>JGI24159J19872_10000197_pt1 | contig 44209 bp, 36 predicted proteins | sample Ectturendosymbi4_FD_19872 | JGI IMG/M metagenome (IMG submission 19872) | reverse complement strand
ATATCTTTGGCGACAGCTTGAGCAAGAAAATACAATAAAATCACACGCTTCACTAGATAAGCTTGTGAATCCTTTAAGAGCAAAGGGAACAAACCAGTTGCAGAAAACCAGTAAAAAAGAGTCGGTCACAAAAACAAAGGAAGGCCTGGGTGGTTTGGCATTATTACATCATTGATATCTTCCGTTTCGTTCCGACTCACCCTGAGCACCGCCATCGGCTGCCGCGATCCGCTCTTTCGCTTGCAATGCTTGTTCAGCTGCTTGAAGGTCTGCTGGATGAGGGCGTCACGTGACCTTTCGACGTTCAGCTGCAGATCGAGCGTTTGCGCGGTCCGAAGCTTCTCCATGTCTTTGCGGAACTTGGCTTCGCAAACCTGACGCCGAGATTTTAGCACCAGTGAACGAAAGCTTTTCGTTTACCCCCCCCAGCCCCGCTTTTTGGATGCAAACCGAAAAAATGTCGATGAACACTCAGGAACCAATCTGACATGCAAAACGCGACAATCGCGCGCGCGTATCAGAACGTCTCTGTCGTTTAACACAGATCTAGTATCAAATTCACGACGCACTCTATTAAAACAAAGAGACAAATAAAACAAAGGCGCTACGGAAAAAAAAAACGCAACGCATCGAGGCCGAACTAAACTGCGTAGCATAGGTCGCCTGCACTTGACTTTTAGATCTCAGCAAAAATACTTTACATCTGACCAAAAAATTGAAAATGTTGTTTAATGAAAAAATCCGAACGATCTACTTCGAATCGAACGCAACAACGTCCGTGGTTTGGTCGCACGACTCCCTCGCACTAACCGCGACGTTGACGCAACAGAGAAATATCTTTTGACACGAACCTCGAATCCACCCAACTCTTGTAATATCGACCTGGGCTCCGCGCCAACGTCTTCCAGAAAGACTTGACTGAAAAGTTCGAGCGTCAACCAACATCTTCCCAAAATCGACTCCACTGTGACTCTGCTGGAAACCTGTCGAGAGAGTTTCTTTAAACGTCTACACCGGTGGTTCCTACGGGGGGGAAGCCCCAGAGAGGAGATATTTGATTTTTAATGGGGCATTGAGGTCATTGACAGGGTTTGGATCCAAATTTTCAAATTTAATTTTAAAAAAATTCTTCGCGTTAGTAAAAGCATATCGTTTGAAGTTTTTAGAAATTATGTATCGCCACATGGGGGCAATCAGGATCTTAGAGGTGATTTGGTGGGGGGCACGGGCAAGAAAGGTTGGAGCGACTGGTCTACAGTACAGCGGGTGAAAACAGGAACAAGCCCCTCTCGTTTCTTGACAAAGTCAGCGCGCTCGTGACAAAAGAGAAAAGTAGTCGTGACGTCACTAGCATAAATCAACCCAGTTGCAGGACTGGTTGGCACAGGCCATGGTTTTGGTCGCAATCAAAAGTATTCAGAAAAACACACGGCAAGACGCGAAACCTGGTTGCTGGCCGCTGCCTTCTCGTCTTTGCTGGGACTGTCGGCGTCAACGGTGACTGTCGCTGCAGGAGCGGGCGGTGGTTCCCCGGTGGTGGAGTCCTCTGAAACGAGTTGGAACGACGTCATTGATCGTGACGTTTACAGGTGCGACGTAGACAAACGGATGATGAACAAACGACGCCTTTTCAAACAAAATTCAGCGAGGTGTGGGTTGCCACGCACCGTATCGTTAAAGAACGCAATGCGTTACTTCCCGCATCGCGATGATACTATCCGCAGTATACCAGACACAAGCAGACTCGTCCGAACGACAAGCTTCTCATCATCACCCTGGATTTAAAACCTCATTGTTCGGTGGCGCAAGAGTCGCTGCTTGCCAAGCTGCCGTGCACATGCGTATCAGCGTCCAGCGATGCACGACGACCCGTGGCGTAACTAGCAGGGGGCATGGGTGCGAATCGCCCCCTCTGCAGAGGTACACGTAAACCCGGGCGCCCACTTAGCTGATATGTTGGTATTTAGTATTTTTTTGGTTTTCAGCAGGTTGTTGTTTTTGTGCGTTTTCGGATTATTTTCCGGTGATTTAGAGTTTCAGTACAGACATCCACATCCGGATCCACCATCATTTCCCAACACTCTTCTGAGTGTTGGCTAGTGGGCCTTCTTCAGATAACTTTCGCCCCTGGCTCAAACCTCCAGTTACGCCACTGACGACAACGTACGAGCGCGAAAAGCAGCGAACGAGGCGACATCGCTCAGAATGAACCGCATCATCTGACGGCACTTCAAAAACGTAAGCGTTCCTGCCCGTGAATTATTATTATCCGCTTACCGCTGGTGCCCGCACCTCGAAGAGACCCTCCTCCCTCGTGCTGCTGGTTTTGCAAGCTGGAAGTCGAGCGAATGACGGACGAGTGCGGCAGCGCCGCGTACGCGGGCGCTTTTTCCGCGGACGCTTTTTTCGGCGATTCGTGGTCCTTGTCGTTATCTCGTCTCGGTTCGGTTTCACGTCGGGTCAAGCTCATCGATGTCAGCCGGTACTTGTACGTCTCCTGCATGCGCGGACGACCGAAGAGCTCCTCCTTACGCGAGGTCGGCTGCAGCAGGTGGGGCTTGTCTGCGAGGGGGAGTGCGCTGGTCAGGGGGACCTGAGCAGAGAGAGAGCGACGAGTTACTAACGCACAAGCAGCATCTAGCGACGATGGGCGAAGGTGCCAAGGGCTGTCTATTTTTAAAGGCTCCCAGCGGAATATACAAACCGGAAATCGGATTCGAAGAACCGATTTGGGCAACCGTAAGATCTGACAAACTGCACTTGCCCGACCCCTTCATTGCGTGATTACAACTGATAGGCTTAGTAAAGTCTGTAAAAGCCTCAACAAAAGGCAGAGTCACAGGAAGTCCCGAACTGCACGCATTGGGGTTGCCAAGTTTTGGGGGGGCTTTTGCGTCGTATAATCAATGCGAACAAGACAAACACTTAGACGTTACGAAAAAAAGAGAACTTTTCTGAAGAAGCAATGAAAAGAACTGCGCTCTCTGATTTTACAACACCGGGGAAAACCCTTTACTAACCTCGAACGGACTCGGATCGTCGCAACCGAGAAAGGTCATCGACTCGGTCCGTCGAAAGAACGAGTTAGTCGGGTGCGAAAGCGAGTTAAGATCGTCGTCATTGACGCCACTCTCCGATTGGACGGAATGCGTGTCGTCGTAGTAGTTCACGTCATCGTCGTCGTCATCATTTTCGCTGTTGTCATAACTGTCATAGCAGCGAACAGGTGACGAAAGACACAAAGAGCACGCGTGCAGCATTACAGCACAATACAGTAGGTTTCAGAAACAGCAGCTAACCCAATGTCCAGTGAGATCGGCGTTCTCAAGCCGTCGTTCTTGTGTTCCGTAGCGTCGCGATACGACAATCCACGCAAGTAGTAAATGTAAGCGTCCAAGACGTAGGCCACGTGCTTCAGCGACGACACGTCAACTACAGGCAGCAAATCAGAATGCTCGTTGCTATGCGACCGCATCAGCGAAAGCACGTATGACAGGAAGTCCTGAAACGTGGAAAAGACGGCAGTTGGTGAAAATCAGCCTGATACGTTCAAGTTGTCACGAACTTGTGACGAAGCGCCATGTTTGATGCAGTGCGCATGCGCAGTCTCACCATTTGAGCGCCGGCGTCTTCACTCACAGAACTGCCTCCTTGCCGACTCGTGTCTCTTGAACGCGAGTTTTCACCAGTTTCTATCAAAGCAAGAAAGAACCAGTTTGTATCAAAACTTCTATCAAAGAAGCGCTGGACACCACTTCCAAAGAGGCCATGACAGCACAAAAAATCGACACGACTGGGTGTGTGACCCTTTCAAGCAAGTATCCCTATCTTCAGTCTTAATAATTATTTGGCACACAATCCTCGTGTGCTCGTAAGAGTAGCGGAGATTAACGTCATCATCACACGTCATCACATACCAGCGAGCAGTGGACGTTGCTGCGTCAATCGGTGTGTTTTTGTAAACGCAGAAAATCCCTAAAACTTTTACACCAGGTTCCTAACCGCGAGCAGCGCGAGCAACGATCCAGGTCGTCAATTGTATCGGCTTCTTACCGCACTTCTCTTTTCAGCGAACTCGCTATTAAAGCAATTAACTTTGCTTTCCGAGTAACTCGCACAGCAGAGAAAGGTTGTGCCGCCGCGATGGTTCGTGTTTCGAAAAAAAGGGCCGAGTCGTCAACGGGCGTTTCTGCTTCACTGCGCGTCGCCAAACTGCTTTGTGATCACATAATTCGGCTCTGTTTGTTGAACAATCTGTCTCGCAAGCAAGCACTATGACGTGTAGCCCACGTTCACTTTCCATCTAAAACAGTCAGACACGAGTGGAACGAACCGAGAGTTCTGTGATGAGGATGTTCTTTGTGCGTCGGCGACGACGCGATGCCCAGAACCTGACCGTATCTCAGCTGATACTCCGTCGACTCGACGACCATCAGCAGCCAAGTCCAAGTCTTTTGAAGGAAGGCTTCGACGTAACGCTGGAGCTCGCTGCATTCCTGTAGTGCAGGGCATTAGTGGTTCGACTTGGAAGCACGTGAGTTTCTTTTTTTGACAGATAACTTTAATACTCGGCCGATCGAGCTAAGATAAGATTCACAGCGACTTAATGAAAGACCAAAAAGTTTAATGTTTACTTGATACAAGACAATTCCAAATTAAACAAGTTTGAGAACACAAAAAACAGACGTTACCTAAGGCAACGAAAGACAACCATTACACACTTTAATGGCAAGTCAATACTGTTAATAAATAACAGTTCAAATTTTGCAACTTTACCTTGAAGGACACTTCCAACACCGTCGTTAAAGGGGCTTCGGAAAGATAGTCTCCTTTCCGGAGGATCGAGAGCAGATGGGAAATCTCGCGGACGCAGGCGGCGAACAGTCGCGACAAATGAGCGTTCGTCACGGCCGACGATCTGACTCGCGGCGCCTCAGCGCTCGGCTTTGAGCGCCCGTCCCTGGGATAGTGTCGGTCGAGGAGGTTGCTGATGTAAGCTGCACGAGTCCAACGCAGGAGTTGGTGACGCTCAGCGAGGCGGTCGCGTGCATAGTAACGCAGCATTTTTCAAACCTTCCGCAAGCTTGCTTTCAAACTAACAATGCGGTTGGACACTGGTCGTGGGAGTACCCTTTGCAAAAGCTATGGCAAAGGTTTCCATTTATCGTTGTATTTTGTTGTTAATCTCAGCTTTCGCTTGAGAAGCGAGACGACTTGACCTGATATCCTTTGACTGCTGTTATGCCANTTTGGCGAGAGTAGGTTCCGAAGCAGGAATGGCAGCAAGCGCTTTGAGAAACGTCTCGCCCAGTGGTGGGCAAACTACGGCCCGCGAGGGCATTTTGTGCGGCCCACCGGGCAGCCACACGTACATAGATAGTGCATATGTCGCGTCTATGTTCATTCATTCGAAACCGCATTTTACTCAACCGGAAGCGATTATTGTGGAATGTAATACATGCGGTCCCAGTAGCAATGAAGTTTTCAATGTGGCTGTCCGCAGAATATGTTTGTCCACTCCTGGTTTCGCCAATTAGATATAAATTTTTCACTTCATATCTAATTGGCTTTCTCGAAGTAGTTCGTTTGACATGGGAGTTGAAAAGGCTTTAAAATTTTGCAAGTATTTATCAATAGACCTGGTGTCTAATAAATAATTTGCTAAAAATAAGAGGTCACCTCTGAAAATTACAGAATTTAGCTTGTAACTGAAAAGCTTACAATAATATAGAAGTTTCTTTTCATGCGAAAAAGGACAGATCTGGTGAAACCACAAACATAGTCGACTAACATCTAGATGTGTAAAAGTATTAATTACGCTCATAGGTTACAGTGATCTCTACAAGGAATGCAGAGTCACTTCAGTTCAACATTGAAATACAAACAAAAGCGTTAAAAATCGACAAAACAAACCGTTTTCCAAGTTTTCGTTGGTTCGCGATGACCTCTGGCCCAAATATATGATTCCAGAGCTTGAAGTCGTGCCAGGGCCATTTTGGTTTCTCGACGCTGCAACACGTGGCGGCTTGGGGGGTACCGAAGAGGAGGTGCCCATCGCCCACTGCATTGAATGCGGGGCCTGCCGGGCCTCGGCGCGCTGTTGTCGAGTTGCTTGTCTGTTTAAACAGAGCTCGGTCAAGCGTTACGACAGATCGCAATTGCGTCACGCTGAAAACCACACCCGAGCAAATGAAGCAGGATCTATGAGTTTGACCTTCGTCAGTGTCGACAATACGACTTCGATTTTGTTAAATGCCGGACTTACTCGCACAAAAAGCTGTTCCATACCTTCTTGGCACGGACAACACGAAGTACCAGAGTTGTGCAAAATTGTGAAAATGAAATCACCTGGAAATTTTTGGAAGATTTTTGTATTTGCCTTGTTTTGAACGAAAATGCTAACGCAAACCATGACATTTTTACTATATATACTGGCGAATGCAAATGTTTATGCTGATTTCATTTCTTCTATTTGACTTCCATGTGTGAGGTTACACGCAAGAAAACCATTGTACATTGAAGAGAATGTCAACCAACCGGCAAGATCGAAGCCTGGTGAGGCTTTCGCTGTTCCACCGTCGGCTCGACACTCAACACTGATTCCAGTTAGAATTACACATAAGCTCAGGGGGGTGGAACTTGACCCTTAAACTGTGCCACAAAATATTTACAGATCAATGTTGTGAAAACGGCCTTTTTCAGGACCCCCATTGTTTAAAACAAAATTCAGGGGCGCTGCACTCATTATTTTGTATAGATAGCATGACAATTTGGTCGGGAAGTTCCAGGGTTATTTCCGTAGAAACTTGCGGCAAATCCATACACTGGCCTGTTTCACTAAAATTTATTTAGAACAACAGTTGAAAGTGAATCTCCCGATTCTGAAAAAAAGCCCTGGATTCAATGCGGGAAAGGAGTAATGGCTAACTCAATCTTACACACGAGTGTAGGAAATGGACTTGTGGGAGATGGGCAAAGATGAAGAGAGTCACCCCCAGTTTGGCAAATAATTTAGTCTGTGCCCAGCCTAGGTAAGTTGTAGAAAGAGCAGTGGAGTCTGTTGAAAAGTCGTGTGATGAAGTGGAAACGGTGAATGGTTTCTGTTATCTGGGCGACAGATTGAATGTTAATCGAGGGTAAGAAGCAGTGATAACAGCAAGAACAAGACTTGAATGGATGAAATTCAGAGATTGCGAAGAAGTCTTACATGAGAAAAAGTTCTCACTGAAGATGAAAAGAAGGGTTTATCGGACATGTGTGAGATCGGCTATGCTGTACGGCAGCACGGCATGGTGGTTGAGGGAGAACGAGGTGTCAGTTATGAAGCGAATCGCGAGAGCTATGGTAAGAACAATGTGTGGCGTGAAACTGATGGACAAAAGAACACTGATGAATCGATGAACATGCTGACATTAGGGGAAACTGTAGAAAATCTGGCAAAAACAAGTAGGGTGCGATGGTATGGACGTGTTTTGAGAAGAAATGAGGATGGTGTCCTGAGAAAGGCGCTGAGTTTCAAGACGGAGGGTCAGAGAAAACGGGAACGACCACGAAAGACATGGAGGGGGCAAGTAGAAGAGGAGATCAGAGGGATAGGGTTGCGGAAGGAAGACACCCTTAATCGAGCAAGATAGAGAAATGGTGTAAAGTTAATCCATAGCGGAAAGGAGGTAAATCCGGTACTCCCCCCCCGTTTAACGGGGACAAAACTGGAAAACTACTACTACTATTCATTGATATACATTCTTTGGGGGTTGCAACTTTTTAAAATATAATTTATTGCTTAAATATCAAACTCATTAAAATATTTTGCTGGTGGTCTCATAATTTTGCACAGCACTGTATATGACGTTCTCGAGCAACCATTTGCTGACGCGCTACGTGACGCACGTGTTAGCACAGATTTTTATATTTTTCAAAACTGCGGCATCTTATTACTTTTTTTATGACGCAAAAAAGCTGTGTTTATGTCGGTTTCTGGAATAGCCCGCAACAGCGTGCGGCAATGCAAAGCGAAACCCTGAACACGTCATGGGAGGTGGGCGGTATTTGTAGAAAAGACCCGTGCCCCCTTGTCTTGCATGTGACTGTCGCATTTCCTCGCGGCGTCTGGGCACGGGGGTCTGGAACTTTCTGCGGTGTTTTATATTTGCGTAACTCTGCGTATCTGCCGCACTCGTCTTGTCATGCACGTGATTTAATTACAAGACTTTTTATTACTACCCAGAGGTGCGTTTCTCTGCAATNCCACGATGTAGACTCGCCACACCATAACACGAGTTACACACTGTGGGGGGGGAGCTTCCTACCTTTCCAGGTTGTTCTCGTCGAGCCACATGTTGTGGTCGGAGTCCGTGTCGTCGTCCTCGTTCTTCGCGTGATCGTCGACCTGCAGTTCCATGTCGTACTCCTCGTCGTTGCTGTAATGCGCCGCTTCTTGCGACGGCTCGTCATTGGGGGGGATCTGGTGACGCAAAAAAGAGGGCACTTTCAAATATCGCCGGCAAACGCGTAATCTGCACGATGAGATGACTTAAGGACGCGCTTGCACCGCGACCTCGCAACGTTCTACGCCTGACCGGAACAAATGACCCCCCGGGGAGGTTGGAGAAGCAGTTTTTTTTAATTCGAACTTTTGGTGACGGCAGTTAGCGGCAGGCCGAAGCCTGAAAAATGCCCCCTGCTGGGGCGATTTTGGGTGAACACTCTTGCCCAAGGAGTGCTACAGCAGTTCACTCAGTGACCGTGGATCGAACACCCAACCTTCCAATTGAGAGGCGGACACTTTACCACTGAGGCGGACACTTTACCATTTTATTTTCAAGATATCGAATGTCTTTTCATTTTTTTCTTTGTTTTATACTTCACTTAGTGGAGTTCTCAAGAGGGCGTGTAACTTATTTCTGTCTTGCTTCTGCCTTTGCCAGATCGCTTTCTGCTTTCCGCCGTGCTTCGGGGTGGCATCTCTCATGCTTTGCGGCCAAAAGTTTCTCGGATAAATTCCTCCTATTGTTCCAGATCATGTAAAAGAAGATAGATGGCAGTGGGAATGGAGGAGAAGTTGCACCAAAACCCGCCCAATCACAGCGCATCACTACCGCCGATGGCTGAACATAACATAACCAGAGAAGGGACGCACAACTTTTGAAAGAGACTGAACCGTGCCAGGGTTTATTTTACAATGAGGTGGAAATGCTGCAAACCGGCTTCAGGGTCGGGCCATTTCAAATGAAGCAGCACTTTGATGTCCACTTCGCTTCAAATTTCGAAGTTGGAATATTTTTTGGTCTCGCTCACTTACCGAAAACAATCAAAATGCAACATGACATGAACTTACAAAAACGCGATACCCGCGAGAGACTTCATTGGCGACTTTGCGAGGGTCGCAAACGACAACCTTCACGATGTGAAGCGCTCACGGTAGTTCCTGTCCTTTCGTTTCGTTGGAAAACGTTCGAATACATGAAGTAAAAAAACGTTACCTGTTCGCTATCCCGGCTCGCAATGGATGAGTCGCTGTCGCTCTCGGCGAGTATTTCGATGTCGGTCAAATCCATGTCGCTCTCGCGGTCGTCGTCGTTCTTCTCGCTTCCTTCCGCTTCCTACGCGGGAAAACATCTCTGCAGTTCATGACGTCATGCGCGCAGCAACGAGACGGGTGGGCACGTCATGCGCTGATACTCGCAAGGTTCAGCAATGCGTTCTTGCTAGCACGCGCGGAGGCTATCGCTCGCGTATTGCTAAACGGAACGACGCCTCACTGAAGCCATGACAAACAGTACATGAAACACAACGAAATCCCACCGAAAAGCAGACTCAGCGCTAAGAAGAAGCATTGCCGAAATTTGGGTTACGACAGCTCAGTGGTGCACTTTCCGCATTTCAATCATTATGTTGAAGGATCGATCCACAAACATTGTGACGTTTGCACAGGAACTGCACGGCCTGACGGTTCTCGACGATGAGACAATCGAATGGCTGCTCAACACCTGCCCCGCGAATTAGTGCAGCCAAGCAGCGTTTATGAAGAAATGGCTCAAAATATAAGGGACCGGAAAGCATGGGCACTGCCCCCCTGCCTTTTCTAAAGGGGGGCAACTGGGGCGGAGGTGCCTTTTGATAACGGTATCACAGGTAATTTCATGGTTTATTAAGATCTACTTGACACAAATTCATTGCAGCTATTCGCGCAACCAGAAAATTCAGAACGACTTACTACAATTTATGTTGTTAATTTTCTAGGTTGATATTGCTGCTGAACAGAAACCAGTATATTGGTAGCGATTTTTCACAAATTTCCACTGCCCTCAACTGCTTCACCCCCTGCTCTGGCGTCCCTGCGCTTGCAATTTCACAACCACTGTGACGCTTCCAGTTTCACAACCACTGTGACGCTTGCAGTTTCACCACCACTGTGACGCTTGCAATTTCACAACCACTGTGACGCTTCCAGTTTCACCACCACTGTGACGCTTGCAATTTCGACATTCAGAAGAGAGCGTTAGCCATTGACTGTTGCTCATGGATGGGTCATACTTTAAGCTGTTGCTTGCTGCCAACCAATTGAAAAAAATGATCCGGTTCTAAAAAATTCCTGCCAACTGCTGAGTCTCACTCCTGCATCTGAAAGGTACCGAGTTTGTTGAGCACAACGTTGATTCTCGCAATGGCTTTCACAAATCTCTTCTCGACACATACAGCAAACGTCATCGAACCACCGCCTGTGACGTCACTCACCTCATTGTTCGTCTCCTGTGACGTTTCCGGATGATCCGAACCCAACCTCTCGTCGTTGTCGGTGCCGCCGCTGTGCTCCCTCCCCCTCAAAGAATCGAACCTTCGCGACGAGACGCTGACGCCGGTCGATCGCTTGCCGCGCTTCCTCGCCTTCTTGCGTTTCCGACTCTGCGCAAATTCGGAAGTTCGTCACGCGCTCGCTCGCTCGTCGACCACGCCGTTCTAACCCAGCGGTTCATGAAGTTTTTTGAGCGCGATCCAAATCTGAGTTTGGCGAACACCTCGCGACCCCAGCGTATGAAAAAAATATTGATTGTATGGACGATTTTTGGCACTTAGTTGCTGTAGTTCATTTTCAATGTCAGGCAACCCACTTTTTTCTCAAGGCGACCCATTTTGTGACCCTTCCCATACTTCGCAAACCACTGGTCTCACCTGCCGGTTGCCGCCATCGCTCTTGCTCTCGTCGTCGTCGGACACATCGGATCTGAGCAAAATAATCAGTGAAAAAAAGCATCGGAAGGCAGCTGGGCATCATTCAAACGCGCGACTTCGAACACTTCTACATTGTCAACAAACGCTACTGTTACGTTTCTGCTCTTGAACTTTCAACTCCTGAACTTTCGCAGCAAAGCGGGCGAACCTGGGAGGGAAGGGCAGCTTGGCGAAAGTCGACGAGGTGCGCGTCACAATATCCTGGTTGGTGGAGAGCATCGAGAAGGTTGTGCTGGGGAGGGTCACCCCCATTCGCACCGGCGCAATTAACGCCTCGGACGCCTCGCACAGCTCTTCGATTGCGAAAGGAATGAGCGCCTGGCAATAAATCGGAAGCCCTGGTCATTGCGCGCAGCATGACGGTGCAGGGTCAAGGACAGCAATGTCGCAGGGTCAAGGACAGCAATGTCGCATGGTCAGAAAGATGACGCAATAAACTGATCACTATTACGTCACAGAAGCTTCTGCCCGGTCAACCAATGAAACAAACGCGGCGAACACGGCTGCATTGAACAAAGCACGAATACGATTTTTCTGCACAGCTTTACAACAATATGCCACACTCTACTCCACCGACCAACATACGGAACAGATACTGCTTTGATTTACAGAGAAAAAAAGAGGTTTCTTTTCGTTTTCATTCACCGTCTAACAACGTCACCGCGGTACATTGATGCGCAGACCGCTTTCACATTCACTGAGCCTGGAAGTGCACAGTGTGTTCACGTTGACACGGCTGTGGAGGAATTTTATAGATAACGATCGCGGGTAAAAGCGAAATCGACTGGCAAGGCGACAGCGAGAAGCCCGCGCAAGATGTCTCGGCGCCAGCGCACGACCACACAAACACCAGCGCGTGGCCACTCAGACTGGGGAGGAAGGTCGATCCTTACCACGAACGCTCGACGACATTTGGTGGTCGGCTGACTGTGGAAGGAGGATTTCGCCGCCAGCTTCTCCGGGGTCGACTGCGCGGTCAAAACGACAAAGACGCGCATGACCGAGCGCAAAAATCGCCTAGCGACCAGAACGCCCTGCTCGCGGCGCCGGTCCTGACTGGACTGCATCGTGTGTATGAGGGTCTCCAGCAGCTTGTCGAGGTAGTCGCTGTTGCTGCATCGCACCAGGAGCGTGTGCGTGAACATGTCCAGCCTGGCGGTTCCTGTCGTATAAACGACGGCGTTATCGTATGTTATACTTGCATCGCCATTTTTAGCCGAAGAAGTTATTCAAAACAGAATTCAGCGCTGAACCGTCGCGAGAAAGTCTCCAATAGGGGTGCTTTACGTTTGTGCAGCGGGGCTTGACGTCCTAAAAATTTGATAAAAGCTCCACTTTTTTAGTGTTTCAAGCTTGTCGTTTCACATAGTTGTTCGTTACACTGACCAGTTCACTGTGTTCGCCAAAAAATGAACTAGTTTTTTGAAAACCTGCACCAAATTTTTTTAGCCTTTTATATTTTCGGCAAATCTTGGCGAACAGGTCATTGCGGGGCAGGAGACGGAAAAGTACCAACGGATTAAGAAAAGTGTAACTTCCTTGGCGACGCCGCCAATTCGTTTCACAAAAAGCACTTTACTTCTTCATCTTCCAGCGCTGTCTTACCTGACTGCTGTTCAAGAAGCTCCTCGTCTTCAGGCAGGAGTGGCACGAACGAACCCGCCGTCAAATCCAAGCGCGAGCTCATCGACAGTTCGTCGCGTCGACCTTTCTCGCCGCCAAGAATGAGGGAGCGGACCGCTTTCCAGTCGCTCAGCAGCTGCATCAACGCATCCCGACAAAATCTGCAAAAACGCCGTTGTTCGACGGTCGAGGTTTAGAACATGGGTTCCTAAACTGGGGCCGCGCCCCCCTTGGAGGACGTGGCAGGTTTGCAAGGGGGTGCAAGTATGGCAGCGGTATATTGATGAAAAGCAGTATAACGGCAAATAAATCCGTTGTTGTTTTGTTTTTAGTGTTTGTGTGGGGTTAGGTGAGGCGCGATGACTAACGCCAAAGGTTTAAGAATCTCTGGTTTAAACGAAGAAAGCAGCACGCAGCGAATATTTGGCTCAACTCGAAAACCTCGCCATTGTCAGCGATGGTCGCTTTCAGAACTACAGAGACTCTAATCGCTTCTTTATATGCCTTGAACAATACACACGTAAATGTCGCCACAGCAGCGAGGCCCAGACATGCAATGGTTCGTCAGCACAAGTCAACTATTTCGCTCAAGCACTTGGCGTCCCAATAACACGATTGGTCAAAAACTTTGACTCGCGAACCACACTGGAATCTCAAACTCGATAGCTGGTCGGGAGCAGATGGGTGGATTGTTTGTACAAGCTGATGAAAACATGATGTGCAAACTGAATTGGCTTTGCTAGTATTAATTTGGCCAAGTTCAGGGGGTCGGATCAAAGAGCTGATCGGGCCATAGTCTGTCAATGCCTGAGTCTTAGTATCGCTTCACTGACAAACATACCAATTCTATCAATAACTTCGAAAAAGAACAAACAGTTAGTTGCAGCCAACGCAGTGAAACCAGAAGCAGATCTTTCCGTTTCGAGGAACTCGAACAAATCCGAGTTTCTTACATGAGAAGAACGACAGGGCCATACCAGGGTTTCTTTTTGCGCTGAGACATTTCGGCCATTTGTCCCATTATAGTATTAAAACTCATCGCAACAGTATTCACTAGCCTTCCTTTTCGAACATTACGACCGAATTGACTCAGTTGTTTTGGTCATTAAAAAAGAATTCGGTCACGACCGAAAAAATAAACTCAGAGCCACACCCACCTGGGCGGGTGTAGGTCGTGCTCGGGCATGTCTTGCTCGGTCCCATGATTGGGAGATCGGGCCTGAACTTTCGATAAACGCGACCGCGACGACGAGACCGACATTCGTGCGGTACGCGGAGGAGGATGCCATTGTCTTTGCTCCTCCATTTGACGAGATATGGTCTTCGCCTGAATACAACCAAAAAAAAAAAACGTTTTCGTGTTCAGGCCCAGGGAGCTTTGAAGCGAACGCAATACATAGCACAGAAGAAAGAAGGGTAGCGAAAGTTCAACGCGTTGGCCTGTGCTGTTTTCAACAAGAATTATTTCGAAAATCTCTTATCACTTTTCCAGCCGATGAAAGAGATTTACGTGCACTTTCGCACAAACCTCCTGGTAGCGCAGTCACTTCATAAAACTTTCCACGCGTGCACAGTTGCAAGAACGTGATACGATTTGCGGTTGAGAAGACACGCCAAGGCGTGGGAAACGTTCAACGCTTACTCTCTTGACACGGGTACCTTTGATAACTGAACGAACCCGGGCAGTATGCGATCACTAACAAAGCAGCTTTTCACTCATGACCGAAAGATACCTGAAAGTCGTCCATGGATTAAAGACGAACTACAACAAGACAAAAAAGCGATGCGGTGTCGACCTAACAGGCGAAATACGCCGATGCTATAACACAACCCTTTTCACCAGAAAGTGAAGTATGTGTTGTCCGCGCGAGTCGCTCTTCTCGTACAAGTCGGTCAAATGCAGCAAGCTTCGGAGGAGGGCCATGCGATCGTTGCTGTCGCCCGCGACCAGCGACTTGCAAGCGCATTTCTCCCAACAGTCGCAGTAGGCGGTCGGACTTGTCCGCTTCAGCCTGCAGCAGTGAAGCGAAGAAGCATTTAACATCGAGCAGCAACTAACTACTAAACATAAGTCGTCGCTTTGGTAGAGCGGGTATAGACGACATTGATACGTCTCTTTGGTAATAATATTGCAGCAAAATCTATCTCTTTGGTTATTCTCCACAACAAAAAACAACAACAGGTGCTCGAAACAGTAGCGGCAGCAATCATGGCATCACAAACGTCAACCGATTCCAAGGACTTCGCGTCTCGGGGACAATCGGAAGCTCACTTGCAATCGTGGCCTTTGTGGCAGACTCTCGCGCATTCCGTGCAGCAGCATAGAGTCTCGGTCAGGCCGCAGGTCAAGCATTCGAATATGTCCTGCCGAAAAGAAAAGATTCGCTGTGAACAAAAAGCGTGATCGATGAAAACGTTGCAGAAAGAGCTCGCTCATCATCGCCGTGGTTGATTGCCTTTCTGGTTGTCCGTGAACGCCATTGTTCTTTTCCTGCAAACTTTGCATTTGCGATGCCGAGTCGCAAGGCGGACAATCGAAATCACACGTCACTGCGTAGCAACATCCAGCTTCAAAGACCAACAGCATCCTTCAACCCAGTGTTTCTCTATCTTTTTCCTTACGTGGCCCAGGTAACTTCTGATAAGAATTGCGTGGTCCACTAAACACGCATTATTTTATTGTAGCCGATTTATTCCCGTATGGCCAACTCGAAAAGTGCACCACTGTTTGAGAAACACTGTTGAACACGTAGCGAGAGCAACAGCATCCTGCTGGTCGGTCAAGCGGACTAGGCAACTGCAGCGAACGGTATCGTGCCGACCATTCCAATTAATTCAAAACCTCCCTCCTGACCTGGTTGATGTGCTGGGCGCCTGTCCAGGTGAAGCTGCATGTGTCGTTGCAGCACAGCATGTAGAGTGGGTTGTCGTCGGCGTCCGATCCCGGCGGGTAGACCATCGACATCAGCTCGTCCTGCTCGACGCTGCCGATGTAGTCAGGGTCTGCAACGATGTTTTGATTTGAAGCGTTAAATGGGGAGTAAAGTCAAGCTACCGGAACAGCGCGCCTGTACCCGCTGATCAGTTCGGAAGTTCAGCTGCGATCAGGGACGCTGGAATAGTGGAAGGGGTTGTGAAAAACAGAGAGTAAGATTTTTGTGATGAACGAAATGGCCGACTTGTGGGAATCGTTTTTGTTGGCGATGGGAACTGGTACGTTTTCACCTAAAGCTTCCATGTCACCAGCTTTGAACACTTCTCACATTAAGCATTCAATATCAAAATATACATACCATTTGGGAATGGCTCTCGTTTTCATTGTTTCAGCCAATTTTGAGAAGGGAAAAGAATAGTTAAACTGATCAGAACTTGGAAATGTTCGATACTAATTGCCATTAATTTGTATGGAAGTGGTACTGCCAAAGAAGAAAATTACCTATTGCCTTGTTTGTGAAAAAAAGGCAGTTCTGGTATCTTTTAACCTCTGTACAAAATTATCTTTTACCGCAAACACAATAATATTGCAGCAAATCTATCAAAAAAAAAATGAAAGGTTATTTTTCAGCTGGCACTGGTACGCAGGGCAGACATCTAACGGACTCTTGCAACTTGATTTATTAAATATTGATTCCTCACCAGCAGTTCCTTCTTTGTCTTGCGCGGCGTCCTTCGACAGTCCGACCGCAGCGCTGAAAATAACCAGAGCGGCAGGGTAGGCTCGGTGCGCCACCGCGAACATGAACGGCGTGTAACCGGACGCGTCTCTGACGAAACAAACGCGAAACACGTCAGTCGCAAAGAAGAGGATTTTTAAAAATTTAAACAGCAGTTGGAATTGATCAGCAACGCCGTGTTTCTTCCAAAACATCAACACAAACGCCCTTGCGTTCGTGCAACAGAAATAAACACAATCTTGAAAATAAGGGGGCATAAAACCGAAAGCATGCGATTCATCCTGTTGTTCTTACTTCTGGGCGAGTAGTTGTTTCAAGTAAGGCTGAACAACTGGGGATGTGCAAAATAGCTTAAGGATAGCGACTGCGTCTAAACGCGAGCCGCGGTCTTTCCTTTCCGAGTCGCTCGAGGTCTTCTTCGCACTGGTGGTGAGGTTCATGCCTTCCTCGTCTGTAAAAGAACCAGACCGTGAAGTTTCGCGTTAAATCAGTGGTTTTCAACCTGGTCCAACAGGTTGGACCACGGGTCCACCTGGAATTTCTAGCGGTCCACAGAGATTCATAATTCCTTGATTACTTTATTAAGGACTAAGATTGAACACGCCCCTTGAGTTCACTGACCTATGTGCAATAGAGTTTCAACTATTCAGCATCAAGACAGCGCAAGGGCGACGCAGCCGCATCTGACCGCAAATTGCTTTGTTAGGAAATCGATTTTGCGTCAACGACGCATCTTCAGTACACCAAATTTGCAAGCAAAAGCTTACATGAGAAATGACGAAAAAGACTAAAACAAGATCAGAGAAAGTGGGCAGACTACAGTTGCAAGACCACAAAGCTACCAACACCACAGCCAAAAACCGACTAACTCCAAAACCAACTGGTTGTTCATAAGCTGTCAGCATAGCAAAGTGGTTCATCCGATATTTTTTNAAGAAATGGTCCATGGGCCAAAACTGCTTTGAATNTTCGCTTTCGTTGCCATACGAACCAATTTTCATTTTCAAAATTACACGAATTTTTTTTAATAGTTTTTCTTCGTCTAACCACCGCACTGTAACTTCGCACAACCCCACAGTCACGGCTGATGCAACGATGACAAAGACTTCGGCTTTTCCAACAAAACTTCATTACTTTTTCCATTGTATCTTTGGATGAAAATGCGGACAATCTATTATGACATCAGAGCTCGCGGTGGCCCCTTACGTCACAGCACATGACCCAAATGTTTTGAATGGTTTTTGGTGTTCATATTTTTCTCGTTTGTGAAATATTGTTTTTCATTTTCCTGCAGCCGATGTTTCTCGGGGCGTCCTCAACCGCTTTTGCTGAGGGCTTGCCCGGGCAGGCCAGAATCGGGATTTTCGCGTCGCGTTAAAATTGATCAAAAAATTGATCCGATTACACATCACGTTTGCGCTTTCAATCTTCATTTTGCTTTCCGAAGCGTTGAAGAAGTATTCAGCCATAAAACCGCAACTGTATTTTTAAAAAATCTGTCTAAACGTTCAGCAGTTGCTGCGGCATAGGTGTAGGAGCACGCACATTTTTGGGGGTGCAAAGGATTTTTGCCTGAATTTCCCCAAACTTGCCGTCTTTTGTGCATTGCACGAAGGCCGAATTTTGGATGACCTCCAAGAAAAACGTCTTCATTTGATTTTGGGCATCATTTTCTCAAATCAAAGCACGTTGGGCGTCATTTTTGCCTGTATTTTTGGGGAGTTCGCCCAGATTTTACTGGATTTTGCCCGGATTTTCACCAACCGCCTGTACCCCCACCTCCTACACAACGGCGCTACGGGTTGCCATCAACAACGACCATGAGTAAAGAAGGTGAACGAGACTGACGCAATGCAACTTNCTCGTTGGTAACAATGTAAAATACAACAAAACACTCCTAGGTGCCGACCTACAGCGTTTGGATGAACACGTTGTTTTACGCATAGCTCTTGTATTTCCTGACACACAGAAACGCATCTCGAAAATATTCTCCCAGCGAAACGACGAGGAAACTTCATCGCGCGGCAAACTGAGATACTGACCTCAAACACCACGTTTGTATACATACGGTTTTTATGAAAAAAAACTACTTCGTACATCACTTGGCCACAGACCTGCTTTTTCCAACGATGCGCTTCTCCAGGACGGCATTTCAGGGGGCCAGCTCGAAATGGGACTTTCTGGGGGACTCGCCTCCGGGTTCACGACGCTGTCCAGCATGGGGTGGGCGGCCGGCTGAAAAATTGCGACACGCGATGATGTCACAACATCCGTTGCGCGACGAACGCCCCCGTCTGACATTAAGCCGGAACCGGAAATTTTCAAAAAATGTTTAGTTGTTAGACACAACAACAAGCTACAATCATTTGGTCACTCCCCCCCGAAAATATCAGCTGGTTGCGACCCTGTCTGATATCATACTGAACACATGTCTGACATCACTGTGGTGACGATAAGCTTTAAAAAATCCATAAAGCTTCCCACTGGCCGGTCGGATGAAAAGCGCTCCGTGACGAGATTGTATCGTCATTCAGCGGAGTAAGACTTCTGACGTTGGGGCGGTAAGCAATCGGCGAACGCAAGAAAACAATGCAAGTGCTGTTTTACCGGAAGTGACGACCTTGACGGAAGAGGCGAGTAGTGACCAGGTGGTGGCGGCAAGGGGCTGGCAGACACTTCTGGTGGTGGAGGTCTCGCCGGTGGGAGCCTGAAAGAGAAAAAAAGGCGACATTTAGCTGCGTCGTGCCAGCGAGGTTCAATCTGCGATGCTCTCGTAAGAACTTCTCAAATTCAAGGAAAAAGAGAAAGTTTCCGTCGGTTAGAAAGGGTACGACTGAACGTGCGTAAACCTTATGATCACGAACATTTCGTCTGGGGTTGATGCGTTCTTGCCTCAAAGGTAACGTCAGTCTTTAAAAGATTCTACACGCGAGAAATACCATTGCAATAAAAAAGTTATAAACTTGTTCAATGTTCAGGGCAGACTTCGCATTTATTCTGAAATTGGTTACCCCCTCCCCGTTACCAAACTTGCAGAGCAAAAGAGCGTGTCGCCCCAACAGCAACTGATGCTCAAAGGAAAAACTTTGCAGATGGAGCGCCAACGTGAATTGAAAAAAGGTTCGAACAGCGCCAAAGTCACACGATATCAGCAAACGACAGGCTGATAAATTCTTATTAATACTGAGTTCGGCAACAAACCGCGCGTCTCCACCCACCCCGATGGAGCAGACGAGTCAACGGAGCCACGAGTCACTGCGGATATCGCGCTGGCGATCGCGCTCACAGCTTCGGCGTGCAGCGATTCGGACATCGAGTACAAGGGTCCGGGCGCGTTGGTGTTGCACGACGAGCTCGGAGACTTGGTGCTGCCTGCACAAAACCGTCGTTAACACCTGGGAACTGCTTAAAAGTCGAGGTTGCGTTTTTACGGCTACAGGACCGCAGCAGCGTTGAGCAACGAACAAAAATTGCTTATTAAGACATCGACGGACAGACGTCAGGGCATCTGTTGCCTTCAGATCGGAAAGTCGAAAAGGGAGACATATCAACCGAGTCCTCATCCGCGAAAAAGCACACCGATCATCTTGAACGCAGCGTGGTGTGCTCAGAGACGACCGTCTGCTTCCGACACGACAAACCACACAGCATCACACACAACACGTTTATCACACACAACACGCTTACCAACACATACAGCACACAACACGCTATGTTACCAACGCGAGGCATGTCTGCATGGCAAGCAGGAAACGTCCTGATGGCAAAACGACACCGAAAAGCGAATCTCATTACGGTATAGTCTCCATCGCAGCAGCAGCAAAACACAAGAATTAGGCATCATTCTCACTCGTCTCCGGCAGCTTCTTGGCAGCGGTCGCTTCCTTCTCGTCTTCCTTCTGTTCCTTGTTCGACGACGGAATGCTCATCTCGGTGCACATGTGCAGCAGGTTGCGCCGGCCGTCGCACATCTCGCTCACCAGCGACTGTTCGAAGATGAGCGAATACGAGGAGGTGGTAACGGACAGGGCAAAAGCTTGTTAATTATATCAGATTTAGAATGAATTTTTTCGCTTGGAGAAAGATCGCATTATGCTGAAGGGGAATGGTTTCGAAGTATATTTAACATGACAATTTCTTGGAAGAGCATGTAGACAGTAACTATACATTTAAAGGAAGAAATGATGAGTTGTATACTTTTCAAACTATAGATAAATCGTTTAAAAACCACCATATGGTTTGTAAACCCGCCCAACCCCGCTACACGGTTCTCAAAGAAATTAATGAAACTGCAAGCTCAGTCGCAGACATTTTCTCTACCAACCAAAAACTTACCTTGTAGAAAACGTCGATCCACGGTGAGCTTTTTGACTGCACGCCGGCAAGCAACTTCTCAAAGCCCTTCAGGTCGCGACGCAACACAAGGGGCATGAGGAGGTGGTGCTGGAACGCTAATACAGTCACCGTCGATCTGAAGCAACACAAACAGGTCAAGATGCTGAGTCGCTGCGCCTGAGCGAGCGACAGTTTTCAACATGTACAGCGGCGGGTGAGGACTTTGGTTCAGTTTCGTTTATACTCGGTTTCTGTACTCCGTTCGGAGTGTCGCGAGTGGTCTGCGGCGCCCACCTCCGCTTGCTTGGGCCGTGGGCCAAGCGGCTACTTTCGCAGTGAGTGCTGCACTGGTGGCGAGTCAAAAGCACAATTCAGCGTGAGCTTTTAGGACTGAGGATGCGTAGTTTTATGTGAAATCGATTTCCTACTGAAGAAAATTTGCTGATCGATTCCTCGCTTTCCCCTTTTGTGGAAAGTATTTATTTTAACACATGTGGTTAAAAAAGTAAGCACTTCGGGTAAATTTTCTGCACTACACACATGTGTGAGAAACTGCCATTTAGAAAACAGCACTGGTCCCGCTGATGGGAAAAGGCTTTATCAATGTCGTACAGACTTGCCTGTTGAAAACACGAAGAAGATGAACTAAACAGTAAACATTTCACAGACAGTGAAATCCACGCTAATGTCCAGATAATTAACAAGATCAGATGCTGAATTATCTCTTAGGTCACTTCTGTCCGGAAACATGCAAACACAAACAGGTTAGTATTTTAACGTCTCTTCGTATTGTATTCACTAACGAGACGAAACTGGAAATAAAATGCCCTATTTTAAAACACATGGCCTTGTTGAAATTAAGAAGTAAAGACCCAGGGGGGGCTGAAGCTTGCAGAAAATGTCTTCAGACCCAGGGGGGGCTGAAGCTTGCAGAAAATGTCTGCGACTGAGCTTGGAACCACCAAACCAAAGCAACAGCTTACCTGGCGCCTTCAACGCCGGAACTGATGCCCATCCCCCACGCATGCAGTGGGGGGATGTCCGCCCAGACCGCGTCTCTGATGCCGTCGTTCTCGTCCGACAGCAGGGGATACAGCATTGCGTTGTAGTCGTGGAGGAGCAGGGGCGCTTCCTGCAAAAGTCAAGCGCGGCATGCTGTCGCGGCAGAGAGCGTCGTTTCCAAGGAAAAAAACAAATGTCGCATTCGACGAACACCCGCAGCGCAAGCCACATCGTTCGTTTCGTCATCGCTCGTCGGAACACTCACCTTGCCGCACTGAAGAAGTTTGCACGTGGATCCATCGGGTGGCGCTGCGTCCTTGCAATCGGTGCCTGGATGGGTCGGAAAGACATAAAAACGATCAGCCCTGTTTCTTAGTTAAAGAACGTCATCGGACAGGGAATTCCCCTCACCGTAAAATGCTTCAGCTTTCGTGGGAAGCGATTTCCGCACCAAGGTCCTCCCCACGGACAGGCTCAGCTGCACGAAGGCCAGCTTGCCTTTGGCTTTCGTGACGATTGCGTAAATGCCGCCGCTGGTGGCGATGACGCAGTGGAAATTCATCCGCGACTCACACTGCGACGAAAGTGAGAAGATTTTTGAAAAAACGCAAGTACTGCGCGAATCGCCGCGGGTTTAACTGGATTCGAACATTCCGCAAAGCTTCAGCGCAACACGATAATACGTCCTCGCGATGAAAGGTGGTTCGCTGATCTCTGCAACTACAGTATATCACGCGCTAAAATGGCAAGTTTAAGAATCTCGATTAGCGCGAAACAGTTGGCGAGCCATCGGATGTGTCTTGGAGCCATCGGATGTGTCTTGGAGATTCAGGGCAATGTGAAGGATATGAGACGAACAAGAGGTTTTGCGCGAGGAGAAAAGTAGATCTACTGCTGCCATATACAGGTTAGCGGGGTCGCTGACATAAAAGTAATACCATTATTACCCTCCATACGGCGGTAGCCGGAGCAACCTAATAACCTTCCAGTTAATTTCATTCCTTTTTTGCACCTTATCCGACAAAACAGTGATAATCGCACAGTACTGAGAAGAATAGGAAAAAAAACAAGTAGGAGTTTGTATTCCTGAGTGTTTGTTTGATCGCCGGATCTCACGCTCACCTGCACTCTCCTGGGAGTCCTTTGCACGCAGTCCAGTATTTTCGGAAGAGAAGACTTCACAACGACCACGTCGTTCTTATGCAGCAATCGACACGAGTCCAAGGGTCGCTGGTTCGAATCCGAAGTATGCTTCGCATTCTCTTCGTTCGAAAAGGAAACAGCGAGGATGTTGCCGTCAATCTAGCAAAGCAGTAGCAACACGTTAAGTTGGGTTTCCTTTCCGGTCATTGACCAGACTTTTTTCAATGACCGAAAAAATTGTCAGTTCAACCGCAATGCTTTTTTCTGTCGTAAAAAATATCCGAAAACGGAAAAATGACACAAGTTATACGCTATTTCGAACAAATGACCGAAATGTCCTCAGCGAAAAGACAAAACCAGACGTAAAGTTGAACAAGCGGATGGAAGACTTCATCCCAGTATCGCGGTTGGTCGTGATTAAGCACCCGAACAAACTGAATTCCAAACGCGCGTCGTAGGTCGCGTCACAATCTAGGTTTGTTTCGGTCATAGACCGAAATTTTTTTGAAATAACCGAATAAACTGAAGTCGGTTCGGTCAGAAATATAGAGCAATGAATAGCATTACGGCGAGTTTCAATACCACTATGCTAAAAATGACCGAAATGTCTCAGAAAAAAAGCAGGTCTCAACTGCGTTGTGCGTGCAGTGCTTCAGCAGCTGTTGCTGACAGAAAGTTCGCTTTTTTCTCAATCTTGCTCTGGGAAAAACCGATGAGATGCAAAGGACAAAAAAATTCGAGGCGATTTTTCCGAGTGTCTGCGGCGGGGCCTGTAAGTTCTCTGTGCTGACTACCGAATCTTTCGCGAACGGCAATCAACTCGTGAGCGAGACAAACCGGTGCCTAATCCCCCCCCCGACCGGGACAATCTTAAAAATTACACTGACACAGATTTTGCTCATCTTATAGTGTTTTCAAAATGACTCTTGTTTTTCACATGACAGTTTTTCGTAATTTGAATGTCGTTGCATGTTGACAAGCAACGGAACGAAGCAACAGCACTGTACGGTTTAGTCAAAAGTTACGAGTCATGCTTCACAACATGCCGCAGTTCGAAGCATGGCATCTACTGCACGCAGGTATATATAGAGATGCTAGCATCTGCAAAGCCGTGAAAAAATGCTTAAGAATTGTTACACTGTTAAATTTCTGCTAATCGAATCCATTTGCGAAGAATACATAGGTTGCGAATCCATTCGCGAATAAATCCATTTGCGAAGAAAATCGAATCCATTTGCGAAGAATACATTTAAAGTTTTTTTTATCGCTGACCTAGAACTACGTCAGGAAAATGAACAGATTTTATCAGAAATAAACAAGGATGGAGAATTAACGATTTTACGGTAAAATGCTCAGCGGCGCATTCAAGAGAATCTTTACGACACTTGCAACATGTCGACTGAACGCGAGTTGATGTTGCAGTGAACTGATATACGTTATAACGCGTCGCTTTTATCGGCAGAAAACGTGGCTCTGACGATCTTTCTCTTTCCGCTAATCGAACCCATTTGCGAAGAATACATAGGTTTCAATAACTCGTGATGCAGCTCAGACGAAGTTAAATGAACCAGCAACCCAGGGTGCCCGCCCAGCAAATAATATCGGTTGCAGTTCCTTCTTTTATCGAAACGGTTATGGTTTCGTTTCCGGTAAGGGTTTTTAAAACCAAGGTATCACGCAAACATACACTATCTTTTTAAAACCAAACGATGGTTGTGGCGTGGTATTTTCCTCGGCACCGGCTGATTTTGACACAAACCTCAACGGCGAAGCTGCAACCGCCAAAATGATTGAAAGCAATTCGTTTCAACGCATTAATTGAGAACATGATAAAAATCATGTCGGCAAGTGGAAAACAAGCTACTGAGAGAAAAACGAATAAATAATGATTGAACATACCTTGACAACTTTCCCGACGGGCACAGATCGGACGTCTTCAATGAAAATAACATCTTTCAAATCCCACAACTCTTCATCTTCCTTCTCAGGAGCGTCATTTTCATCATCTGGTCTTTTACGTTTTCTCGATCTCAACATTTCTTTCAAAACGGGTGAGCTGTCAAAAAATTACCCGGATTGTGATATGCAACAAACACGAAAAGCATACCGATCACCATAAATTACCTAAAGCAAGGCAACTTTTGCATAAAAAACAACATTACCACAAATTATGAACAGAACTTACACTGACGGGTCACGTGCTTCGTCGTTCGCTGCGGTTTTCTCATCATCTGTGCGAAGCAACAACACAACGGGATTTAAAGCTGATATCGAATTGTACCAAGTACGAGGACATCTTCCTTAAGAGCATTTAGCAATCCGAGGAGTGTGGGCAGGTAAAAGAATAAATTGATATTATCTTCAAGGGCTTTACAATCACTCCTGGTTAAACGCTTCGTTTAAAAAACATTACGAAATCGCTAAGAACCAGGCTTTTTCATCAAACACAAAAAAACTTTACTTTGTTGACAAAAAATAAAAATAAAAAACTTCGCAATACATCAACTTTCAGTGTAGATCGGACAAGTGGAATTGAAACTGCAGTCGTTTATCTATTTCGTAACTTGTCTATTAACCGCAAAACAAAAAAACGTTATGAGAAACTTTGTAGAATACCTGCAGCTGCTCATTCCTGCACTTATACATTTCGGATACTAACGCCATTTTTATTCGGAGCGTTTTGTGCTAAGCCCGATTCGACGACACAATGACGTCATCTACAAAGACCCTGTTCAAAGCGTTGCTGCTTCCAACTGTACGGCCATCGTTCAACACCATATAACGGAATTTATTGATAATATAACGAATTGGCAACACCACAAGGTATGATCGGCATCGAACAACGCAGTATCGACAAGAACTAAGTCACGAGCACTGGTTCTGTTCCACACGCACAACCACCTGGGCCGGTTGACACCGGTTCGGGCCGGTCATCCAGCAGCTTGAACGAACTTTTCTTATCCAAACTCCACACCGATTCGAGCAGCTCGCCGACTTTCGGCGTTCCGCCGGACAGATTAACGGCGATTGCGCCGGCGTGGTAAATAGGAAAGTGACGGAGGCACACCTGGCAGCCCACAGTTACCTGCGAAAAGCGAGCGCGTTTATATTGTCGAAGAGAAATTATGCGAAAAACATTGAAAAACGGTACTGGTCCAGCCTCGTGCTCGGCTTTAATGGGTGGGTGCAAAGGAAACCGTTCACGCCCAATGCTGCCATTGACTCGCCACCAGTGCAGCATTCACTGAGAAAGCAGCGGCGTGGTCCACGGCGTAAGCAAGCGTAGATGGGCGCCACATCCCACTCGAGACCAATGCTCCCTCTAAGGTGCGCGACCGCGCAGTACCACCGGTTCATTTGCGCAGTTAAATCTCATTCCCGCGCACTTGCAACAATCCAAATTTAATGTCTTACCTCGCTGGCCCTTTCATCGCTTAAAATGCTTCACTAGTTTCGGGTCAACGCGGTGACGCAATTGCATGCTCACTAAAACAAATATTTGCTCAGTGTAAAATTTCTCAGGGGAGAAAGGAGTACAAAAGCGAGTAAATTCTGCCCTTTCTAGCGCCGAGCAGTTTTGCCATGAAGGACCCATGCATCGCGCCTGAGGTACATCCGTAATCAACAATTACAAGCTTCCAGCCCTCAACGATCGACCCAGTTACAGACGACAAGCGAGACCGTGGTCCCTGGTGGCACAATATTCTCGTATTGCAATCAGTTGAACTCCCCAGCAGACGCTCACCGTTCGTATGCCCTGGTAAATTTTTTTTGTAAGCAATCGAACGACAAGACATGACGACTGGCGAGCCGTCAGCGACATACAAGCAAAATGTTTAAGCTGGCTTCCAGCTTTAGCAACGTTTTTTGTTTTCAGAAAAAAAATTTACCAACACGTCGGAAGTTCATAGATTGCAAGAACAATAAAATTTGAGCAGCATTACCTAACAGCATTAGTTTTTTTTTAATGATAAAGACAAATCCACAGACGGTATGACAAGTAACTAGCCACTAGCCACTACCAGTGAAAATTCTGGTCACATTGGATGACAAAAAGCAGGCATGGTTTGAAAGTAAATTGACAAAAACCAAACGCAAGGCGCACTCAGCAAGCTTCCACTCGAAAATGACATGAAATCCGGTAAAAAATCGAATTTGAAAAGTGGTCTCGATTTGCGTGTCTACACAACGATTGCGCAGCGTCATTAGGTTCCTTTTCATCATGACGCCACAAAAACAAATCCCGCCCCCAAGAAGCCTTTTTTACCACATATTTCGCGCAACTGCCTCATCTATCCAGGATCCGACTTCGTTTTAAGACTATTACTCCGTATCGTGGTTCGGTACGACACAGTGCTGTCATGCTATGAGTGCAGTGTATAGACGACACGCAATGTTTGCCGCCGATACCAGGGCTTTTCTTTCGCTCACCGGCAACTTGGTTCCGGAGCCACCATCCTTGTCTGCGCTTTGCACGAGGCTGCACTTGGACTTTTCCAGCAGCTTCTTGCGCTGGCTGTACGGCAGTATTCCCCACCAGTAAATGCGACCTGCGCGAATCCAAAACAAGAAACTTTCACGCGACATGGTCACGTCGAAAATTCAACCTCGCTCACAAACCGACGGCTTAAGATTCCATAATTTCCGCACACACATCAACACAACAAATGCACACCACACACAAACACAACAAGCGCACACTAACACACGCACATCAACACGTGTATACCAACGCGCACACGGCAACACACACACAGCGCATCTTTTTCAAGGGAGATAACGAAAGAAAATGAATCAGTGCAGCTAATATCGCGAAGCCATTCATCGACAACACTTTCCAGTCAGTTTAACGCGCATGGCTTCTTTGGTTGTTGAGCGCGCTACCGCCGACGTAAGAACGCATGCGCTCGTACACACACGGACACAAAAAAGCAACGCTTAGCTCCAAGCGCCGTACATTCACCGCAGCAGCATAAAATCGAAAGGCCAGTCGCTTCATCAACAGCAACAGCAATAGAGAAAAGATGCCCCTACGCGCTGGAATGCGCCGGTAAAATATTTGATCGGCCAAGATTTTTCTTCAACTGAACTACAACAGAGAAAAACACGTTTCCTGGAGTGACTCGTAACAGATTGATCGAAAACCGACAGCAATCACAGCATGCTCCAGAGCTACCTGCTTGCGTCAGAACGACGGAAAACAAGGAGCAGACTTGCAGAGACTTCACTTGTTCGTTTTTAATTGGGTCGGATACGAAGCAAGGCTGGTCAAGGGCCTTCGTGTGGCTGGCGGTCGTTTCGTCCATCCAGGTGGCAATTCCGCCACCTTGAGTCACGACGGAAGCACGGATCGGACTTGTTGAAAGATGAGCAATCTGAAAGCACGTGCTTCTTTTCAGACACGACATGCTACCAAACATTAGTGCAGAGCATGTTCGTCGTGGGAAGGGAGGGCTTTGGCCCCAACTGGATTGTTAAATTCGATATTTTTCTAAGAAATTTTAGTAGCTAAATGTTTTTCTCTTAGTTTCGAACTGATAAAATGCAATTTCATCACTGTTGGGCCCTCCCCTGGAAAAACTCCTTCGGCGTCCCCCTGTAAAAATCCACCATTGCCCAAAAATTCTTCCGACGCCCATAGTGCAGAAACGAGTTTTAAGGGCTTCGGTGACGAACACTAACACTTGAACTGTCACTCACCTTTTCCGACGTGAGGCTGAGAAACGAGGCTCTGGGATGAAACTCGCCTGCTTCGTGGTACGGAACCTCGCGGCCCCATCTCCACTGTCGGAGCGCACCGTCCTCGTCCACGCCGACCAGTTCACTGAACATGGCCCCGATATGCTGGAAATTGAAAACAGCGTGAACGGGAGGTGAGCAACTGCTGAGGCGCAACCATGTCGTACTTCGGCTCCTTAGCGCAGCGAAAAGAGCAGTGATACCCTGGAGGGCAATGGTTCTTGACCTTTCCAACCTCTGGGACCACTATTCTTGAAGATATTGGCCTGGAGATCACTATCTTGGCTTATCGTGACACGAGGGTTAAAAGAAAACACTTTCGATCCGCTTTCTGGGGATTACCGGAATTTTCATTGGGAACCCCTAGAGATCCCTGGGGATCCCGTTAAGAACCACTTCTCCAGGGCCATGACTTCAGCACATCGACAGTTGATGGCCACGGCGAGCGACAGGATGTTTGACCGCGCCGCGACCAATAGTAGCGAGGCTGCTACGACTTGAAATGGCGCCGGTGACCTCTGAGATAAGTTCAATAAACTTAAAAAGTTTCTGACATGAAATACGTGTCAACGGCTACAGGCAGTTACTAACCTTAAACTTGACAGGTCTTCCGTCCTCGTCATTCCACCACTGCAACTCTTTTCCGAGGCTGATGCCGCTGTTGCTGCCGACCATTGCTAGACGCAGGTAAAGAGCAGCGATGAGACGCCAAAAACCGTCACAGACTTCCAAACGGTGATAAAGCAGGGAAACCAAAATCCAGCGTTTGGGAAAACTTGCGTGGCTGCGAACGGCCTTTTATCGCAAACCACAACAACACGCATGGATTGGCGATTTCAGCATTGCACCAGTTTTTCTCAGGTCTGGATTTATTTTAAATTTTAATGCAAACACTTCGAAATCCAAACGCTCATATGTAACAACAACCCACACGTATTCCCATCACACCGCTCGAATACAATCAAACACAGCCATCCAATCCGAACCTCAGTAGAGGAAGACTAATTGAACTGTCGCAGGATACACTCGGCTGGACAACCTCACGGTTTTGGGCTCCCAGCAAGTCGCTGATTGGTCGCAACGATAATTTTAAGCCAAGTAACTCAAAAACTAATTCTCTTATTAGTTAAGCCTGAAAAAACATTGCATAAGAGCGGCTCGCTGTTGCTCAAAGAAAGTTCCTTGTTGGAAGAGGGCTATATGCTTAACCGTAAAATGCACACTAGACTAAATACGAATTTTCATAGTTTGACAAAGAAAAGCCATCTTGGGAAACTAGAACACTGCATAATATCGTAACAGGCCGAGACATCGCGTCTGAATACATACTGGTTGTTGTCTTGGTCTGCCGCTTGCTGTCGACTCTTCGGAACAGATCAACCCAGGGCGCGCTCGCCATGCCCTCGTGTTCGGTTGACCGATTACTTGCACCGCCGCCTCCCAAGCCACGCGACGAGACGCCTCTGCTGGTAACAAATTCACTCCCTTCAAGACTTGCTTGAAGAAGCAGGCACGCCAATGTGAAGTCGACGCGTCAGTACGGTCAGGAAATCACAGACAAACAACGATGTCACTACGCACCCGGTCCGCGGGTCCGAATCAGGCAATTTTACTGCATCTCTTTAGCGCAGGTTAAAATAGCGCCAGTCTGCACTGCACACTTGCTAGACAGCATGCTTACGCAAGCGTGATTGTGCTGCCTGTGCTTTAATTGTTTAAGGTGTATCCGACAGGGGCGTCGCGTTCTCGTACCTGGTGAAAGAGTACCCGAGAAGTTCCTCAGGAAGCATGGTGTCGGCGTCGATCACAACGCGCGGGTGCTCTTCCGAATGGAGGCTGCCGTCCAGCAGCGACATCAACTCTTCTCCTGGGATGTAGTCGCTGCCTGCGATTGAATTCTCTCTTTGTTTTGCGACAAATTTTGCGAAACAGCATGGACCAGCGCTTTGCGAATGATTGTTGGTGAGAGTCAGGATAATCATCGTATGTAGCATTTAAATCTGTACTTGGTGAACCGATAACGACTGACTTTTGGAAATAGGCACCATACACTTGCTTTCTACCTGCATTTTTTATTTGAGAGCAAAGAAATAAGAATGGCAGCCTCTGCAACCGAAAACGTCTAGCTAAGCTGACTAGTTCTTGAAAAAAAGAGTGGTTTTAATCAGGGTTGCGGAGCCGGAGTGGAGTCGGATTCCTAACAACACTGGGAGTAGCATTTTTTTTTCTGACTTCGGAAGTCCAATTGGATCATTTCTTACATCACACTCTTAAATTGGGAATTCCTATTGAAATTGTACAATTTCTTTTGAAACTTTTGTTGAAACAGGTATGTTTTGCTGTGCACCACGATTTCCATTCATTTTAACAGCCAAATTTCATTCCTTTTATGTTAAGGAGTCGGAAATTTTGGAAAGGCAAAGTTGGAAATTTTGGAAAGTCGGAGTCGGATATTTTACCTCCGACTCCGCAACCCTGGTTTTAATATTACCATCCGATTTTGTAACATAGCCTAGCGTGATGGTTAATGTACGTAGCATAAACATCGATTGCAAACGCAAAACAATTCAGAACGACAATCACAATCGTTTCTTTACAACGCAGCGACAAAACGCATTTTTAGCAGGGATTGTAATTTGAAAATTACTGGGTAAAAATGGCGTGAATACTACAAAATATTTTCTGTTTGTTAATAACGTTTTCGGATTGGATACCCTTATATTAACATCGGAGATGTTTTCAAAATGAGTAATTTTTCGTCCAAAATATTTAAAAATAACGAGACTACACAAAGATATGTACCATCATCAACGTCATCATTGTCTTCGTCATCACGGCTCAAGAGGTTATTGACTGCCAAGTTCACATCCAAGCCTGTACGCTGAAGCTCCCGAACAATTACATTTCTAGACTTTCCTTGCAAAACGCCCTGGCAAAAAAACGCAGAACACACGATTTTTTTAAAAGCATACAAACTTGAGCAATAGAGCGAGCCTACTATGAACAGTCGCGAATTGAACCCCTTTACTTTGGCCACTGCTGACCGAGCACTACGGGATATAAAGGTGCGAAATTGCTCCGCATGCTGACAGTAGGTATCACTGGCAAACAAACAAATTGAAGGTTTGAGTTCTACGTTTTTTCAAAATCTCAGCAAAAATGCTTTCAAAACAATGCTGAAATACGAAAACCAAAGTCATTTTTTTCGGTTGCTGATAAATTTTAACGTTTTCATCGCCACATACACCGATATACTAATACTTTCAGCAATAAGCCTAAGCTTTCTGTTCACCGCTTGGTCCTTCAAGCTTCACAGTTAACCTACATGAAATAGAACTTTAGCAACTGCAAAATTTCAAAACACGGATATTGCATTGTCGTACTGTGGATACCTTCGTGCTTTGTGCGTTCTTAATGCGTGATTTCAAGCAATTGCTGTTCATGATTCGATGCAACGTTGTTGGCGAAGAATCTAGTAGCTGACATCATAATATTGTGGCGCATGGTCACAATATGTAATAATTTACTGGGGTCTGTTAAAATCCATCTGTGGAAAGTCCGACTCGGAAGCGTAGCTTTGAACATTATGTACTTGTGCGAACCACAGCGAAAGCTTTATGACAAAAGACATTACGCTTGATGAATGATCTGTGACGTAAAACTGTTTGCGAGGCTGCGCGTGGCGCAGGTTTGCCGAACTGGAACGCGCTGGCTAGATAAATTATGCTCTTTTNTTAACGTTNGCTTCAAGTAAGAAACACTGCAGTTAGTTAGCTTTCGAATCGCCATACTTTTTATTCTGGCATCAATTTCAATTTGAACTGTAAAGTGATCAAAATTGACAGTGCTGACTGGTGGTCAGTAGTGGTCATAGTGAGTGTGCAAGGTGTGCAAAATGAGGGCCCCCATGTTTAGTTTACGCGCCTTCAAAAATATCTAAGTTTTGTTTATGATTGTATTTTTATTATGATTACATACCGTTTAGTAGACAACTTGGCTTGGTTTTCCATATAATATTGTTATTGTTAATATGTTTGAACACACTTGGGTTTTCAACCTGAAGATGAAAAGCCACACTAAAAATGATAAAAGATAAATTAAACTACTGTACGATTAAAGGACAAGGGACAATGTCAAAAGGTAAGAGACCCCTAACCGTCAATGGCCTTAATCTAAGGATAAGCAAGTCCTTTATTCTTTGGTCATGGATACTGCGGCCCAATATTCTTCACTCAATAAAAATTTACGGGGCCCCCAATCAAAATATAGGTTTCAAATTAAGCATAGAGTTTTCAAATTAAGAATAGAGCCCTTATCTTTACGAATAATTTTGTAATTAGTAGCAAGATGTACCTAGCAACTTACGCTTCTTGCTTATAACTCTATTAATTACCCAGTTTAAATATCCTCAAGCAAAATACCATGCACAGAAAGCCATTAGAATAATTCTATTTATCCAGCACATACCAAAGATTTGTGCTTTTGTGATATTGACTTGTTTAAGTTTTCACTGCCGTAAGTGAAGTGTTTGTAGCCTATTAAGGTCAAGCCAGCATTGAAATCTGATTAATCTATTAAGTAAACGTTGGAAAAGGGGAGCCGATCTGCTAACTTTCTTTGAACTAACACGTTATGAAAAAAATCACTACAGAGCCACTAACTTGAACTTGATTGATCAAATCCTCGGGCACTTGCGATAAAGGAACTGGCAGCCTTGGACTCCCGGAAACCAACAACGGATTGTTTCTGCTTCTTATCTGTCCCGACCGGATCAGACGAATGTTCGAACCTGACAGACCAGACGCAGACGACGCGGACTGACGGGCCGTTTTTCGAGCAGACGAAGATGCTGAAGAGGACGAAGCAGTTGATGACGTAGACCTGATAACGCCAATCCTATTTCCCCATCTTGTCCACGAGACAGCGCTGCCCATGCCAAGAAAGTCGGGATTGTTTATGTTCCGAACAGATTCGTCCGACGTTTTGATTGACTTTCTTGCACCTGTTGGAACTACGACCGTTTCATTTAGACCAACTGACGTGTTTTCCATAAAGAAAACCTTTGAAGCACCCAGCGGTAACAAAGACATTCATAAGTGTGTGCTGTAATGAATTAATACGTAAAAACTCCAAACGGGCTGCTATTTGACAAAACGCAGAGATTGCCATGACTGGCTGTAAAAAACTTTTAAAAATCACACATCACACTTTAACACCTACCGGCTTTACTTGAGTGGATCTTATCTTTATTTTCTTCGGCGGCCTTGACGTTAGGAAGAAGCTTTTCGACAGTCACGTAGCTCACCCGACACACTCGTCCATCACCGAGCAAGAACGCAATACAGTCTGGACCAACCGCACAGTCTTGAATTGCATGACTTTGCAAAACTTGCAGAACGGGTGGAACGTCATGAACGTTTGAAGAAAACACATTCTCAGATAGCTGTAAAAGCCTGAAAAAAGCACAAAATATAATTTGCATGGCCTAACATATGTATGCAAACTGCGAGAAAAAATTTTGATGAACAGATCACCCAGAAATCAGTACCTTGCTACCAACAGCACTTAAACGTTTGGTCGGCGTGACGGATTACATCCACCAGTGTTTAATGATGAAGCTTGCTTCAAAACACATAAGTTGGAAACTTACAGCACAAAAGCATTACACTTTTTACAATATCGTCAAGACGTAACTAAAAGCAGTCAGATTAAGCAGCACACTTTAGCAGCAATATTAATCTATGAATAGATTTTGTTCAATAAATATGAACCAGACATACACTGTTACATCAGTTGAGGTGATCATAAGTGAACCTAATAAGTCATGCAAACTGTTACCATACACATGCTGATACCCTTTTCACAATAATCAACATCCTGTGTCAGATTTCTGAACTCAAACGGACAGGATCAATCTGTTTTCTCTAACATCTACCTTTAGCAAATGCTAATGCAAAGTACCTTAACTTTTCTACCTGTCCCAGTGCTCACATGCCCGTAGCCAGGTTTTCAAGTTTGGGGGGGAAATACATTCTTAGGAGGGCAAGATATCGTTTTTATTATATGTTTAAAACAAATTTTTTTGGGCACAACAAAATTTGGGGGACAATGCCCCTGGTGGCTACAGGCCTGGGTTGCAGTACAAAAAACGTTGAAAACCACTGGTCTGTAAGACTATAATTTCCAGGGTTGGCACAGACTAAAGCAATGTCAGAGCAAAAAGAAGCACGAGAGAGAGTATGAACAAAGTGAAACAAATTTATCTACAACACTACAACATTGCATTGTCGTTAATTGCAGCTATAGTGTGTTGAAAATATGCCGCACAGGATCGGGTTGCACAATGGACAGAAATCACTGCAGCATCTTTTCAGTTAGAAAATAATTTTGAAGATGTCAAATTCTTTATAGTGCATTAATTTGTTGCTAGAGGATCATTCACATTTTCGTAACCATGGATTTGAAGTTATATTATCAGAGTGTTATCGTTATTGACTCCAGATGGAGTCTGCTGATACATGCTACATAATCAAGACGTGTAAGCAATACCAGTTGAAACAGTTTTTCAGAGCGGGCGCTAGCTCGTTTTTAGTGGTACGGACAAATCAGTAGAAATCGTGCATCCATGGAACTATTGGTCCCACAGCAAGAGGTTCTTTTGTGACTCGGTGCTCCGTAGAAAAAGATTACCTTTTTCAGCCATACATAGTAAATGATGCCCTGTAAGCAATTGCCACCACAGCACAGTTGCGGAATAAAGTCCAAAATCTAACCTGAACTGAAACCTTTAATACAATCGTAAACTAAACATTTACTGCATAAAACGCTATCCATTTCCTTGAAGTTTCACAAATTCAAGGAGACATTGCTCTCCACAATTTTACATCTCAAATTCTGCAAACCATTGCCTTCAATGCACACTATACAGTTGTTGATTGTTCTGACTCTTGGCCATTGAGTCAAAAGACAATTATAAAAGCGTGCCTATCAGTAAGGTTAAGCAATGGTACAAGCCAACAAAATTCTCAAACCGTTCTAAAAAATCAACCCAACTGTCTCAGTGTGTTCTTTCTAACAAAAACACAAGTTTCACCAATTTTGTCCAAATCAAGTCTGTCAACTCATTCTTTGTAAACATGTAAAATTGTCAAATCGTTTAACGTTTAACCGGCGTTAAGTCATGGTTGTATGAAGACCGAGACCATCCCCCCTAACTTCTGGTTTTCTTGTCAAAACTTGTGTAGTTTGTTAGTATAACAGTCATCTTATATAATAAAAAAAAGCTACCATTCTAAGATTTACAAACAGATTAATTGTTATACTGATAAATAGATTAATTGTTATATCCCCAAGAAAAATTTTTTTTTCGAGTGTAGACTAGAAGACTTGCCACGTCTTTTGAGCCTTTTACCGGGTCTGTAGCACTGACCAGACCGAAGAAATTCCCACGCAAAGCCACGTGTGTTTTTTTCTCGAAAATCCCGGTTTTCAACCAAACGCCAAAGTATTAAAACTGAAACGTATTGCTGAGTCAGAAAACAGGCTCGGCCGTGGCGATAATGGATAAATAAGTTGTGCCGGCCTTGTTTTTGTGACATTGCACACCAAACATTTTATCTGTGAAGTTGGACTTCTTTTGATTGAGAGAAATTATACCAGTTATTTTAGATCAGGAGTGATGGACCTAGTTGCTATCGCGGGCCACTTTGTCAGTTACAGCTGAGTAATCAGGCCGCACAACTTTTTAGTCATACTATGAAACGTGTTAGTTCAAGACTGCTGGTCTTGCCTGAATGCAAAGGTTCAAGACTGCAGGTGTCAAATGTTTCGCAGGCCGCATGTTCATCACCCCTGTTTTAGATGAACATATCTGGCTGGTTTTGATTCATGCTCAGTGACGGGGCGAATCGACCCCCTGGCAAGTTTAAACGAAAAAACAGTCACCACATGGCTTATACAGTAGAATTGCCCTATACATCACTTCAACGGAACAGAGAAAAAGGGTGTTATAGGCGAACTGATGTTATAACCAAAGTCATTATAGTGAAATTCTTTCTTTTCTGAGTGTTAGCTAGTGGGCACCCTACAGTGGCCAGTGGGCCCCTTTCAGCTAAGTTCCTGACCTGGATCAAACCTTCAGACCAACCACTCTTCATACATATTTTGGATCTCAATCCTACAACGGCGTTTAGCTATCTGGTTTCCACCAATCCCACAGCCAGGTTTAATGGTTTGAGATGAAAAAATCCACATTTAAGGGGCAAGTTCTTTGGTTTAAATATGTTTTTAAATAATATTTTTTGGGTACAAACTTTGGGGTGCAGAGAAAAAGTTGAGGGCGAATTGCCCCAAAATGCTGCCCCCCGTGGCTAGAGGTCTGAGTGTTCTTTGTTCACTTGAACTGCATGCACACTGAAATTACTTTCTTACAAGGCATAACACAGTGTTTTATGAGGTAGAAGTTTTTGTTCAAACCTCATTGCATGCCAACTGAGGAAGTGCACGTTGGAGATCCTGGTAAGACTACGTAACACAGAAACATCTGCAAAGAGCAACTGCTTCATCTCGCAGTTTCTCAGACGGGTGCACTTGACGAAATGTTAGTTCAGACATAATCAGTTAATTACATACCTCTTAGGTGGATATATTAATTATTTTAGACAAATCTCAAATCCTGGTATCAAATCCCGCTCAACAATAAAGTAAAAAATCAGGTCTATTCACATGGTCATGAGAGCAAGTGCGATTGAAACGAGTTTTTACATCAGGAGAGCTCAGTGCAAATGAACCAAAATGAGCACTGGAGCCGCAAAACGACTGGGTTGGTGTTCTGCGTTGCGTGCCTTAGCTTAGCGGCACCAGCTTCATGAGGAAACTAATTCTTTTAGTCATGGCAGAGCTATAGGTTTTCCAGTTACAAATGACAAACAAAGAACAGTTTTCTCAGACAGCACTTACGAGGCACAGTTGTCATTACTTTTCACAAAACCCAGCTTGTTTAACATTTTGAGAGCCGGCAGGGGCACATCCAGGGGGTCTGTTTGGCTGTCATGACAGACCCCTTTGCACTGCAGGTAGGCTACTCAGCGTTATAACTGATGATAAAATATCAAACACTGTCACTGCAAGACTCTAATGCGGGTGGTTTGGAACAGACAACAGCCTGCATTTCCCTTCTAACGTTGCATAATATTATTTCGAAACAACAATGTCCCTGCCTTGTCTAAATAGCGCCTGCGCAATGACATGAAACAATTCACGTTTTTGAACACTTCGAAATAATATTGCGTCAGACGCACGTGTTTTGTAATTTCCTCCTCTGGCAGTGCCAGCTCTAATGCAAGCAACGCTGTCAGGAGCTCGTACACTGTCACGCACACGCAGAGCTGTTTCATAATAATTCACTTCATGGAGAGAGGATTGTCCAATCGCGTTCATTTCGCAGTTTCGGCCTAAATTTTATCTGCTTTTTATACCTACTTGGTTACAACTAAATCAAATCAGTTTAGGCCTTCCTCAGCGTCACGCCAAGTAATGTGGGCTCATATCAACTGAAGCTATATTTTCACAAGGAATTTCTCATAATGAAAGGTGCGACAGCTAGCCTCAGAAATTGTGGTCGCATTATCTGAACAAAATATCAATCAAGCACTGCGTTTCGAAAATAGCCTTTTCAAAATTGAGCAGTTGACGATGTTGTTTTCTATGCAAAAAGTCCTATATTGATTTCCAGTATGTCACTTCTACATTATGATGTAAAATCATCAGAACAATTGCAACTCAATCATTCTCCGCAGTGATTTCGCAAGTGTATTTGTAACACCACCATCTTTGATAGACAGCGCTCCACAGACGCAGTTATGCAGCCGATTGTCAGCTTCTATTTTATAAGTGTATGTACGCATGGATAAACAGCTCTCATTGCCGTATGGCTGACATTTGCTGAATGTTCGACAAGCTAACTATCTTTTCAGCACCATGTTGTTAGGAACAAACATTGATTGTGATGAAATAAATGCGCTGTGGCCAAAAGCAGTGAAAATTTGGAAATTTGACAATGAGATCAATGCCACTTTCTGTTCTACAGCAAATAGTTGGTTGCGCTATACTAGTCCTACTAATCAAGTTTGACTGAACTTTAAGTAGAGCTCGATCGATAAGGCTTTGGGCTGATACCAATGTTTTTATTTGTAATTTCCGATAACCAAAGCCGATATTTTGCAACGCTCAAACCACAGTTGAAAGTGCAATGAAGAAGCGTATAACAGGGTATTCTGCACAAGCGCAAACCTGGATCACTAAGATAGTAAAAAACACAGCCTTGTTTTCAGCAACAATCTGCTTACCGTGCAAAACCTGGGAGCGAATGTTATGTCATAGACCGGTTTGTTGGGACGACTGCGGAGAATATTGTGCACTACTTGATGCATTCGAAGGACTGGGCGTCGTAAGGAACAGTACAAAGAATTTGCACTAATTAATCATAGACGAAGTAGCAACATGGGTTTCCAAACACTCAGTGCATAAAACTAGCGTAGCGGCTTTTATGAGCAAATACTGCAGATATGCTTTATATAGGCGAAATTTTTCTGATATAATACTTAGTTTTCATTGGAAACTAGGCTCGAGTCCGAGTCTTTTGAGACTCTGATCAACTTTCCAGCGTTTCAAAAGTTATGATATAAAATAAACAAATTATTTAATTATCTAATTAAATAATTAGTCAAACATTTTTATTACTTTAGATCATGACTTTTGAACCCGAAACCCTAGCAGGTCATCCAAAGTATCAAAAGACTCAGCTTGTAGCCTACTTTCCCATAAAAACTTCAGCAAAATACTACCATCTAACGGTTTGGGTGCAGCTCCAAGTGAAGTGGGACAAGGCGGCCTAAAAGTCCTCCACTTATGACGTCACTCACAAAAAACCCGCAACCCCCAACCAAAAATTTTTTTTAAGTGCAGACTAGAAGACTTGTGTCTTTTGAGCCTTTGAACAGCTCTACCACTTTCGGCGCCCAAGTTACGCACACGCTAAGCCACGTGCAATCCAGTTGTTTTTGGCGTGGACCGCTTGATTTAGACCGGTTTTGAAAGTGTTAAGGATAATGAAAGGCGAAAAACAAATTAGGCTAGGATTACCACTCATTTCTTTGTACTGCAATGTTTCAGGTCCTGAAGATGCCTACTGCAACACCCAATTTTCTGCAGTTGAAACACGATTAGATAAGATTCCAGCAAACATGGTTGTCCTACAGAACTTTTTGGAAGCAAACCACCATCAACAATATTAGCCTATGCAGCAGTGGTTCCCAACCTTTTTAAGTTCGCAGCACCCTGCCCTACAAAAGAGAAATGTAATTTGCGGCAGCCAGTGGCGAGCCCATAGCAGTTCGGTTTGTGGTTTGGCGACATTTTGAAAATGTCTTTTCAATGATATTTTGAAAAATGTATTAGCTCGCAGCAACCCTGGGTATTGTAAAAGGCACGCTAGGGTGCACCCCAGTTGGGATCCATTGTTATATAGGCTAATAGGCCAACTGACTTTGTATGTAAATTGCAACAGCATTTTCCAGTGGACAATATTGACATTAAAATACTGTAATGAAAAAGCAGTCAGGAGCAATACAAATAGTCCAACCAGGCCATGCTACGTAGCCTACAGAATTTTACTGCACTTCACAGTCAAAGTGGTTTGATGTTGTTATTACTAAAATATGGATTGTAAAACTAAGATAAAACCAACATATTGTATCATTTCAAAACTGCAGACATGATTTAAATTCACTCTTGCATCATCCAGCCAAAAGCAGGTGTTAGGGTGACTGCCAAAGTTAAGCCACCTGCTTCATGAGCACACTTTTACTGGAGAGCTCTCTTACGAACCAAGCAACTATGAACATGTTGTGCTGACTTTCTTGAGTGCTCATTCGACCACTCAAGCATCTGGTGAATCTAAGTACCTGCTTACCATGGAGCTTCATTTTGATGCAACATTTGGCTCTTACTTGGGTAATACAAAGTCTGATGTGGGACATATCAAATGTTCACATGGGCCGCAGGTTCCCCACACCTGTTTTAGAGAGACTGCATATTCCAAATTTTTTGCTTTAGTCAGACTGCACTAAGGCAGAAGTGACCAAAGTTTTTGTCCCTGTTTTGGATAAGCAAGATATTTACAAGTATGGGCTGGATAACTTTACTGATCAATATCAGCAAGCCAGAAAATGCAATCTGAAACAAGCAAAAGAAACAATTCAATATATTTCATGAATGTCATGGGTATGGCATCACACCAAACAAAAANTGATACATTCAACATATCAAGCACCTTGACCAATGACCAAAAATATCAAAGAGACATTACAAAAAAGGTAATACTACTACANCTAGAGTGNGCGTGTTCAATACTCATAAAGTAAGCGGATAAAAGGTTGGAAAATTTATGAAAATGTTTTTAAAATATCAATGTTTGGTTTAACCAGCTAAGTGAATCAACAGGTTAACTAGTGAAAACTTGTTTAATGTGCCAGACCAACAAAAATGGGCACGACAGTAATATCTATTAAAGAACACGAAGTAGCAGTAGCAAAAGTGATTATAAGCACTTGGACAACTATGTTTTACAAATATGAAACACAGTTGACATAACACTGAATCAAGCATATGATATTACATAGATTGATAATTTGTGAAACCACGGAATATGTCAAAAATGACAAGAGAGTAATTCACTGAGTAGGCAAAAGCCACATGATCAGATAACATATGTAACCAAAATCCACCTGGGTTATTTTAAAAGACCCACTTGAAAAAAACAAAAGTCCACCAAAAACTCATGCTTTGCTTTTCCTTTGAAAAATGTACTATGTAGTAAAAAGTAAAATAAGCAGCACACTTATACAGTTAACTGTAAATTTTTGTTTAATCAAACAAAATGAACAGCAACAAAATTTGACGGACTTGAAGAACAGAGAAGAATAATTCGAACAGTTTTAGAAAATTCTAATGGTTATCTTCTTCAGTTCTGTTAAATCAGTATATTTTAACCAATTTGTCTGCCTTCTCTGCATCTAAACTTTCTGTAATATTGGACCATACCAATACCGAATTATATGTTGAAAAATAATCTCTATAGATGCTGAACTAGCAGGACATGCACATAAACTTGACGTGAACTGCAGAGCAGACATGCGGTAATTGTAATCGTCAATCGTAATCGATTACAATCGATTAGTTTTTTGAGTAATCATAATAAATCAATTGAACTGACCAAATATGAAATGTAATTGACTACATTGCGAATTTATTCGTAATCAACGATTACTTTCGCAATTAACTTGGAAATCTTCACCCTACATTACTGTGTTGTGAATCGTGGTTGTGGTGGCTGGGTTTTCTCCTTTTCATTTGTCATGGTTATGTTTCAGGGTAGGCTATTTACCCCTCTATATGGTTTAAATCCAGATTGTCTGGTGGCGAGCACAGTGTTTCTACCTAATTCTTACTTTGTTCCAGCTAACCGTCGCCCTTCGTGACATCCTGTTGGTTGCCAGAAGTAACGTAGTGAGTCTAGTCTAGTGAGACATAGCAACAAAGATAGGAGCTCTTCTTAAAAACGGGTTCACACTTCGGCAACAGAATAGCGGGACATTACGAGAAGCGGTGTTCGTTTCATTTATATATATTCAGAGTGAACTTGTGAATGTAAGTGCTGGAGTAGGCTATGTATATAATTAGTTCAGTAATTTCTATACAGCAAATTAAGTTTCTTTCAGAGGAATAAGATACTTTAATCCAAGTCGAAAGTACCTTTCCACAACACTGATAACTAGCATGTCAACCATGATTCACCACATACTGGTAAAAAAAACTGAATGAAACCTGTGAGGTTTTGTTAACCATTGGTTATTCGTCCAATAGACAGATATGCAGCTATAGTGGTATCACTATTCATTTCATTTCAAATTAAAAGCTACACAATGCTATGTTGGCTTGCAGACAATCGTAACCCGCAGTTAGAAGAAATAGTCAGCAATTTTGAAATTACTAAAAAAATTTCAGCGTTGCTGGACGAATCTTCAAGCCTCATGGATGTTGTTTGAGTAATAAAAGATTTGAAGTGTTGATGTTTATCAACTGTATCAAAGATATGAAGCATTGATTATTTCTGTTTAATCATCATTTTAATGTGTTTGTTGCAGTGGAACAATTGACAGGAGGGAAGAGGTGCGATTTGACTCCGCTTGCCAGCAAAATATAACCCTCCTGCTTAGCTTATATTGTTGTTTTAGTATCTTTTTAATAGGATTTTAGTCATCTTTTATTGTTTTTTTGAGTATTTTCCATTGATTTGCGGTTTTAGTATAGCCATCCACACCAGGATTCATCATCATTTCTCAAGTTTTTTCTGAGTGTTTACTAGTAGGTCACTTACATAGGCCAGTGGGCCTCTTTCAGCTAACTTTCTCCTCTAACTTGAAACTCTAGTTACGCCACTGGTTTGTTGACTGCACGAACATCTCAGTAAACAATCAATCAAGTTTTTTAAGGCGTTTTAGGGACCCGATTTGGGTTCCTAGAACCAGAGAAAGTTATCATCAGGCCCCGTATAACCAGAGAAAATTGGGTCCCTAGAATCAGAGAAATCGAGTCCCTACAGATCCAAACTGGGTTCCTAACATTTTCCTTAAAAAAAACCTGCAATCAATGTTTTTTTTTCTTTTTTCCAGTGCTTGATCCTCAGAGATAAGTAATTTTGTTTATTGCATTGATTCATATCCTATGTTGTCTGAAAATATACTTACATAAAACTATGCAAATGGGTTTTGTTTTCTTTCTGAGGATGTTTCAAGGCAAATGTAATCGCGATTATAATTGTAATTTCTTGCAATGTAATCGTAATCGATTACATCCTGATTTTGTTTATCTGTAATCGAATCAAGCAGGAGGCAAGTGATCGTAATCGATTACATTTGGGCTGTAATTGCCCATGTCTGCTGCAGAGGTTATGTGGGAGTGGTTTTCTCTGTTTGCTGTGTGCATGCTTACCAAACCTTACCACTTAAAGAGTGAACTGACCAACAACACTGCGAAAACACAGATGGGATGCATTTCTTTACCCTTAATATTGAATGCCATAATAGGTATAAGTTATTAACACCTTCCCTGTGGTGTGAATTCCACGTGATTATTCAACTGGTGCAGCACAGTTTTTAGGTTGTTTTCATCCAACAGCTATACTCAAAATTGAATAATACTTGCTTGCTAAAACTCAAAAAATACTTGCTCGATTGATCTCAAATTGTCGGGTAAGATGTACAGGGTGTCCATAAAGTCTCTTTACAATTTAAAAAAATTATTAAAAAGTGAAATGAGATATTGCAATGAGGTTTGTTTTATGTTAATCAGTATTTCATAAAGTTTTTATTGACACATTAAATACACTTCTAAACATTTAA
>JGI24159J19872_10000196_pt1 | contig 44226 bp, 22 predicted proteins | sample Ectturendosymbi4_FD_19872 | JGI IMG/M metagenome (IMG submission 19872) | reverse complement strand
GCATGCAGAGATTGCGGGTGGCATATAATTTTGGTTGCAGAGCTCTATCCAACTTGCCCTGTAGAGCGAGTGTTAGTAACCACCAAGTTCAATGTAACATTCCTACCTTTGAGGCACTGTTACGTAAATACACGCACCTGTTTCTCGAAAGATGCAGAAAATCTAACAACATATGGGATATCCTTTGATACAGTCAGATTGTTTGTATTCGTCCCTATTCTTTGAACACTATAATCGCATTTTACTCTGTGAATGAGTGATCGAACTTTGCTGCATGCTTTTGATTGATGGCGTGTCATGCCCATGCCACAATGCTTCCGCATTTTACCTAGACTAGACCAGTTTACGAATTGGCGCCCTACTGCGCAGTAGTTTTGTAACAAGTGTTACGTGTTAGCTAACTTTAGTGTTAAGAATGTGTCTGTAAGCCTGTGGTTCTGTCTTCAATGCAGTTGCAAAAAGTGTCTGTAACCCTGTGATTCCGCTGGCTTCAATCCCTTGCACTACATGCTGTTTTGTCTGTTTTTATCGACCTGCGTTCCGCAGAGTGTGTTTGTTCATACTGTGGACTTCGTGTCTGCTCACAAACAAATAAATTAAAATTACTACTTTTCAGAAACAAACCAAATTACGGGGTTAAAGAAAACATTTGTGACCATTGTCTAGAAGTTACAAGATACATTCCAACTCATGGAGTCTAAGTCGCAACTTCCACATCTAATCCGATACTTTTAGGAACGGAATGGATGAATTTGGGCAGTTGACTTCAGTGAGACCAGGGGCGTAACGAGGGGGGAAAGGGGGGCGTAATTCCCCGGGCGCCGAGTCAACATGGGGCGCCGAATCATTGTAAGGGCGCCGAAAAGTCCCAAAACTGTCGCAAGTATTTTCTTCAATGCAATAAATTTGCTTCCGAAAGAGCTCAAGTTCGAACATGGGGGCGCCAAACTTGTTTCTTGCCCCGGGCGCCATCTAACCTCGATGCGCCCCTGAGTGAGCTCTTTCAGCTTTTTCAAAACTGTGGAAGATTAACGTCGGTGCTGTGCTTTTCAACGAATCTTGCAGACTTTCTTGAAAGATTTGAATGACTAAAGTCAATGCGTCTTCGTTCTGCCTTAAAACTGGTAGACATATTCTTATGCTCATAGTTCAGGTACAGGTAGGTCTTATCTCCATGTAATTCCACACATTCGATTCCAAGGATTACGGCGTCCGTCTTAAAGTAAAAGTCTGAGGTTGAAGGTTGTGCTTAACCTACTGTTTTCTGTCTTGATATACTGCACAAGAGAAATCAAGACATTTTGCGGAAGTGCCAGCAAACTCTGCCCTAAAGCGGCTTTCACTAAATTTGTAGCAGTATAACCTGAGACGCTGAGAACATTAAACTTGGCGACATTTTGAAAATGTATTTTCAATAATATATTGAAAAACGTACTAGCTCGCGGCACCCCTGGGTATTGCAAAAGGCACCCCGTTGGGAAACACTGCATTAAACATAGGTAAAACCCCAGCCCACCTGTTTAGAGTTTACAATCTTTAATTTCACTGGAGAAAGGAGATGCGAGTGTTAATAAACTGTGACGTCACTTTTGGTCGAAAAACAAAGCGTCATAGTCTTTGGCGCGCAGTCACGATGAACAAGAAGATGACCTTACTTTGCATTATGGGACGGGCGGGAATTAGCAACAGGTCAAAACCTGAAACGTACCTCTGGCCGGAGCAGTCAAAATCAACGCCTTTATCAAATAGCGCTGCTGCGGGACTTTCAGCAGGCGTGGTAATTGCATTTGCGTGAACAAAGCTGGTAACACTTCCAGTGTTCCAAAGTAGGGAGTCAGGAATCTTTTTGGAAATATTTTAGCTGTTGCAAAACACGGAAGAGTCAAAACTGATTTATCACGGAAAAATGTGCAGTGATGGTTTGAAAGGCCAGACACAGCTGCCATAATATGTAAAGACCGTTTTAAATAACAACAAGCATATACTAACAGAGAATTAAACAAACCATTAACAAACGTTTGAGTTACTGCAATACAAATTCAGCCGCATATCATAGCACCGCAATTGGCAAAACCATGGTCACGGGGTAAAAGGCTGGATTTGGAACACTTCTAGCATATACAGCAATCTGAAGGTGAAAGACTACGCTTTCATTGCTGTACAAGTGGCTGTCTTCATTGTATTTTACCAAACTGAAAAAGGCAAGCAACCTTGTCATTTGCAATCTTTCGATTAACTCGCAATGCACAGAGGTTTGGTATCCCTCTACCTGGCGCTATCGCGGCCTGTTACTAAAAATAGAGTCGTGTCGACTTGAATCGAACTGTATTTTTTTGGTTGTCCGATGAATAACAAAACGTGAACTCGAATGTTTTATTGCGCAGTCACATTAACACAATTTCTTCATCATCGCTTTGAAAATATGCAACTGCGCCACTCCTAAGTCTTATATGTGATCAAAATGCTAGGCTCGGGATTGCTACAGCAACCAGCAGACAGATTAATTCAGTAAAAAATGTGCTGAACTAAGCATTCGCAATTAAGTTGCGAGGACGCAAACGTTCAGCTCGTTATTATTTGCTTATTAGACCTTTGCGTCGAAAAGCATAGCTGTAAAAACTTAGCGATGGTCGTGACTTTGATAAGAAGCTTTCCATTTCCTCACATAATGCTGTTTGCAAGACCAGACACACATGTTCGCTTCAAAGTGCAGATAAGGTTCCACAAAAACGTCATCAATTTTGTAGCATTTTCGTTCCAAAGCATTGAAGCTTTGGCTAAGGTCTCTTTTTATATGATGTTGGAAGTCCATTGAAAAATAATAAGAACAGCTGTGATTATGTGTAAATGACTATTAGCTGTGCGAAAGCTTTGCTATCACTGTCAAATAAATCACCAGCAGCAGCATTGAGAGTGCTAGGCACTTTCAACACATCGGTAATGTGTCCCGAGCAACTCATCAAAGCTAGTTTTTGGACAGGCAACTAACAAAAAACATGCAGCAAATTGAGATAGTGTCGGATCTTATCTTTCGCGATCAGTGTAAGATTAACCGCAAGATGTAAACTGTCATGATCGAGTGACGATCATGGCCGCGCGCCCCAACAACACGATACAAGATACATCAGGTCGATTACCGATTATGGTGACCCAAATGTGCTACATCAGCTTCTGATGTTCTGCACTTAAGTTAGAACAAAGCGCATGTTACTGTCAAATTTTTCTCGAAAATGTTTTTAAATGATAAAGAAGATATAAGCTTTGGCTCATGCTTGTCGAAATAAAAGTCACTTGCCAAAATCTTGCAGATTTTTGAGGTCTTGAATTATTATTATCAAACGAGCTAAAACACGCTCCTCACTATAACCTATAAATATGTTGAAAGTTATTGTTTACGTGCAGACAATACCACAGCCTTGTAAGGAGAAGATGACTATATATGTTACAAGTTGTGTTGGTAATGTTGTTATTAAACCCAAAGAAACGTTTTTATCTATAAAATAGTATGTTAAACGACTGTTCGGCCACTTCCTCCAGACAATATACAGTTGAATACTCTCGAATCTCTCTCAGAAATATGATTAGACGCATGAAAGCTTATAAGACTGCTGAAAACGGCTTTATAGCTTGGATTTCTTGCTTTCCTGTGCCAAGCACGAGCTGTTGCACTGAAAGGGTGTTCTGGTCTTGTACCAATGATGAGCCAGAAGCTTTCAAAGTATGATAGTCATTTAACATGTCTGACAAACAACAAATTTCAAAAACTGTGCATGAAGTTTTAATGGCTCACCTCAGCAAGCTTCTCTGCATTTTCATGCCTCAACGCGAGCATCGCATTCTTCACCGAGAAACTGAAGCAACAGCAATGCTGCAGCGCTTTGCTATGCCTGCACCTGGACTTGATACGGCATTCTGACATCCGGTTGCCGGTTTGTAATGCATCCATGTTTGGAGCTCAAAAACATCTGCATTGTTTCTGTTTAGAATTGGAAGTCACTGGGGAAACCGGAGTTCACAGTAAATGAGATTCTAATGGGCGCTGATGTCAATGGCATGGCTGAGAAAGCTTCCGGGACTGCGCTTCGGCATTGAACACTGAGATGCGCTGCGCACCTGTTTAGCACGACCAGTTTTTACAAGTAGGCTACGTCAAAAAAGTTGTTTGGATCTCTGCCCAAAGACATCCTTTGGACTTTGTTCTGCCGGTACGCCATCCTGAATAGTGCACGTCTCTTGCAGCATGGCCGCGCGTGCATGCTGGAATCAAGACCAATCGTCGTGCTTCTACGTTGGTCTCGTCGTGGAAGGAACTGCTCAACTGCTTATTGATTGCAGCAGAGTAGTGCGTACAAATCCAACCATCCATCACTTTTGGCGTGTTGCTGTGAAAGTAAGGTAAATTAGGTAGGTTATATGGAGCGTTGACCATGAAAAACTACAACAGTTTCACAATTCTAGGCTTGTTTCTCCGCATATCTTCTGTAGATAAAAATGGACTTCAGATACAGACATATAGAAAGTAAAATGTTGCAACTAGCGATTTCAATGTTGTCAAATATGGCAAGAGACGTGCGTACTAAGTCGTTAATTTAACTAATCTCATACCTCCTCTTTTACACCAGAAAGGATGAAACTCCAGTGGATGTTCCAATTGGAAGTTGTGGTAAAATCAATATCAGCAATTATTCTCTACCAATTTCATGTGTTGTCATTGTTTTGAACTTTACTTTAAAACTATTGGATAAAGTTCTAGTTTTAAGCTACATCGAACTTTATTTATGGTTTATTGATTTGGTGATATTTCAGGCAAAACTTAGATCTTTCTGGAACGTTATCATGTGGACTGACCAAATTTCTTTCATGCAACTGTAGGCGTTTCAATAAAAATAATTATTTGTTTTGTTTTGAAAAACTGTGCGGATTTACGTCAGACATTAGGTTTATATTACCATGTTCTCAGAGTTAGGTTGACCACAGGCTTAAACGATTGAACAACTATTTTGTTTTTTATTAAGTTTCAACGCTTAATATTGTGATTTTTATTTACAAAACCTTAACATTTCTCATAAAAATGTAATCACACGTCACTTTCAGGGCAATTGATTCTGATACATCTGTAATCTGAACAAAAGAGCTGCAGCAGGAACAGGAATTGGTAGGTCGGTTGCCTGATCGCCAGCACGTTGGTGCATAGCAGCATTATTTTCCCCTTAATGACCATAGATGCACCGAAAACCGTTCGCAAGTATATTTTGCGACAATACCTGGAGGCGTCCTTGAAGGCGAAAAGCGTTTCATTAGAACAAGCAAAGCCTTTGTAGATCATGCAAGGATTTGAGCGAGACTTGACCTTGTTCTACGTAGATACACGTCAGTGTCGCTGTGATTCTTATCTCAGATCATCTGAGAACCGCGACGAATTCCAGCAGTATCGGTCTTTAACAATCTTAACAGCTACATAATCACTCTCGAGAGAGATACTTGTAAGCCATTAAACTTATGTTATTTTAGTTCAAAAATCGCTTTGTCTCCTTGCCGGTACTTCATTTGATGCTCTTATCACAAGATCTTGCCGAAGACTTGTGACCATAAACTATGCAGGGAAGGTGGAGAGTCAGGAAAACTGAGTTTGTTGTCGCCAAGCGCGTGAAGTTTTCTTGTCGTATTCTTGCAAAGTTACGCTTGTGAGGTAGATGACAACGCGACCCAGACAAAGTTGGTTCTGCGTAGTGTACCGTACACTACAAGGAAAGTTTGGCAAAAAGCAAAGCAGCTTAACGAGAGCAAGCAAGTTACAGTTACAAAATATCTTGCTATAGTTTTAAGTGAAAGGATCAAACTTGCTAAATCTGTCGAAAGGAAGTTTTTGCAGCATGGAATCAGTTGATGTGGATCTTGATGTGACTTTGATGATTCGCCAAATGCAAACTCCTCACTTTCTGAACTGGAAGCAACTCGTAAGACATATAACTGGTCNAATGCGCCGTAACTNGCTTATTAGACTTTATCAAATTGCGATAGAAATATTCAAATGTCTAGCGTGCCGTTCTTAGGAACGATCGTTGTTTTTACGGATTTGGGCTGAATGCAGAACGAATTACTAAATTAAATGGCAAAACACAGCATATTTGGTTCCGAAGACCTGACATTTAAATTTATTTATAGCTCTCCAGGAAAATCCCGTAATTGCAGGCAATTTCCTCAGTGCGCATGACACATGTCAATGTATCAATCTATAACCTAATCAAATGAAATGCTATGTCACTGTAATTCTCGTCTAGTCACTTATCATTTTCTATACTCAAAATTTGGAATATCAAAATAGACTGGAGAAGAACGCGGTACTGTGACATAACTTTTTGGACGGAGAACCTGGTTAATTTAAAAAGCAATTAATACTTGATTAAAACCGGTTTAGCCATTAAAATCACGGCGTTGCCAGCGTCTTCTTGTGTGTATGTCGTGAAGGAATCAGCGTTCTGTCAATGGTGTGGGAGAAACGCTGATTTTTCATTGCGTAAATTGTTAGTGCACCTGTCTTACGTTGGATGTTGTAACCTTCAATGACGATACGAGAACGTGGAAAAGTAGACGAGTGATCAGTCCCATGCCGTGCTTCTCAACAAATCATTTCATGATTATTGCGATATTTTAAAAAGTCATTTCTGTTGCGACATCAGAGCGACTATAAGCAACGTTGTGCGCAGTTTGGTAGCAAATAGCGTGTGGGTGAGAAGTCACACCACGGTGGTGGTTCCCAGCAGTAGTTTTACAGGTGTTTTCCTAGATCTTTTGGGATCATTCTACATTTCTAGAAAATATTTGAACTATTCAGACAACAAAGATATCACCAGTTAATGATAACCTGTTTAAAGTCACTTCTGTACTTTGTAGCAGCGAGTTCGTAAAAACTCGCAAGAGGTAATTTTCATCGTCCTTCAACGTCCGTTTGCCCCATTTATATTTTTCAATTGAAAGAGTTTCCAATGTTTATAAGCGAAAGATAAAACGCCCCCTCTTTACGTTTTACCATCCAGCTAAGTGGAAGCGTCTCACCAAACATGCAGTAGCTTTTCTGAGTCCTCTCTCCCAAACACCTTGTCTATTGGTTTGAAATTTGAATTGGGCGCAAAAGTTGTATAGTGTGAATGTGTATAAACGAAAACCTCCATCTGTTTGACCAAAGTCCTGTTCAACAGATAATACTAAACGCGAGAAGGAAGACATAGAACGATAATTCGCTTCCTCTGTACAAATTAGTACATGGAGTTTTACTCATTGTCCTGAAACGCATGAAAACGTCACACAGTATCTTAATCATACTACGATTTTCGAGAAAAGCAATGGAAGGTCCCTTTTTCAAAGCATTTCTTTCGCCGTCCTCATCCAGGGTCACTTTCTGGAAAACTTGAAGTGTTCTTCTGACCAGATAACTATGTTACGTCAATTTGGCAATTGTTTGCATTCCTTCTTGATGACGCAAGCTCAGATTACGTAATAAGTTGAACCAACGCAACAGCGTTCTCACTTCTCACGAGTCCTTGCTCATGTTATAGACCCGCAAACGAGGTGTCCAGTCACTGATTTACACCGTTTTAACGTTATTGTACTCGATTTCTGCAAAGAATTTGCAAATGTGAAGGACAAAAAATTTAGGGTCGACCACTCACTTTATTTTGCCGTAAGGTAAAAAATGTGACCTCGATGGTGTTTTTTTTATCATTTGAAGCAAAGCGCTTTTGCCGTATGTGATGTTAAAACACTGCTGGAAAACTTCCTTATGTACCAAACCAAGCGACGTGCAACACAAAACACTCGTCGGTTCGCGCACGATTTTGAAATTTGTTCGACATTCTCGTATAGCACTATGCAGGATATTTTAGAAGTACGGCGCTTTCGTTCAAAACACTTTTTTGTTATTGGGACAGGACTGCGCATGCGAATACTTCAAAATTATTGCTTGTGAGTTGCAGGCGAGGCTTACCGCCGAAACCACCTGGTGCGCAACCAGCCCAGCGCAGGAAGCGGCCTTCGCCTCCGGGCCATTTGACGAGCATGAAATTTTTGCTGGGAATAAGCAACAAAAATTGCACAAGCAAAAAGTATTCAACCATCGATAGTAAATTTCGAAGAAGCTAGTTAGTGTTTGATTTCTCACGCTCTAATTTCAAAAGTCGTCTGCACCGCCCGCGGCGCAAGGAAACGTATGATTGTTTCGTCTCAGCGTCGGTGACGTCATTGACAGCAACCAGCTTAACCCCTGCTTGAAGTTAAATGTGACAATTCAGTGGGCAACGTGGAAAGGAAATTTCTACAGAACGCCCAGTTGACGTCGAGCGTACGCAGTCAGAGTTCTTCGTGTGTTGAACACATCAGTTCCAATTCCATAAAGTTCTATTCAAATCCATTCTGACTCCGTTTAAAAAAAAGATTTCTACCTGAATTTCGAGACTTCGGTTAGCTTATTCTTGCCATGTCTAAAAAGTGTAAAATAAGACTAAGAAGCAGTTTTGGATGCGATAAACACAATATTTTTGGTCAATACAACCGCACTTCGCGCCTCCAATCATTCCCGTACTCTCTTTTAAAAGATGTTTTAGTTTTTGCAATGACAGAAGTCGGCGTCAGACCGAAGCTTGCTGGGGTGCATTGATTCTTTTCTAGCTCTAGTGTACAAGTAAAAGCTTCATTTGTACAAATTGTTCCCTCTTTCAACTGTTCAGACAGAATGGTATGCATTTAAAAATAAAGTAATTCAAAGATCATTTTCGAATTCCAAGTGCTTGTATTATACTGTACATAAGATGCATTCCCTCACGGAAATGACGAAGGTGACGCCATCATAATTTTTGCGGTGTATGATAAAAATCAATTGCTCTTCTGTTCAAGCTCTAAAGGTGTTTGTGAAAGCGCCTTACCAATTTTTGCAAAAGATGTCAGTTTCATTCGTGGTTTCAAGATCCTTTAATGCTTCATCAAGCCCATGCGACCTGGAAACTTTGGCTGGACGTGAAAATTAAAGATTTACAACTGAGTAACACATCAGTGTGCACCGTCCCTTATACAACCATCAATTCAAATCTGCATTTGTGCAATAAAAGAGGGGACGGTTGAAAAAGATCTGGAAAAACTTTTGTTCATTTTTGTAATTCCAAATCCTAGCACGACAAATAAGTCTCAGTCTCAAAGTGGAGATGTTGCAATTAGTTGAAAACAAAAGTCCTACATTTGGCTTCAATCAGGCTAACGCAACAAATATGGAAATAACTGCTTTGCCAAATTGACGATGAGCCCTTTTTCAAGTTGTATGGATTTAAAGAGATATTATTTAGTAAACTTTTGTTTGCCATTACTTGCCAACGTCAGAGCCACCAAATCTGTGCATAAATTGCAGTTAGTTAGCTTGACGAAAGATGTCTCATATCGTCGCCTCATTGCAACGATTTGTTTTGGTTGCAGTTTCGTATTTTTGGCGGAGGTTTGAGACATATAAATAATCGGATTATTTTTAACATTGTTAAACTTTATAACGTTATGAACCTATAGTTTTGTCAAAGTCAAATAATGTGGTATCTTAGATCAACAGGCACAAAGTGGTTTGAGGCACAGACTGGATGAGGCAAATCGACTTATTTTGAAGGACTGCTGTTCATCAAGCATTTTTGCGGCACCTAATACTTTTACCTCTAAGCAGAAACGTACCTCGTCATGCAAATTGTGAGAACCGCGTTGTTACTTTTGGAAGCTTCACAACCAGCATCTGTGTAAATGAATGAATGGCAATATTCACTAAGCAATTGACTTTATCCGTAGCGCATAGAACTCTTATGTAAAACGAAGTTTAAAAACGAAGCTGCGAGGCATGAGACTATACGTAGACCAAAGCTGGATAATCCATAGATTAAGGCATATTGCGGACTCGTTTGCACTTCTGCTTTGACGCGCAAGTGAAGAAAGTTTGCTCGAAAAACACGCTTTGTTTAGGGTCGAAGAGGCCATGTGCTGAGCACAGTCTGGCAACTATGTTTGCCAAGCTATTGAGTGGCATGCCTTTCATTCTTGCAACAGTAGCATGTGACTGTAGGTTTGTTTGCTCTGTGACTTTTCTAAGTTATCGGTAGTCCTCCAGAAACTACCCTATTTATCAATGAATGTTATTATTGCGGTATGGAGAAAAACGAGGGAGCTTGATAATTGAATGAATAACATTTATTTAACACCAGTCAAATTTAACAGCAGGTTAACGATCGCTCTCATAATGTATTCGCGTTGATCCATTGGTCTCGACCACGGAAAACCGTTACGGTTCAACCTAAAATCCAATTCTGCAACATTTTGGTAACAGGGCTCATGATGTTGTTTGCAAGGTTTGGAGCGTCCAACACTTACTAGCTGCTTTTCAAACTTTTCCTGTTGTCAGAAAAAGTGGTCTGAACAAAGTTTTGACGAGAATGAAATTATTGTGTCACCAATGTCACTTTACTTCGCAAGATCACCTTTGTAATGTGATCACCTTGCATGAGGCACAACTGTTTCATGTCCAATCGAGAAAGTTAGTTTATGTTTCAACTGTTGCACCTTCCTACGCAACAGTGTTATTTCTCGGAGAAGTAACTGTGTTGATGTTACTTAAATTTTTTCTCACTACAACTGTCAATTATAGAAAATTGCTCAAACTCTGCGAGAGGTCAGCAGAACGAAGGTACCCAGTTATTGAACAACCAGCTTAATTGACTGCTGAATTCAGACCACACCGCTGATAAGAAGCGTTTAATTAGGTTTGCCTTCAGAGCTTAAAACGTGAGAATTAACGGGCGCGTACTTGAAAAATAAAATTATCCACCCTTAACTATTATTAGAATGTGAATCGTTTTTATCCCTCCAGTTTTGCGAACTGAAGTGAAGATTTGTGCCGTGTGATAAACTTTTGCTGACAGCAGTCTTGAAAATTGCCCTGCTTTTGCTGACCACTGCTACATTTCCTTGAATCTGATGAACACTTGATCTTGTTTTGCCATTCGAAGATACTGTTCAACGGAACACAGCGAACCACAAACGCCCATGCTTAAACAAATAATAATTTACTTGTTTTGTTATATGTTGGTTTTCTCAATGTTTTTGTTTGTTAGCAGATTTCATCACAAAGTTGACAGGAATTTTGTTTTTGAGAATCGTACCCAATCCAGTCTATGACTTGTATTAGAAAGCACTAGTGAAGTAAATGTAACAAAAAAACAAACGTTGAGCAGCTCATTCGGTTAAAAATGTTCAAACTTTTAGAAATGCAGGCATTTTGCAAATGTTTGTTTGTAAGAATTTCCGTTTCATTAGGTTGTCTTATGAAATTTTCTGGTTGCAGAGCATAAGGCAGCAGTCGCACTCAACCTTTAAGCAATAGCAGCTGAGAGAAAACAATGTCACGGAAATCCAATAACTCCTTTCAAAAATTGCCACTTTTTGACGCACGTCAAAAAAGAGATGTCAATAACGTTTCAAGCGGTGGCATTTGACTTTTGCAATCACAAGTAATATGTATTTATATCACAAACAAGTTAAACAAAGTGCTTCGTCTGGAACTTCTATCTGGAGTTGCAGAACTCAAATTACATAATCAAAGTCAGTTGAAGCCTTTTGATCTTTCCCTGCGCACTTTGTGTGAGAGTTTGATAACACTTTAGAAATACATTCGCATCAGCAAATGTCTTTTTTTGCATCAGCAACAACGTGTACGAATTTTGCAATTTAGTATACCTTTATTTCCTTTTGAATACATATATTGTAAGCTAAACAATTTGTTTTGAGTATTTCACAGACACCTTGCTTATATAAAAAATAGATAAAATTATCTTTAAGCTTCACCACAGTAAAAGTAACACCTGCGAAAAAACTGAAAATGATGCATAAATGCTTGTGCAAAAAGAAGCATTTTGAAAAAGCATTTTTGTAATGATGAGCGCTATTTAAAAGTTAAAAAACGTTGTTTCATAGAGTCATTAGCAAAAATTTGACAGATTTGCATTTGGACCGTTTTTTCTTTTTTGCAGTTCTTTTTTAATTTGTTTTGTTTAATAGATTTGGTTCTTTTCTGTCTGCTATATAAAATACTCATGGTACAAGATTGTTCACTAAACATGATTTCAGTTTTGCAACAACCTGATACAGGGCTGGAACTTGGCGTTTTTGCGACCAAATCGTGAAAATTTGGTCGTTTTCAGAAGTGGTTTGGCTACAAGCATTTGGTTTTGCCTTTTGGCCGTTTCTGAGTATTATTGAAAATTTGGCCGATTTTTTTCCTGATTTGTATATGGTACCACATTTCCCAATTTAAATACTCAAAATGTCTCCATATGAACTTTCACAAGCACGCTTTCTTTCTTGACATTTGAAATTACCCAGTTTGACAGTCGAAACCCAGAAAATGGAAATACAGTAGTTATGTAATAAATCGATCGAATTTCTAATCAGCAGTTCATTTNCTAANAACTAGATTTGTCCTTAAGCACGAAACCTTGGTCGTAGAGTTCGCTTGGCCATTGCGCTGATGAAGTATCTATCAACTCTTACCGGATATCATCACCGATTATAAACAAATCACCACAGATATATTCTTGTTCCTGTTTCGATAAAGCGGTTCATTTTTTAAAAAACCTGTAAAAAGCGTAAGAAATCTTTTTATTTAATTTTCCGTTTCCGATATCACATCACTGATGCGTCAAAAACAACCTTATATTCCAATGCAACACGATTCTGTTACGTGCAAAAATTTCTGAGAGCGTGGAGTCGATGAAAACCGAAAAGCAATCAATTTTCGAAAAAAAATATGCAGATTAATGCAGCCGGCAGAAAAATTCTTGCTCCTGCCAATATTTTTGCGGCAACTTTGGCCAACCTGTAACTCGGGTGCGCAGGTGCATGAAAGTCAAGAGCGAATGTTTTTCCAAGTCAATCTTGTGGTGCATTAGTAACGTTGCGGCTGCTTTGAACAAGACTGGTGGATTCAAGGTTCGTTTCCTGCGGAACGGTTGGCTTTGCGTGTTTAAGATTTTTCTGCAGTTCACCAAGCGTGTGTGCGGCGCACAGTCCGTCCAAGACCAACTGGAGAAAAGAAACAAGCTGTAGGTCGCACGAGTGCAGCGAACCCAAAGAGGTTTAAGCAAAGTCAACATTCCAATTAACTCCGTCAATCAGCTCATCAACTTTAATGACTACTGTGGCCTGAAGCTCCCCCTACACTCGTTTACGCGTTAGTTAAATCCTCTTAATTGCACTTTAATTGTGGTTTATTTACGCCCGTCTGCAAGATTTTCAAGATTTTGTACTTGAAACTGTTTTTTTTCTGTCCTCTGGTATGATTGAAAGAGAGTGTGATTCTTTGCTTGCTTTGACATTGTTACTTTTGAGGTTGCCAATTGTCACAAAGGATTTTTAACTGAAAAGCGTTAAAACTTGCAAGCTTGAATCAACTACTACAAAAAAAGGTTTCGCCGGGATAAAGACGCCAATTCGATGGTAGCATGATTGTAAGCAAAGGTTCGTCATTCTCAAAAATATGAAAATTAGAGAAAGAACTTGACTAAATCGTGGTTCCGCCTTTCGAGAGATTGCAGAACTGTAGGCAAACGCTGCAGGTGGCAATGTTGATGCCTTCAAATGATTAAACCAAATGCTGACTAAGTGTATTTTGCATGTTTGTGGTGAACACTCAAAGCAAACGGAGGCCCTGCAGGTCTTTGGCAGGATCAATTGTGAAGCAATTTTTCCTGAAAAACCTGAAGCAGTAAAACCACGTCTCAGCTACTTGCTAGCTCTTATCACTGAAGTTGTATATGATACACAGCGATGCAAGAGTCTTTGTACAAATTGACCCCATCGGTCTGTGCCTCGCGATAACAATGTCAATGTAGGAGGGGATTTTGCGGAGAGACTACGTAAGCGTCTGCTTATGTTGTGGACGCTGTGCATAGAACCATTGTCTTTGGATGTTAGTCACACAACACAGCTTGACATAATATTGTCTGACTCACTGTTAAATAGGGCACGGTCTCGCCTTAGTTTACTTTGATCTTACGTTTGTGGCACCCTTGTCAGCAACTTACCCGAGTGCGATTTTATTGACGTTTGGTAATCTCAAGTTTTATGAAGTTCCTCGTCGAGTTTCGTAACCAGATAGTCATGTTAAAGTTTTGTTGTTATCACCCGGCCGGATGTTTGGTCTGCTGACAGGGCAGCACAACTTTGTTTATATAGACATGAGTACCTGACATCACTATATTGAAATTGTTTTACATCACAGTGCTTCGATTTGTTCCAAAAAACGATTCTTAAGAAATGTGTTTCTCTTAAATATTCCACGCAACCCGAGCCGCCAAAACATCTTATTTCCTGCGAAAGGTATCGTGGGTTATAGGCAAATAATTTCTAGCCGTCTGTACGTTCTGTTAAAAGAAACTTGTTCACTCGCTGGCCGAGCACTTTCAAACACTGGTGAATAAACTAAATAACTTAAATGTTAATCATTTGAAAACTCTCAAAAAGCATGGCGGGCCGCACAAAAAGCTCTAGCACAAACTATAATTTTGAAGATTTAAAGTGTAGGCCAGAAATGCAAAGCAAAAATTAGCAGAAAGATTAAAGGAAATACTGAACACAGCAAAATGCTACAACAATCGTCTTGGGATGAAAATATACAGCTCTTTGCAGCATTTATTAGTAAAAAACTCAAAAGATGTTAACTCAACATACATTTCACTGCTGGTCAGTAAAACTACATGACACGCATGTATAACTATCAAGAGCCAGGAATGCACTCCATTGTATGGCTGGTAAATAAATCGTCCAAGCGTATCGTGAAACTAGAGATTTTGATTCAATTTATTCAAATTTAATGCCACTCGTTTAGCTTCTGTTGTCTTTAACCAGTTGTCAAGCGCAGTCAGACTTTTGTGTCAGTCAATTCCAGTTTTTCCAATAAAAGTTAAAGAAAAGCTAATCAGTCAAACCCAATTGTGTTAAAATATATATTGCCCCTGCTGGGTAACAGATTTTCACTTCAGGCTGAAGCTAATAAAATTATAAATCACCGCACTACTAGAGGAAAAAGCAGCTGGGGCAACAAACCAGCTGTTCTTGCGTAACCTTGGTTCTTGAATCTTATAACGTGAAGTCAAGATGAGATATTCGATTTAATGGAAAAAGTGGGTGATTTCACCAGGACATAAAACTGTCGGAGGAAGGATATGAGTAAAAGAGACGCTTTTGTTGTTTTTCTTGACTCACCCTCTCAATATCGATTGTATGAATGGTTAGGGGTGGTCGAGGGAGAATCCTCCGTATGCGATCTTTCAAACTGGATTTTTAATGCCTATGAAATTTAGCAACTGTGTAAATAGATGATGCTTATCCTGTATTCCATTAATGTGGAGTGATGATATTCCAGCTACGTTTGCTTGGTTTTGATCTGCAAGTGTATTATTGCATTCGTCTTCTTTATTTACGCGTTTTTATCTGCGTTACACTCCGGGAGAGTTTTGTGTATTTCCTAGTTCCTACAACCGATGATTGAGCAATTTGAAACTTTATTCTGTTCAACTGCAGTTTTCTTTACTTTTATAAATATCGCTCACGTGATATGTAAGTGAAATATATACACTCCTTTCAGTTGGTTTGCGCAAGGCTCGTAGTAGCGTAGTATCCTGAAACGTATTCAATTCAGGTGTTCAACGGTGCGCGGTAAGGTTGTAGGAGACAAGATGACCATAAAGTCTTTCGCTACCTCCTGCCTTTACTGCCTCCATAATGCAAACTTGGGGGCATCTGGCCAAAAAATAACAAACATAAAAATTTTGTCAGTTCGGTTCAGAACATCAAAATATTCTACAGGACAGGCCGAATTGCCTTTATTGACAAAAAATATTTTGGAGATAGCTTTTTTGCAAAACAGAGAAAAGTGATGGGGTCTTCTTTACCTTTCATTAAAACAAAAAGAACGCGTTTTCAGAATACAAAATTATGATATCTAGCTAGTTTGCTATTGAATCTCCAAACATTTTTCGTTGTTTAACAGCACAACTACCTCCGAATGCGTTAAAGCATGGTATTTTACATCGTGTTGCCATTTTCATCTTGAGTGAACAGGTTGCAAAAGTAGTCCAGATATCAATGCCATGCTTTTTGGCGTAGCTAAGTTTGTAAACTTCAGAACTCCTGGTAGGCGGTACTACAGCACCACTGCCAACTCAAGGTTTATTTTTAAGCTTTCTAGGCCTACCAACCTCCAATTCAACAAAGGTTACACAGGACTGTGCATAATAAGATGCTGAAACTCATTGACGCTTTCATAACGGCACGAACGTGTACGGCAGGAAGGCTAATAGTGTATACGCTGCAAGCGCACCAGCTTTGTCCAATGAAGGTGATTTCTCAGTCTTTAACCGTTAAACTAGTGTTCAAATTCAATGACACGATTGCTAATCCAAAGGGCCTACCTAAGTGTTCTAAAACCAGTAGACAAACATTCCAAAACGGGGTTAAAGAAAATTTCCGCGCGTTTGGACTTGATACAAGCTGTGAAACAGTTATGTGGGTTTGAAGTAGTAACTATGTTGACTTGAATTTAAAAATATGAAAAATTGGACTTCAATTATTCGCGCCGTTGCAAGTTTNGCCCACGTTACGAAAAAATGTCTTTGAAACCTGGACGCAGTCTTGCTACTCTTTCAAGAAAAGCAAGGTCAGTGGTAAAAAGTTAGAACATATTTGTCTTCTGGCACGAATAACAAGTAAAGTCATTCATTTTCTTGCAACAAAAGGTGTGAGCAGCCTGCTGGTCTCTCGCTTTCAACATCAAAGCATCGTCCAATTTCCTTCACAGCAAACGCGTGGTCAATTAAGTGAAACTGAGGAAGTTGAAATGAAATGTAGATTGAAACAACAGCGTGCAAGGCGTTGGTAAACTTGGTTGGCAGTTATGTCCTGCGCTTCGCTTAACTTTTCTCCAACTTCACGGCAGCAACAGACAAGTGCTTCCGCAACGAACAACAATCAGTGACCGTCTGGCTATGGCCAACCGGTTTTTGGCGTCATCTTTGTGCTATAATTGCAGCGTTCTATTTGTGGATAAGCGGATGTGACGTAGCAGTCAGTTCGCCACTGATCGTAGAACAGTAGGTGACACAAAAAATGAATGGGAAGATGTGGAAATATCAGTAAACCAGCTCTATTTATGATATTGATCTTGTTTTCAATGCAGTATCATTTCCTGAAAACATTATATTCGTCTGTGAAAAGAGCTGGACCGCGTCTTATGTGTTCTTTAACTCGATTTAATTTTTCGGTACTTCAGTAGAGTGTATCAAAACTTGGGTAATTTAAAACTTCGAAAAGCGCTCTCGTTTTGACTAGACAGTTTGTATTTGGAGCACATAATCGGGGCTAACAATGTCAGTTTGGGAGACTGCAACCACGTTATTTTTATATCATACGGTAGAACATTAAAAGAAATACGGCACGTTACTTAACGTTGCTGCGAGCGACAGGTCCAAACATACATGTTACAAGTTTGCAATTGCATCATCTGGTTTCTTGCTCAAGAACACACAACAAACGTTATTAATAACAGTAAAAGAAACAGAGAACTTCGTTGGGAGGGATTACTTTGAAATATTTAGTCCAGCTAACAGTTAGATGTATAACTTTTTGTGATTGACGCAATATTTGCCTATCCATTGAGGAGACTTGGATGGTTACTTCGTAAGAGTTCTTTTCTGAGATCTTTGTTTGTTTTGTATTTGATGTTTTTTGCACATCCCACTCATGTTTACGCATTTACTCTTGTCTTTTGAATCAACATACCTTGAGCTTGTTTCAAAACCTTTTGCAATTTATTGAAACCTGAGCTGTTTTTGCGGTTTTGTGGCCAAAAACGCATTGGTAAAGTTTTAAAAGCGTAACGTGTGTAAGAGGATGACGCATGAAAAAAATTGATTGCCGGCTAGTACGGCATCATTTCACAAATGCACTCTATTCTACGCTTCCTAACGTATTGTGACAAAACTTGTTTTCACATACTTGCAATACTTGTCAATAAAGCTCGATTTCTTTTTGTTATTCATCCAAGCATATACTTTGCTGAACCTGTCCGACTTCAGAATGGCCGGTGTGAGCCTGCACGTGGTTTTGTCTGACATAAATTTACTGCAAAGATATATCAAAACAATCCATTCCCTATCTCTGTCTGCATTTCTTGTGCTGTGTCTAATACCTTTATTGTGTCTAATATCAGCCCCCAAAACACCTTGTAACAAAACTGTTTTAACATGGTGCATTTTCGTTTAGAAATAAAGAAAAGCTTGTCTCTTTCGGCATTCCCTAATTTTGCACAACATTGCTTGACAGTCAAAATAAAAAATGATACAAAGTTGTATTTACCCTCCGGACTTGCAGCATCTTTTAAACTTAAGCTCCACGCTTAAGTTTAAGAAACGTCCCAACAGTTTAAAAATAAATTGTATGCACTGATGGATTTGCAATGCACTGATGATGATAACAGAAGTTATAGAAACGTTTGCAGTATGTCGTTTGTATCGTTTCCATTGGCCGTGAGTTTCATTATAACAAAGATTTGTTTACTAAAATGAGATATTCACAGATTTTACTTGAGGTTTAACAGCACAATGTATTGCATGAACGACGCAAATTGAGCTCTTGTTCTCCACGGACGCCAAGGTTTTTGTTTCTTCTGGCACATTGCACCGAATATTGAAAAATTGTTACAACTCCGGCAATACCTCGATTAATCTAGTGGCAAAAATAACTCAGGTGCAGATACACAGGGCAAGCCGTTTTTACAGACAAGCAGTTTTTACTTGTACGTTCCAGTTGTTTTAGTACCATTTGCTTCGGAATTAACATAAAAGCAGCCACATTTAACTTAAAAGCGTGTAGTGATTGACGCTGCATCAAGCACGTCATCTGCTCGCTTTTCAAACACCATCGTGTTTGCTTTCAGCGCAGGCCAACTAACCTAAAGTATTGCTACATTTTTGCAACAATTTTGACATGTGTTCTAAATACCTCGTCAAATCACGACCTCAAGGACAGCAGCCTGTTTTGTGACGATATTCCATCAGAAATCTTTTGGGAATCATCACGCAAAAAACTAACGACCTTCAGCAGTTTTTCGTGCAGCGAAGAAAGAAACTTGTTACTCAAAGATTGGACATTTTTGGCATCGTCGGCCACGTTTCTTACGCTCTGCGTGATTGGAGAAGGGCCCTTGGAGCGTAAATTGCGAACCGGTTGAGCAGAGCGTGCTTCGGGAGATGTGCGTAAGATCGATGTTGAAACCAGGTGATGACGCCTCAGCCGATCAACGTGATTCACCGATCAGGACGATCGATTATAACTTGGACCTTCTTGACGCTTTCACCTATTTCTTATTACCCGTATTTTTGTTTCAATTACTAATCGATGATGGTGAGCAACTGACCCATGAAGACAATACGCGCTGGTTTATGTGTTTTCTTTGCTGTGCTGATGGTCTGGAAAGAAACCTGAGGAATGACAGGGTGTTTTCATAAGTGTCACATTCGTATGTATTCAGCCTTGAAGGCAACGCCTTCGTGACTTTTCATAATGTTTTTTTTTCTTCATCAGTAAACCTTGTCAACAAAACCGAGCAGCAAACGACGTCGATGCGCACGATTTGCTTTATGTTAAGTTATGACGTGGAAACGATGAGATTGTTAAAATTCTATTCGTTATTGCGAATTTTACAGAAACTGGTATCTGAATCATGGTTCTAAAAAAAGCAAGACATAAAACGTCAAAGTTACGAAAGCAAGTCAAGGAAGACTCTACACAAAAGTATGCAAATGAGACAGATTTTGACATGAAACAAACATAGAAATCGTGTTTGATACCCGTCTTAATATTGAGAGCTTTTGTGCTGGTTTTCTCATCAGATGTTTTGTTACTTTAAGTATAAAGTTCCACCTGCAGTGATGACCGTCTTTTGGTCTATGAGGTGTTATGGAAATATGCACTTAAAAATCTGAATGCAGCTTGAGGCCTTCCTGCACTGTTATTCCGTAATCACAAGTATTAAATAAGCTGAATGAAGGATTGTTTATTTGAATGTGGGTCATAGTCATAGTCATGCTGACAAATGTTCAAAACTTTTGCTGTTGCAGCAGGTACTTTCACATCTATTCCAAACGTTCTTGTCTGTCGCATACAACAATTTTGTTTGTCATGATTCCGAGAACTGGCTTTATATTTTGCAAAGCATGTGTTTTCTTAAAAAAGTAGGTTTGTTCTGTGTTCTTGTGGAACTGAAAAGCAAAACAACTCTTACCAGCGCGATGAACACTACAACTAAAGCAGAAAGCGTTTCGAAGTGCTTTTCATATGCTTCTACCACCCGTAACAGCTACCACCAGAAGAGCCCTGCCTACTGCAAAGACTCTGTGATCGTCCCAACCCTTTTTGTCTTACCTGAGAAACAATACAACTGAAAGAAACCTTTTTGGGTACCTTTAACACAAAAAAGAATATGGTGCAAAGAAAGGTCTTGGAGGTGAAGAGATATCGTTTGAGTTATTCCTTTCTTGATATTGTGCGATGGTTCCACTTTATACCAACAATATCTCGTGAACGTTTACAGCTTTTTGACTAATGATAATTATTTGGCACTAAACAATAGCTACCACATTTTTTACCCTGCGAGTAAAAGGCGTCACTTTCAGGCCATTTGCATTTCGTGTTTGCTGCCGAGTAAAGCCGGTTTTGTGGTCTTGAAAAATAAATAAGCTTTCGAGATATGTGGAGTAGGAAATGAGGGTTTGCTGGGTATAACAATAGCGGAACATTGACGAAAAAGAAGTGAGGAAGCAAATCCCTCGTTAAACAATGAGTCATCATCGTACTTTTTCCAGTTTCGCAATTGGGCTTTTACATTCAAAGACGTTAAATGTGACCAGAAAATTGCTATTCGCAAAATGATAAATTGTCATTTTGGGTTTTTGTGAAAGAGACTTCACAACCTCAGTGTTGATGTACAGCGTTTGAGAAAGCACCCTTGCGTTACAGATAACTTGTTTTCAATCGATCATTATTCTTCTGCCAAGAAAACGTCTTTCCTAATCCCTCACTAGAAGCGGAGTCATGGGTTTGTCATGGTCTTCAGAGTCTCGTAAGTTTCATCAGTTTAACAGTTTTTCTCTGATTTTGTTGCACAACGTACATAATATGCTTTCGCACCCCAAATCAGCCTTACTCACTGAAGGCATTTTCCCAGTGACGTCGACAGTCAGCGACTACGGTATTTTTCACCGGAATCGGAGACCAACTTGTTTTTCTGCTAATTAAGCACGAGCTGCAAAATCATCGAAAGACTCTCACTGACTTCATACCACTTCTCAAAGCGTGCGTAAAACAAGTCAGAGCCGAAACTACTCATTTGTAAACAACGCACAGTTCCACGAGTTTTGGCCTATACTTTCCCATTTTTACGAAAATTATGCGCAAGGCCTTGTAGGTGTTTATCTAGGAGGTCGCGCTACACGCCGCAACCGAGGTTCCTTCCGAGATTTTTGCACACGCCGCGCTATAGCAGACCGTTGCAAATCCTCAACCTGTCATATGTCGTTGGGATATCATGCTCACCCATGCAAATCTCTTGGCATCTAGACGTTCGGAGTCCATGTGGCTTGTTTTCGGCAACACGATTATGCCTGAGGCGGATTTTCGCAAGTGCAAGTTGACAGCAGTGCGTTCTTAAACACACCAAACAGTGGTAATTGGCCGAAAAACCCGCAGACTTAAATCAGAACATTTTTTTGGTTACAATCATCTGCATCCATCTTAATAAGAGTTTGGGAAAGATACGCAGTGGCCCCGCCGCTTGTTGATATTTCTTCGTAAAAGCAATATGCGTTTACTCACAATAATAATAATATTTCACGCATGTCATTATGTTGTTGTATTATATTATATCAGGCTATTTTTGGACAAAGTTTCGTCACAGCAGCTGCCTGTGGCAGATTGCTTGGTTAAACTCGACATTTCCGTTTGAGCGAGCGATGCTAAGTACCGCATGGAGTAATCATCGGTAAATGCATCCTTTCGCAGATGGATCACGTTCAACACCTTCAGATATTTCCTAAACTTCTTTCGCTTTTACGAGCAGCATGACGTTTCATAACGACAGCACATCAATTCTTTTAGCCTCGTTTAACGCGCGACAGTCCATCTTTCCAAATCTTCGAGTGAATTACGGTTCATTATTCGTAACTTGTCCTGTAGTAAATGTTGTCCAAACCCACTTTTGCGATCTGAAAAGTAAGGGGCAACAACCGTGAAAGATTGCAAGCGCCTCTCCTTCCCGGTACCCGTACAACCTCCGTACTTGCTAAAGCAAATGCATCAAGACAAACAACCATGTGAGTGTCCAAAAAATTGCACTGGTGATGAGCTGGTTACTTTTTGCGGTAAGACGAATTCGAACGTGCGCTGCTATTTTCGCAGAATTCATTTGAGTGTTTCATTAAATGGTCTGCGTTCGCTCCGAACGGTGTCCCATTGTTATGGCGATGAAAAAAACAACGTTTTGCAAAAAATCAACCCGCACCGCACTTTTCCGCGGATTCATTGAAATATGAAGCACGAGCGGGTTAATTTTTCTTAGATGTTTCGCACATGAATGACCTATCGTTATGAAGTTTTGCAATTTTGAGGAGCGAACATCTTGCAGTAGTACCTCTGAGGTGGCTTCTTGACAGGCAAAATGTAATTGCTGTTCAAGGTGCGCTGTTGTGTGTTGGTGCACGTAGCNTAATGGTTTCACAGAGGAGAAGAAATGAATGTCTATCTTTTGGTCTAAACCAGCTATGTCCAACTGAAACTCCTCANTTAGTCAATAACCACGTCACTATCTTGATGAGGGCTGCACGTTGAATGATGTATTTGATTTTAGCAAACTAAAATTATAATTCAAACTACTATACTGAAAACTTTCGAATCCCAACTGCAATGGTAACAACTGTTTGGCACGTTTAACCTCTTGGTACTTCTGATGTCATAGACAAGTTTAATGCCAATAGACCAACATGGGTAGAAATTAGAAAACTAGAAATAAGTTTTACACTAAAATGTCAGTGGACACATGGAAATATCCCGCTACGCAGTACAGACGCGATAAAGCTACATTAAGGACCACTGCGTCAAAAATGTCAAATTTAAGATTATCAAAATAAGCACAGGTTAACCGTTTGTACTAATACCGTTTTTTTACAGGTGTTTTAAGGACCCGATTCGGGTCCCTAGAATTGAAAATCGGGTCCCTAGAATCAGAGAAAATTATCAAGGGAAATATCTATGAAATTTAATCGGAATTTTTATGGCCCCTACAGGTTCGTACCGGGTACCTAATATTTTCCTTTAAAAAAACCTGCTAATACTACAGAGAAAATGTATACTGGGCCGCAAAAAGCTTTGACTGGGCCGCGGGTTGGACATAACTGGTCTAAACAATCAACACAAGTATATTTTGAGCACGGGCTGGTCGTTCAATCCGTACACGTTGGCGTCATGTTTTTAAACTCACTGGAATTTCTGCTCCGAACGCTCAAGCAAGGTGGAGGTTTCAAGAAAAGCTTAAGATGTTGACATCCGAAAACTCAATTCATTGCAACCGAGGCGTCTCATCTGAGATAAAACATGAACGAAGCCCACACGACTCACTGAACACAAATACAGCGATTTACGGCAGATACTTTGCTATGTGTCCTGTCGTTAATGCCTTCAGATGAGGCAGCTCTGCTGTCAGTCAACCATCTCTTTGCTTCTAACCAGCAATGGGAAATATAACCGATACAATTTACAAGTTAAACATCGCAACAAGTGTAGGATATGAGTGATGGTATAAATCTGTGGAACAAGGCAGTTGTTCACAATATAAACTGTGGTATCTGTATGCTCTCCACTTTCAAAACCACCCAGCTGAATATTTCATTGTTTTAGTTTTTGTTGCAGTAACTGGTAACGATGCTTTTTTCGTGGTCCCATGAATGCTTTAGTCCAAATTGCAACAAATGAGAAATCAAATATAAATTCAACTTTGAGAAACGCGGTTCAGAAAGAAGACATTGCATTAAAAAAAGCACGAAGAAAATCTGGAGTGTTCTGTTTGGTTGTAGTTCACTCCTTTTGCCTGCGAATCTTAATCTTGTTGCAGTTGTTAGCACCACTTTGAAATTACCAACCAATTCTCGCACTCCTTTCTAAAGTTGGTGATAAGCCTTATTGATTTTGTATGTAAATGACTAAATCATTGCCTGTTTTAATCTCTTCACATAACTAACAACCAATTAATGCTTTGTCAAACACTACGGTGACTACAATATACTGATGACTAGAGTTTTCCCTAGTATAAATTAACCCTAATGATCAGCATCCTTGCACACACTTAGTTTAAGAACCGCTGCCATACACTCTCGTTACACTCAAAAGAGTAAAGCAAATAATGTCGCAGGTTTTGTTCTTTGCAATTAGTGTGTCTTGTATTAATAAAATCACTGTTCGGTGAAGCTTAAGTAATAAAATACTACTTTAAGCCAATCATCCAAAGATTCTAGTTTCCGGAAGAAAAACTGTGAAAGTAGTTATGTAATAATATTCCTTGAGGGTTTATTTGTCAATGAATTGTAGTTGCCTAGCTACCTGATTCTTTCAACCTCAAACCAAACTTAGCTTACGATTTTTAAAGACCTTGTGAAATTAGTTTCACCCCGTGGCCCTCCTAAGAGGAAACGCAGGTATGAAAATGGATGAATTAATGAAATTGTTTTCAATGAATATAACTGTTCAGATTTCTCAAGTTGCGAACTTTTACTTGTTCTGTAAATTCAACACCTTATCCGGGCGTTCCTATGAGTCAGCCAAAATGTCTCGGTCAGGCGTCTCAGTCAAGCAGTAGATCCTGTTACGGTCAGTAGACCAGAGGTGGCCACGGATTCTGAGTGCCGGAGTCGACTCCGGCAGGATTCTGCGTCTTTTTTCGGACCCGGATCCGGAGTAAAAAATTTTTTAAAAACCGGACCCGGATCTGGAGTCATTTTTCAACTTCGGCAGTAGCAGGAGTCTGCGTGATCATTTATGAAGTAAAACCAGTGGTAATTTTCGATTGGATCTGAAATCTGAACAGGAGTCGGATTCTCAATTTTGAAAAATTGCCGGACCCGAATTTGGATTCAAAAGTTTTGGAACAGGAGCGGAGTCGGAGTCTGAAAAAGTGACTCCCCTGTCACCTCTACAGTAGACCTAAAACATACTCGATCTGACAGCGTGTACTGTCGACCTAGCAAAAAGCAATATGTATCGTTATTTACATTGTTATGTTAGACATATCTATTGTCGTTATATTGCTGTTAATGGGTAACTAATTAGACGAGTGCTGTAGTTTTCAACCTTTTTCATGCAACAACCTATTTTGCAACTCAATTTAACCTGATAAGGTGATTTTTGTGGCTACGACAAAAAATGGTTCCATATGGAACATCAGCTCCGATGAAAATAATTTTTTGTATCATGAAGTATATGTGGTCTGATAGAAGAAGAAACTAGAGAGAATATGAAAACCTTCAAGTCTTGCAAAAATAGTACTGATATGTTCCGCTGTGACTTTTATGAGAAAATAAAATTGAACAATGATTTCAAGAAAAAAGATATTGTCTACAGAAAATAAAATCGAATTCTTGTTTCACATTGCTACCATTTCATTTAGTACTGACTACATTGTCAGATATTCCATTTATTCTTGGTGATATATTTTTGATTCATTTCATTTTTGTTAATACCACTCCAGTTTTACTTAATTCATTATTAGTAAATCTTGTTTTAGAAATCGAAAATAGAGTCTGACTAAAAAGCTACTACATGTATTTCAATTATCAACCAAACTTATTAAGGCTGGTTGTTTGGCAACGTCGCAATTTGAAGTTACAAAAAATGGTATGCCTAAGCTTTAACAGGTTACTAGGATGTTTTAGATTATAAGGTGCTTCTAGTAACATATGCCAAGGAATTTTCGCATTTCGTTTGGACAAGTGAAAGTGAACTCCCTTCCAGACTTCAGCCTGTCACTAGCAAAAGTCTTACCCCAGGTCAAAGTTCGTTTTTCGAAGAAACACTTGCTGGTTTATTAAACTGAGAACTACTTACATATATTTATTGACTCCGCGTTGATAGAGACAACAAACGATACCTGAGAATATTTACAAACAAAAGCGAAGATTTATCAACTATAATCTTTTCATCTTAAAGTTCAAGCAGAAATATCTATTCTCAGATTCTGACCATTCACTGGGGGGCATAGGGAATTTTATTTTTTCAAGATTTTCTCCCTTTCTCATACCATTGATAACAAATTCAAAAACACTTTTAAAAAGCTTTGTTGTTACAAGACTGTTGGCACAAGAATTATTTGCCAAACACACACCAGTTTCCCGACTGAAGAAATCAGCTCAGACTTCTTGGACGAGGTGCGCGACTGGTGTGTATATTTAACAGGGGCGGATCCAGGGGAGGCGATTGGGGCGATCTCCTCCCCTTAAACCAACGAAAGAACTTTATCCACCATGATTTTGTATAATTCAGAAAACAGCATTCGCGATTAAAGGCCAATCTGTCTTCCTTTTTTTCACAGCAGTGTTGTGAAGTATACTTAATCCCTCTTATGGTAATGAACCCGTAATAAGACTAGACTACCAAATATTGCTGAAATCGCCCCCCGAACCTTAATGGCTCGATCCGCCCCTGATACTTAATGTATTTTTCCAACATGCTGTCCGCTGAACTGTTCGCAGCAGAGGTGTTGTGCCACACCTGACATCATTCAAATGCGGTCTTTGCGAAACAAAGGTAACATAGGATTTCGTTTGAGGTAGACGTGTTGGAGCGTGTTGCCACGACGTTTGGACAGCAGCTTATGAAACACGTGGCATTGACTATCTGCAGTTATTTGACCCTCCCCCTTGAACCGGCGACGTAAGTGACATAACAGTCTAGACGAAGTAAACAGGTAGCAGTAGATGGTGCATTCCACAGGCTATGCTCCTTCAGGTCTTATTAAAACCAAACGCAGCGACATTATCGGTCGTTGAAGGTCATGTGGTAAACACCATTGCCATTTTCTCTGAAAAAGCAAAAAACGCTTGGGCAACACCAGAGATAATGAACTCTCCCACAGTCTGCCCCACGAAATTACCTTCAGAGAAGACAACGCAGCTCCTAGATGCTTCTCATAATGGGATCCAAAGCGCACTGTTGATATTGTCGTGACGCACGCGCTGTCCCCAGGTATGCCCCACCCGCCTTGATTAAGTAAACACATCCATTTACTGTAGCATAGGTGGCAACACGTATCATTCTGTCTCCAAATAGAGCGTAGCGTCAAAATTCTACAGGTTTTCGAGTGAATGAAGCATTGACAATACATTATGCTGTGTGAGTTGTCCGTACGGTTTGTTAAAAATGATGATGGCTAAGCCACTTGACAATAGTGTCCGAAACGTAGATAATAGGGTTGGCATTCCATTTAAAAACAAACAAATATAGACTTGTTTGAAACAGAACCGTCGCCAGAAAGTTTTCAGTAGGGGAGCTTTGCAGTTCTGCGGGGAGACTTTTCGTTTGTGCGGGAGGGATTGACATTATAAAATTAACTAAAACTCCACTTATTGTATGTATAATGTTTCACGTTTCAATTTGAGGGGGTTTGGAGCTTTGTTTGGGGGGCTAAGCCCACCAAAGCCCCTCCGTGGCGACGGGACTGGTTTGAAAGTAATAACCGGGAAACAGCTCCTGCATGACTTACATGAATGAACAACTGGTTGTATTTCAACAGACTCAAACGCTGTTCAGTTCATGTCTACAGAGTATTGAGTATATAGAGAGAAGCTGTTTCCATTTGCAATACAACTCCGTTAGATCTTTTTTAAACTCGTTTTCATATTTCACTGATCATTTTGTGGTATACTATTGACAATATTGTTGACGAACTCCTGAGATTTACCACATCAATCAGCTTTATCTTTTTGTTTTGTTTTTACTGGCATTAATTCAGCAATTATCAGCAGGTGGCACACGTGTAGTTTGTAGTGGTCTATGATTTAATTGCAGTAGTCAGACGCAAATGAAATAAAAAAAATAACTCACCGAATTGCAAACAACGCAAAATCGATTTTAAAGTTTTTGTACAGCGTCTCCTGCGTAGGCTTCGGCATGAGTTTGAAAGCGCAGTTTTTAGCTAATGCCAAAAATATAGCTGAAAACTGCACTGTTGGGTAATAAAAACACAGGTCAACGACAATGCCACAAACATCACGATGGAAAGAAACATTCATCGAGGTCTCCGTGTCTTTGAGAGCGTCGGAGCTCGTGTGATGCAAAACGACCTCATTCCCACATCCAGCAGTGACCTTTTCTTGTTTGACTCCCCAAGCATCTTACCATCGATACCTTACGTTGTAGATATGATCATTTACATCCACCCACAATCAACTTAAGAAAGCAAAAATTGGCAATAAATGCAAAAGTCTATTTCTACAAAATCGGCAGAATACTGGTACGCCATATAAGAGATGAACCTAACGCAGCTATAAATGCAACACTAGAAACTGCATGGGCCAGTTTTATGTTTTTTGAAAAGTGTTTTCCATTCATCTAACGTATCTTTGCAACCAACAGATCACGAATTACGATTTGATTCTGCATCAGAAATAGCTTCCTTTTTGAGGCAAAATTTCTGAATTATGTATGCGTGTCATTTTAAGCATGCAATACAGAAGGTTTGACATTTATTTTAGTCTTCAACAGCCTCATTCTGTAATAAAAGGCATTGTTCAAACGAGTAATGGAACGAACGTCATTGCGTCTATTTTGGATAAATCCAGGAAGAAGCCGCTTTTCTATAAAAACAAACCAATATGGTCGTGACGTGCACCGAAGCTTTCCATGAGGAGGTGAGAAAGAGTAGAAAATCTATTTACCTGTGCCTAAAGTTTATCTTTGATCGATGCTGGCCAAAAGCTTTTACCAAGGTTGATTCCAAATTACAGGCAAACGTCTCATTTCTCCTATTTTTTCTATGTCTGTTGTTACTGCTCATTGTTAGTCTTTGCTGTCCGACGCGCGTAAGATGGTTTAAAAATTACCTAATTCTGGCTAGGTGTATCCAAAGAAATAAGCCAAGGTGGTTTTGACAGAACACGGTTATAGCTGAGCATTCAAAGATAACTCATGAGCAAGCAAAAGATCACAAGGTAGTTTGAACACTTATATAAGATTTCAGATGGTCCTTGATTTAAAATCAGAATTCAAAAATCTTTCAAGCCCGTCACTAGCTTGAGTCATGACAAATATTAGCTTATAAAAAGTTCTGGGAGATCTCTTCCCTCAGAGTCACTGGAGAAATCACAAGACTGCCAGCTTGTGGAGATATTGTTGGAAATAAAAACGTTTTTACGAAATTTTTGAAAGGACGATGAAAATGTAGTTTCCAAGTGTAGATACATTTCCAAAAGACAAAGACGTAAAAATCGACTCAGTAATTGGATATGTGTACAACTGGAATGGGTCGTTTTAATGAATCGAGAGAATATATTTATTACCAAACGACTTGCAAACAACTGGAATCTCATTATTTCATAACTTTCAGCTTGTCTCGATTCGCCTTGATAGAAGATTCTTCGCTAATTAACTGCTAGTGTTGAATATTGTCCACCTGTTTTCTATCTGAAAAAATACAATTTATGTCGTTATTGTGCATCATAACAGATGATGATTTGTGACAAAATAAACTTTTATTGAAACTCGGCCTGCCTTGGTCAATGCCTCGACCCAACCTGACTTTTAGTTAAGCCCGCATCACTTGGACCAGGTGATGTATCACTTGGACCAGGTAAGATTTAAAGTCAGGCCCGTAACCCGCTTGGGACAACAGGAGAGGTGAAAAATTTTCTGAGAGGGGCCCAAATTTTTTAAACTACGTCCAAAACTATGTCCTACACATTTACCAGGGGGAGCGAAAAAAATTTTAGGGGGTATTTGCCCTCTGCGCCTCCCCTAATTGCGAGCCTGCTTAAAGTAATTCTAAATCAAAATTTATCGTTGATGCTTATCAGTGTGGTAAGCTCGAGAAAAAAATTGAAGGAAAAATTTTGTCAAGTGCGGGAAGAGCAGGAAAATCGTGCACTGACAAACGCAAACAAAGCTGACTGCTCTTTGCAGGAGAGTATCCAACCTTCTATGTACTTGACTTCTTGTTTTCTCGCATGAAACCCTATTTACTCATGCATAATTCGCATTTCTGATGTTCAAATCTGCATAAGCCCAGCAGCCTATTTCTTGTTGAACCCCTGCGGCCAATGTTTTCTAACAGTAAAATCCTGGAAGCGATTTTGTCTTGAATTCTTATCACAAATACGTCAAAAAAGTTTACGCTTATGCTCTTCATCAATAGACGATTCTATTTTGAAATACGTACAAGTTCACATGCCATAAAATTTACCAAATTGGAAAGTTCAAGACGAATGCGTTACCATGTTATAGCACAGGCCTTCAGTTTTTCTGCACTCAAGTTCTGGCCACAAATAAAGTTCAAAATAAAAAAAACAGGTGTCGTTTCCAATTCACCATCGTATTTCTTTGCGCTACGTACGTACTAACCTGATCGATTGGAGCGAGCGAATAAACGTTTGCCGCGATCATTCTGAAGAAAGATTTGTCTGTTGATAGCTGCTTAGAAGTAAAAACCGACACTGGATGACACATCACCCAAGGAACGATCGCAGAGATAAACCTTACACACCAGCAGGGCTTTCTGTGTTAACTATTGTAGTATGAGTGATGATTCTGATGTTTGGCGAGGCAAAGTTGGTGATAAGAGCCTCTCGCGCAGGGGGGCATAGTCGCTGTCGGTTACTCACTGGACGCGACAAGGACGGCAAGTTTGTTTGAGCAGCTTAAAGACAAACTGAGATTTTGCACCGATCTTACCTCTTGATCGGCAACCTGATGTTGAAAGTAACATTCTTTCGTAAACAATCCTGTTTGCTTAAGTGCACTTGCGAACATGTGATTCATTCCATGGCACGCGCCGATTCACCATGGTATGCGATTCCCAAGGCTTAAGGCAAGCGGACAAGTAGCGAATTCAGCTCGGTGGCGAAACAAAGCTAATGCAGCAAAAATGCCAGCTTCACAACTGCAGTCTGGAAGTAAACCCTGAAATGTCCTGAAATTATGTCTGCTTGCCAGGTTATATTCTGTTGAATTTGCAGTTTGCCAGTAAAACTAAGGAAATGTCCAATTTTAAGAGAGTCCCGTCTAATCTTATCACGACTTTTAACAGACAACCAAAGCAATCGTTTTTTCATGTCGCAGTCACGCTGAACTACGTAAGGGACTGGTTCTCGTAGTAGTCTGTTATCGTCATTCCTTTTTAGACACACTTCCGCGACACCGTAGACCTTGTTAGCAGGCTGGTTGAGGTCAGTGAAAAACAGACGTGTAGTCGTTCGAAGAAAAGCGCAGTCATCGCAAACGGAACAACTGTAAACTCTTTTAATTAGATTAGACGACTGGTCAAGGGTGCAATTCTGCGTACAATGCGTAACATGATTTTCAACTGCAGGTGATAGGCATCTGTTTCGTTCCTGAGAATTCTTCGAGTCATTCTTCACTGGGCAAGAAACTACAAAATTAGTTACAGTACTTCGCCAACGTTAAGAAAACGATCAAAAATTCCCAAGAAACAAGGAAAAGCTGCACTAAAGTAATAGTGTTAAATCTTTGCGACCCAGGGACCTCTCAACTTGTCATATCCGGTTGACGCACAGTTTTTTCTGACCCCAGAGATCGGGCTGACATTGTCGATTCGGAATCTCTAAAACCCTACAGCACAACAATGAAATTCGAACGCGCAGTTTTCGATGACACGATCCGGAAAAACTTGCAGATCAAGCGACGCCGCAACATGTTATAACAGATAGCGAATAATAGACACGATGATTTGACATACCCATTGTTCGGTGAGGGCGCATGTTGCGTCAATCTGATGCGGCTGCAATGTTGTCTGTATTCAAAGCACAGCGCGCTGGTTGCTATGGGCAGAATAGCTTAGGTTTCAAGGGTTTTGCACAAATTATACTTTCACCAACCCGGTTTGTATCCGGGCAACCTCTGTATGTTTCTTAGAAACTTGCAAGGCAGCAAGATGCGCCCATTCTTTGCATCGCTTCAACGTAACTGTCGCCACTTGATATTTCTGGCAAAGACGCAATACGAAGAGTGTTGGAAAATCATCAAGAAGTGTCATTTTATATAGTTACATCATGATTCCCTAGCGTTTTCGACCCATGGCTTAAGCAAGTACTATTTGAGTAAATTACCAAACATAAGCAATAGCTCATTTCTTTGGTGATTTGCGGCGTGTTTTTAAATACTTCCTTAATTTTCGCTTTCTAAGCAACTGAATGCTGGGGCAAAGACATGGAAAATGCCAACTCACATGATGTTCTTTCGGTTATGCTTGTTTGCATAAAACTTGTGAACTTGATCGTGAGAAGTGCTTGTTGATGAGTCATAAAACGACGATTTGAAGTACTTGAAAGTGGCCATTACCTGTAAAATTGAAAAACTTACTTTCAAGCAAACTGCAAAATTCTAACTTTGACTCCAGTTCACTTCCTACCGTAACTCAGACCGATAACTCCCATGAGTGCAATTCATCACATAGACGCCAAGACACCCTCCGGAGGTGTGCTGTGCCAAAACAAATGTTTTGCAAAGCAGCGCGGAATTCCTGTAACCCGCGCGAGTAACAACCAGCGCATGCAAACATAAATATTTGCGATGTAATTTGCGCTCGCCATTTTCCAAGGGTAGGGTATAAACTTTTTCTACACGGTAAGTTCGTTGCACTTTGCACGAGAAAAAGAAATAAGCAGTTTGTTCCACCTTTACAGCTTGGATTCTTTTGTATGAAACCACAACACGCCACATCTTCTTGGACAAAAAGTTTACCGTTTTCGTTGAAATACTTTCACCGAAACTTTTGTCTTGTGCTCAGGGCCGTGCCAAAGTATCGCCCAACTACAAACTCAAGAGAAAATTGCAGGTTTCCCTGATTGAATGATATTATTGTCCACTAATAAAAAAAACACTAACGGGTGGATAATATCATCCATATAGTTGCTGTATGTTCGGTTTCATCAATGTTGGTGCGACGAAGTTATGAACTTTTTTCATTGATCATTAGGATAAATTATTGTTATTCTGTCCCAAGGTTTTATAGCATTAGAGATAAAAAAGTGCATTATAACAGCCTTGTGCTACCAGGGCTTCTGATAGAAATTTTACCAGGGGATGCGAAGACCGATACCGGGCTCCCAAGCTTCTAGGTCCCTCAGCTAAAAGCTTGGACAAATTTTATTTAAAAATACTACTTGGGAAATTTCGTATTTGCCAAGATCTTGAGGGAAGACTGGCTATAGCTACCAGTGCTGCAGTTATAGAAAGCGACCATTCATTTTGGGTTTCAGAAAAACTTACGTGCATGCTTTCATCCTCCCAGGCATCAGTACCCACCAGACCCGGGTAAGATGTACCTCTTGTAGATCCTGCGCGTGCTACTATGGCTTTACAATGAAAAGTTAAACTATACGAAGAGTGATCATGAACTTGTCTGTCTTCTTGAGTTTCACGTTCAGTTTGAAAATATCGGAAAAAGTGTAAGGCTGTGTCACTTGAGATTAAACATGCAGACAGTGTTTTTCAAGGATTTTCGAGAGACCGAAACGGTCTCTCAAAATGCAGCAGAACCTCGCTTTACAACCACCACCACATTACAATGAAACCTCGCTTTACAACCATCTCGGTATTTAGGTAAAATGGTTGCGGTCTCAAAATGTCTTAGCGATCCCCAGGTCAAACCTTAAAAACCTGCATACAGATCAAGCAGTGTTTGTTAAACTCAACTTTCAACAACTGCGTTTCGGAATGATTTGTTATTGAAAACTATTGTGCAATGATAACTCAAAACAGTATTGTATTTTTGGGCTTAAAGCGCATCAAATCTTTGAGGAAAGCGCTTTGCTAACGTTCACCGGGACTAAACAAGCTTTACAGACCCTTGTTCGTTGCACACCTACTCCACTTGCGGTTGATATTTGCCGCACGACAAATCATTCGTTTACCCTTTCGAAACAATTTGACTCAACACAAACTCTGAATTTAAACGTAGCCTCTGAATGATCAAATCGTTTGTCAAAAGCCATGGAAAACGTTTGCCTGAACACGCTACACAGCGCACTGCCACGTGTTTTAGCCATGGTGTTGATGCAAGCAGAAAGCTCAGACGATTCTTTCATTACTTAGATCAGTGGCTTTCAACCTAGAGATCGTGACCCCCAGAGGGGTTGCGAACCATTTATGTAGGTATTTTATGTGCACAGCTGTATTACATTTGCTTTATTTGAGTCTTAGATGGGGGTCGTTGTGTTATAGTGGGTTGCTATAATGGGTCGCGATACAAAAAAGGTTGAAAACCATTGGCCTTAGAGTATGGGAAAGATATCTTTTAAAATCACTGACATCACAAGCCAAAATCGCTGTGATGAATTTGCCCATAGGTTGTCCCAGAGACTGACTGCGTTTCAGTACATTTTTGTCCAGAAGTCTAAACGCAGCCAAAGGAAGGAGCGAGTGCAGCCCATGGTCATCGGAGCGGCCGTATGCAGGTTTCCTGTTGGGCATCACTGCGGGAAATCCTGGAACGATTCTGTTTTCCGAATGACACTTGCGTTGCAGCGCGCGTGATTCAAGACACGCTTCTGCCAACGTGTCTCACTGCAATCTCAGGACACCGCACACCCTATGAGGTAACAATTGCGTATCAGCATTGCGCAGGATCAATGCTTGTCATTGTTTCGAATGAGAGTTAATAAAACAAAACACGTCGTACAAGTATTGCGATGACCCAAAAACACCGTGACGCCTTTGCGTCTAGCGATGAAAGCGGCAACTGAACCCAAACCATAGGAGTTCAGAGCGTCTATAAACAAAATGTGTTTGCAACTTGGGCATGAGTTTTCCCAAGCAATGCGCGCGTAACCGCTGATGCGATCGTCAAAGATGCTGATCAACAGCTAAAATCACGAGAAGCTTGTTGACAAAATGTGTTGTTGTAATGAAAAACATTGAGCATGCCGATAAGCTCGAACATAACTTGACTGCATTTGTATCGTCGCTTTAACTGCCTGCGACATGGACTTATCACTTCTTTCGAGCAAATCTGCTTACAGACAAGTGGATGATGTCTTCCTGGAAGACGGAAGGGTCAAAAGCAACTCCAGCACAATCCCACGGCTTTATCAGCGACCCGAAACTAGAAAAGTTTTTTTATCTACTGCTTGAACAATGGATCCAAATCAACCCCCTTCTGACAGAAGTATGAAAATCCATTGCAGTTTTACGCAAAAAGGGCCAAGCCACAAAAACCTCCTGGTCTCTGTGAAACTCAAGAACCAGCAGCTGCCCGCCACAGAAACGATTGTCTAATCGTGAATTCGCAATGGAACAAAACAACCTTAAAGCTTGGAAATATGAATACCGTAGTAAGACGATGCAACAATGTCATAAGATGAGTTGGGACGCACACGTTTAGGTCCAGAAATCCGACTTTTAAACAATAGCTCTGTATTGTTTGCTATCCCCGTTGCCATTTAATATCCAGCCTGCAGTCAATACCTGCAAATAAATTGAAGATTCTCTTTTTGTTTGACAGGATAGTAAATTACTTGTGTTTACTCAATAATACTATTTTTCACAAGTATAAACCCGTTCCTTATTTGATAATAAGAATTCAATCGATACCACTACCCATGTTGTTTAGATTGGGTCTTATTGAAACCATTGAGTGTGGCAGCTCGAGCTTGTTGAAATCTGCAAAGTACAGACAATGCCAACTTTTGTTGATATTAATGACTTCTCCGCATTAAAACTTAAAAGCAAGAACATACCTGGCTACTTCTTAACTGAACTCTGTCTTAAAGCACTGGCCTTGCAACAATAGTGTTGCCAGCCCCAAAATTTGGGAGGGGTCAAAAAATCGGGTTGCAATTTTGAAGCGTTTTGTTATGCTACCTTACCTTTGTTCACGATTTACGTGAGGTTACATGCGATGTAAGCAAGCGCCACACAGGTCGAAGGCGCAACAGTTGGTCTTTTCAGTGGAAAACAAACGCTTGCCGAAAGCAACCAATGAGTTTCAACAGCCGTTTTCTGCTTACCTTAGCAGCGCGACAGCAAGATTGTCCTGGTGTGCAAAGCTGTCTCAATGTAAATGCGCGGCAGTAACACTCGGAAGGTTTTTAGTATAGAGTCTGCAGTTTTGCAAAATAACAAATATCAAAGCTTGCAATAACTTGTTATGTTAGTTGTGGCTTTCTGCGCTAGAGACAGAAAGATTGGAGGTAGTAGGTGAAAGAAGTTCCACTTTCAAGCTGCCACAAGCAAAATAATTTTTTGCTGTTAAGAGATTGGAATTTTAGTCAAACTGTATGAGTGTTTCTAACTGGTAAAAACATGAATATGTGACCGATTTCCAACACAATTCACGAAAGAAATTTCAAAAATTGAGCAGAACTTTGCTTTAAATAAAAAAATCGTTTTAAGCTGTAATTCGTAGACGACAAGTGTTGCTCGGGTCTTTGGAACAGCGCAAATGCAAGAATTGTCATGTCTGCCATGTTGCTTTCCAGTTGCGTCTTTAGCGCACCTGGCGGTAAGAAACTTGGAAAAAAAGCTGATTGCTTGCCGGCAGAAAGCACCGTGCTTTTCTTGCATACCCTGTTTCAGAATCGCTTCAAAGTCGCTTGTGCTAATCGGTCAGACACCAGTTTCCTGGCGTTTCACGCAGTAATTATATACAACGTGTATAGTCGTATTTCATGGCAAGGTATTTCAGACTTGGTTCTCTTCACCAAGAAATTCAATGGAGAGGCACGCGCGTAAAACTTAAAGAACATGCGTCTCACGAAGGCTGTAGGGCAGCACTAACTAAACAAGAGTTGCAAGCCCCGTCAGAAGTTTAACTCCAGCCTGCATACGGTGAATATTGAAAATTTCAAATTGAAAAACTGCAGCGTATCTTGATCTTGTACCTTTAGACGTGATGCGTTCTTGTACGAAACAGAGCATTCGTTTGGGAAAACCAATTTACGTAATCCTAAGAAAAGTTTATTCTTGAGCTTATGATTTAAATAACATTTTTCACAAAGGCTTGCTAGGTCACAACTGATGCAAGCAGTTTTTCTTGACGCTTGCCAATTGAGGTAATAGCGTTTGGCAATGAAATTTTCCAGAATTAACCCATTTGTTGAGTTAAAAGGAGAAACGATGCGATTTATGAATGACATCTTCCCCACTGCACTTTTGTTTTCTTCTGACAAAGCCCTTTCGCACTCGACTTTATCCAAGTCGAAAGCTTACAAACCAACCGCACACAATGCGTGTGGTTGTTTGCACGTGAAAGTCACCGTCATTCGCAAGTGCGGGTTCGCTGGCACTCATCCAAAAACAAGTGCTCTGTGAAACGCATGGTACAGGGTGAACAAAACAACGGGAATTTTCTTTTTGTCTAATCTGCATGAAAATGGTGGGGTAAGTTTTTGTCTTCAGATCACAATAAAAATATCAAATTTTTTAGCTTTGCAAGGCTCGAGACCACCGCTTGAATAAATTCAGAAAATAACGTTTATTACAGTTTCTTTAAGTAAAAGTCAAACAATATTAATTTCATACAGTACTTTTTTGCTACATGTCAGATATTACAATGCTTCATGGGCGCTTTCATTTTAAAAACTAACTGAAGAATTTGTGCGCTGGGGTCCGAGTGTTTGACAGCAATCTGGTTGTATCTGTCGTTTGCAGCTATGCTCTTAGATTCCAATAGCACCTCCAAAACAAAGGTTTGCAAACGCACGATTGCAGCAAGTCAATGCCGTTTTCACCATACAATCAGAGTTGCCTTACCATCCGGTTAAATTACATACTCGAAGCTTTCCAACAAAAGCGACGACATGCATTTTAATGTATAGACTCTGATCAACCCTTTTTACGAATTGTTGGCTTGAACGCGGTAACAATGGCAGCGTTTTGTTTACTTCCGGATGCTGGGCGGTGAACCTCGACGTGCTTTTTGTCTTCCAGCAAAGCATGTTTCGGTTTTCACTCAAACGGACAGCTCCAACAACATGACGTAATCATTTGGATTCAGATTAGTTGACAGTTGCAACATCCACTTTTCACAAGTCACAACCGTGACCTTGCGACGAAGAAGTGAAGTTGCCGATGCGTGATGTGCTGTAAAGCGAGATGGCGGATATGAAACAATGGATTTCTTTAGTTTTTAACAAAAGTTTTTTCTAACAAAGCATTACAAATAAGGTGGCCGAAAGACCAAATACTAACTTGAAAGATTGCTTCCGTAGAGCGTCTCAGGACATTTTGCAATTCAAGAGTAACTTAATAAGCGAACTTAGGATTCTTCTTTAGTCCCTATAACTAAGCGGAAGTTATGTCCAACAATAAAAGCCGAGTTTGCTTTTATCCCGTTGGTAAACTTTAGTAAGTGGTGGAGCCTTAGGGTGTCAAAACGACTTGCCCTTTTATGTCTCATACTTTTAACTGATTTTCACAAATAAACGCAAGTTTCCGTTCAAATATCCTTAATTATTTGAATATGACATTTAGTTTTGGCAAACAAAATAAAGACAATTTCTTAAATAGAAAGTTTCGATATCTATACTTTGCAAGTCTAATTGTGACAACTTCGGAAATAAGCATGATCATCTCACTGACCGGTGCTGAGCTGCAGTGTCCTAAATCTTTCAACCGTTCATAAGTACCCACTTTACCAGTCAGCACCTGCAGCGATGACAATTTCCTATTGACTAACTCTTCCGTTATCAACCAAGCAACCACGTGCGTTTTCACTTTTACAGTACTGTGCTTTGTTTTGAGTGTTTTTGATGATCGTAATGAGTTGACAAAATGGGCGATGGCTGCAGTACTTCAGCTTCCACAGTGCAGTCAGCCAGCCATTACGGTCACTTTCAATGTGCTTTGTAAGCGATGCCTTCCGTGCGGGAAATGCCGAATCACGACTGGGCTGATGTTTCTCAGTTTCAGGACCTTGTCTCCCGTGTTTTATATGCAAGTTAGACCGTAATTCGCCGTTTGTAGCATCGACAAAACACGGTTGGCCTGGAGCCCTCGATGTCTGCTGAAATATTCGGGCATAGATTTCCACTTCAAATATAATGGCGGTCCGTTCTTCAATGCATGACTTCCTGGCAAATTTCTTTTATAGCGGTTAACTGCTTTGCACCGCAATACGACTCAAATGAAACTTGTTGATTGGATCGCTTGGATGGCTGAGTCATAGTGAAACATAAATGCTAGCAGCTAAAAGCGTACTGCGCAACAATCATCACCACCAGGTGATGCGTTCTGGACTATCGCACTAATAAGTTCATCTGCAAGTCTGTTAGGAGTTTGCGTTGTGGGCATACGGTTCGGAGAGATGACTTTCGCACAGGGCTAACGCAGAGCATGGCATGCTATGGAATGGAAGGGGTATTTCCGTATGATATACGGAATTGTTGACGTATGGAACGGAATGGAAAGAATCTTCCATATATTTTCCATACTTGTTCATTTTCATGTTCGCTAACTCGTCTTCTTCGCGACAGCCTGACAAATAGCAACGCTTGCGAAGATGTGTTAGCTGAGGAGGTGTGAAAAATTTACACGGCATGCCAATCTTCTATCTTCATCAAAGGGGGGTTCGAAGCAACGTCGTTACTGTAATTGGTTTCTGTCGCCGTTCCACATTGCAGCTGACATCAACAGCCTTGGAAGGTTTGCGTTCTATTTGATGTTATAATTAGTCGTGCGTGTGTTGAGATAAGACGCCGGATAAGGTCCAGCATCATTTTCAGTTAAAGAAGATTGTCATTACAAGCAATTTATTTATCGCAATAGTAACGTAATGAAACGTCATTTATTTACGTGCGCGAGATTAAGTGAATAATCAGATCACAGTTGCAGAATTCACAGCAAAAGTGAAGTTTAAGAAAAGAATTTCAAAAAGTTCACGCTAACGAAATGGAAGATCAGTGTTATTGGATGACCCTTGTGTTAAGGACCATAAATCTGCGGCAAACACATAAATAAAAAATACAAATCAAACACAAGACAATGGACAATCTATCCATTGTTTCCTCTGCGTTAACTTTGTGACTGGATTAAGTCACTGATTCGAATGAGTCATCTAGATTCATGAATTTTGTTCGCTCGACCGAACTAAAATTGTATTTGTTTTAAGAAGGATTAAATGAATCACATTTTTACAAAAAGATTCAAATCGATCCGAAACTGGTTGATTTTTGAGTATTTTTTCAAGTTAGAAGTTTCTTACTTTCAATGCGAATGAAGTCTCACTGATTAGCTAATAAATGAATGAATGATTTATTTTGTCGCAGACGCATGGTCCATAGCACGAACACAATCGAATAATACAAGAGCACAACAATCATTAGTCATTACGCATTACAGAGTACGTGTTAGCACACAATCAACACTGAGAGGAGCAAAAAACACTTTTACAGTGCCCCAACTATACCATCATTCGCTCATCGTCATACAAGGATCTGGCAGTTGGAGAGAAATGTAGGTATTGCAACATCAAATTTTGAGGCAAATAGCTAACAGAAAATGAGATGGTGTGCTCATTTGAGATGGTGGCGTGCTCATTGGCACGCAGAGGCATGTAAATGTTTTAACTCAGATTTAAAATGTTTTGCAACGCATTTAGCATGAGGCTGACACTGGCCCGTAACCAGAGGGGGCGCAAAAGGGGTTTTTCCCCCCTAAATAATTTCGCCCCCCTGGAAAAATGTTTTGGACAGAGTTCAAAAATATTGGACATAGTTCAAAAAATTTGGGCACCTCTCGGAAAACTCTTCGCCCCTCCTGGTGTCCCAAGCTGGTTACGGTCCTGGGCCCGTAGCCACGGGGGGCATTCGGGGGAAATGCCCCCTCAAATTTTGTGCCCAGAAAATATTATTTTGAAAACATATAATAAAACCAAAGGTCTTTTCCTTTGCATGTGTATTTTCCCCCTCAAACCATAAAACCTGGTTACCGGCTTGGTGGAAACCAGATGGCGAAACGCCTTTGTATGGTTGAGATCCAAAATATACTCAATATTTCGCTGTGATGATACCGATAATGTTGCGACAAGGGATATAGAAACTAGTAGCGGGAGTATAGAATTAAATAGTGCAATGATTATGATCATGCTGTTTATAGAAATGTGCCAAAGAATTTGTGAGGAACAAAAATAATTTGGGGGGGCAGTGCCCCGAATGTTCTCCGTAGCAACGGGTCCGAATGTGCTGCAGCATTTGATTATATTCAAAGTATCAGAGTGACGTAACTAAAGGTTTGATCCAGGTCGGGAACTTAGCTGAAAGGGGTCCACTGGCCACTGTAAAGGACCTATTAGCCAACACTCAGAGAAGAACTTGAGAAATGATGGTGAACCGGATGGGGATTGCTATACTAAAATCCTAAATCACCGAAAAATACTCCGAAAAACGCAAAAAATAACCTACCGAAAAGCAAAATACTGAATTCGTCTATAACAACTTTGGCTATAACGTCAGTTCGCCTATAACGACACTTTTTCTTCGTTCCCTGTGAGTGACGTTACATATAAGGCAATTCTTCTGTATAAACCAAATGGTTGCCGTATTTTTTCGTTTTACTTGCCAGCGGGTCGATTCGCCCCTCTGTCCCGTGTCAGTTACGCCACTGAGTATAAATCAAAACCAACCAAAAATGTTCATCTATGTAAAATAAACGATAAAATCTATCTCAAACAAAGAAGTCCAACTTAACGGCTAAAATATTTCGTGTGCAATCTCCCACAAACAAGGCCGGGTCAACCTATTCGTCCGACACGGCTATAGCCAAACCTGTTTTCTGACTCAACAATACGTTTCAGTTTAAGAAACGCGCCCACAAAATAACTGCTCTTTGCTGTACTCCACCAATTCACCGCCCATCGTTCATGGATGGATGTTGAATACTGAATTAGAAACAGGGTTGGAAATCTATAAAAGAACATCTTTTGAAGCTTGAACCCGAATATAGGCTAACGATCCCATTTCTTAAACCACACTGTAGATGTTTGCAACGAGTTGGCTACTTATTTCACTATTCACAATGCCATAAAAATTTTGTCGAAGCTGTCAGTCTCCGAGAATGAGAGTATTGTATTTTCCGGTGTCTGGAAAGTTTGGGGGCTACTTTTGTTTTTACCTGCCGCGAATGCCACATCAGAGAGGTCTCTTTCAGCACCAAAGCGCGTAAAAACTTAGTTGCGTAGAACCAGGGCATACGAGAGGGGATAAGATGTACATCACATCTCGATCCGGGAGGATGAACATATGCACGCTAATTTTTTTGTTTGCCGGTATAACAATTAATCTATTCCTAAATCTTAGCATGGTAGCTGTTTTTTTTTAATATAAGATGATTACCAGGCCCGTCACCAGCTTAAGACACCAGGTGGGGCGAAGAGTTTACTGAGATGGGCCATTTTTTATACTATGTCCAATAGTTTTAAACTATGTCCATCACAATTTTCCATGGGTGGGCGAAAATATTTATTTTTAGGGCGGCTTCGCCCTCCCTGCGCCCACCGAGGTTACGGGCCTGATGATTACTATAGCAACAAGCCACACAAATTTCGGCGAGGGAACCAAAAGTTAGGGGGGCCGGTATCGGTCTTCGTACAGCCATGACTTAACAACGATTAAACTATTCGATGATTTTGTATGTTCACAAAGAAAGAGTTGACAGACTTGATTTGCACAAAATTGCTGAAAATTATGTTTTTTGGTAGAAAGGACACACTTGACAGTTGGGTTGATTTTTGGAACGGTTTGAGAATTTTGTTGGCTCGTAACATTGCTTAACGTTACTGATAGGCACGTTATTATAATTGTATTTTTATTCAATGTCAAAGAATTAGAACAACAGCTGTATACTAGTGTGCATTGCATAGGCAATGGTTTGCAGAATTCGAGATGTAAAATTGCGGAGAGCAATGTCCCATCTAATTTTTTGAAACTTCAAGGAAATGGATAGCCTTTTAAGCAGTAAATGTTGTTTACGATTGCTAAGTTTTCAGTTCAGGTTAGATTTTGGACTTTGTTCCGCAACTGCGCTGTGGCAGAAAGTGCTTACAGGCAAGGACGGATTTAGAGAGCGCGGGGCCCTAGGCCATCTTAGTTTTGGGGGCCCCAAGCAGGTGTGATCTATTTGGCCGTTTGTCTGAAAAGCGTGAAAGTGTGGTCCTCTTATGTGTATTGTCCCCTAAAAAATCTATCTTTTGCTGTGCCACCGACATTGGTTCTACATTGGCCTTAGGTGTTCAACATGAATTAAAGCCTTTCCTACATTCGTCTGAAGAACAAATGGCATTGCGATATTTTCTTGGAATTTATAGCTCTTTCGTGTAGTTCAGGAGTTCTCTTCGTGAAATTTCCGTCATTTCTAGCGTTTTTTGTAGACAGTTTGTATTTCGGATGTATACATTTACTTGCGGGACCCTGTTGCCACCCTCAAAATGTTGTCTAGTTGTCGATCTGATTACCTGTACGTAAACTCCGTTTTTATAGTAATAGTAACCCACATATTTTATTAACCCGTTCAGTCCCGCGAAAACCACGTTTCATGCAGAGCTTTGCAATCCTATAACTCGCCAGGCAATTGAGCTAGAGAGCTGTTCAAACCCTCTACGGTTTGTCAATAAAATACTAAAATACTTTCAGGGCCGGCCCTAGCAGATGCGGGGCCCAATGCACGACCTGGACGCGGGGCCAAAATGCAAGACCTAGGCGCGGGGCCCCTCTGAGCAGTGGTTTTTATGATGTCATCGTGTTCAGTCAACCGTGTTACCATCGTGGTAGAGCTCAGATGAACAGTGCAGCATTAATACGAGAATTGAGCACGTTTGCTAACGTTCGAGAGGAAATTTGCTAGTTCTGACAAGAGCATTCTTTGTTAACAATGAAATTTATATGGCGTTTCTAC
>JGI24159J19872_10000195_pt1 | contig 44281 bp, 35 predicted proteins | sample Ectturendosymbi4_FD_19872 | JGI IMG/M metagenome (IMG submission 19872) | reverse complement strand
GTTGACAAAGTCAGGGTCAGTTTATTTTTCCCCTTGACTTGTGTGTTTTGTTTGTTACTTCGTCGCTTTATCATATAATATATTTGCTGAAAATGGATTTTTTCGTTCGTCTCCTTTCCATAGGCAACTGATTTTGAACAACGCATTTGAAAAAACTCTTTGTAAAATAGTAGAAATGAACAAAACAATGAACGGAGAAGTTGAAAAATGGGAACTCTGTGTTAATCTAGTGCATCGATTATAATAAAAATGTGGTTGGTGTAGATATTAACACAAGGTATAGTTTGGTAAATCCGCCATATTTTGGCGACAGGTTGATTTGACCTGATAACTATTCGATGAAAGGATTTTTTGAAGTTGATCCTGCATTGCTTTGTGACTTTTCGAAGAATCGCCGGCGATCTGCTTTGGTTACAAAATTTTTATCATTCACTGATGTTTTAGCAAATCTTCGTGAAAATTCGTTTTTCAGATTTTTGCGTTCATTTTAATTTCACTGATAAACACTGCCAGTTAAAATCGATGAGCGTGAAAAAATTCTTGTCAGTTGCTAAGAACACGAGTTGATTTAAAACAATGTTTGCCATGATCCCAAAAATCTCGTTCCTTTGTTTTCCTCCCTGGCCACGTGCACTCACTGCTTGAAACCGGTCCATCGCCGCAACTGATTAAATGTGTCCTTATGTTGTATCGCTTTTAACAGATAAAAGCCCAAAGGCAGAACTCGAGCGCGAACGCAGAGCAGCTGGGACAGTTTTTCAAGGTACGAGTAACAGGTAGTGAAAGTTATGTACTGAATTTTGAAGGTCGCAATAGAGTATGGCAGAAGGTTCGACTGAACGCAAGAGCGGCAATTTTGATTGCAATATTATTTGTGATCAGATCCTGCATCTTTGCAAGCCGATAACTACTTCGCGTTGCTTTTTGAATACCGAAAGATTAATTAGAGAATCACCTTTTGCTACTTTTTGCCATTTTAGTTATTTTTTCTGCGCGTGTGTTGCGTGGATACGGTTGCCCTAGCAAACGTGACTAACGTTTATATGAAGCGGTCAATGTTTTTTATTACGTTGCTTGTGTGATGCTCAGAGGTAGCCACCTCATTGGGAGAAGGATGTTGTTATGTTTCACCTAATTTCTACACAGCCTGTTATGACCTCATCAATTGCAAAAAAAGTTTAACTTGCAATGAATATGACGCTTGGGTTTCAGAAAAAAATGAATTGCTTTATTTGATTTTTCGTTTTTCAATATTAAGCGTCTGTTCCACTTTTTTACCTGAAAGAGCAGCTTAATGCAGAAACTTCATAGCCATGCTATCGGTAAAATAGACAAGAATCTAGAGCGGAAAACTTTTAGCTAAATTTGACTAATTTTTGTTTTGCTTTTCTAATACATTGCTGAACCATACGCGCCCGTCGGTGCTTGTTTAGGAACTGATACAAACTGTTTTAAACACCTTGTTCCGACAGATGTCGTTGTCAAAAATCGTTTTCACAGTGATTTTAAACCGACCTCATTTTTCAAACTGTTGTGTCGTTATTTTATCTGTGATGAAATACATTGCTGTATGTTTTTATAATGCAAATTTTTTTCGGCAACAAATCAATTCAACTTTTTTTCCTTAAACCTTTCAATCTTTTGTGGTCAGGACCGTACAGAAAATAAACTATGCCAAAGTCAAGTCCAATCTTTGTTCCGAAAGCTCCGAGGTTACAGAAAATTGCCACTGTATTTGTTTGCTTATTTTATACCAACTAATGTCTTTGCACAAACAGGTCTTTGTGATAATGATTGGTTGCCGGTGCGCAGGGCTGACAACATCGCTATTTTTCGTAACCTGAAACTTGCTTTGTGTCGTCACAATGATGATGCTGCGATTGTTTTATTTCAAGTTGGTTTCGGATGGAGACGTTTCCGCAGTCGACCAGTTTTTAAATCAAGCGGACAACTTGAGGAGGTTATACGAGCACGCCAAGTGCCATCCTCTGTGCGAATGTCCGAAATGTGTGAGGATAAGTCCCAGGTGAGTTTTTAAAGAATTGAGTTTTTTCGCTGGTTTCAAATTTTTTTTTTTTTTTTTTGCTTGAACTATAGTTTTATTACTTGCGGCTGCGAGAGATATCTAAGAACTTTTTTACTTTTTAATTTCTCGAGCTAGAATGAATCTTTCTAATGAGGACAGCGTTTTTCTGCTACTGTAGCTGTACTTCAAAATTTAAAGAGAAAAAACGGCCATTATAATTTCTCACAGCCATTTTGTTTGTGACGCATTTGCGTAAATTGTGGTTTTCCAAATTTTTGATCGAATGATGTAGTTTGAAATTTTAAGTGTTGAAACGAATCCTCAACATGGAGATTGACAAAAATGCAAGCGGGCGCAGTGCGATGAAGCGCATTGCAGCAATGCACCCCCACGTCGTCTGCTTCCTATGTGTGACTGTGCAGTAAGATATCCCGCATAGCCCATGTGTTCCAAACTTCACCAACCCTCAGCGTCTCCGTGCGTTCACTTTCGCAGCGGAACGCCAGGGACGTCGGGGGTGGACGTGAGAGTGACATCCAGGGACGACAACGGCCGGACTGCCCTGCACATCACCGCTCTCGCAGGTCAGACGAGTTGCTTAGCAACGATCGCTTTTACTCGTTCGTGGAGGTTTCGCGTTTTCGGAACAGTCGCTTCCTGTTCTCCTGTTGGACNCTTCTGTCNTCGGACGGCAAAACGCAATTAAGTTTTGGGCGAAAATTGCCAGTTCAATCGGTGCGTGAAGGCCCGTCCGTGGCCAGGTTGCCGGTACAGTTCGATTCCCGCTGAATTCGATTTACTCGAAGGATTTTTGGCGTCCGTTCAAGTACCGTATTTATTCGAGTATAACGCGCAAAATTGTGTACGGAATTTTAATCAAAAATTAAGGGTGCGCGTTATACACGAGTTTTTTCATCAGCACGCTTTATTTCTCTTTCTTTTTTTCTCTTTCATAATCTTTCTGCAGCCTGACGATGAATCCGGTTTTAAATTGTAAATTTCATTTGAGAATTGTGCTTATACTGGCAGTTTGCTTTACCAGTGTACCGTATGTTATCAATAAATCTTTTGTTACAGCCACACGTCTTCAACAGCAGTTTTTACTTTTTATCTGTAGTCAGAGCTAAGAAAAAAGGAAAAAATTTATACCAATTTTTCATTCAAAAATTAAGGGTGCGCGTTATATACGAGTGCGTATTATATTCGAATAAATACGGTATGTTGAGGGGTTCAGGTAAGTTGTAGGGGATCAACGGGTAAAATTTATCGAAACCAATAACATCAAAATGTATACATGGTGGGGTAGATTAGGAAAAAACAGGCATGTGTTTGAAAGGTTTTCCAACTGGTAATTGGCCTTAACACTCATTTTGTGTGGTCCCTTACTTCCAGAAATGGCTCCATTGCTATGGTTGGTTGCTCCGTTGCTATGGTTGGCTGTATATTTCTAACATTTGTTATCTTGTGGTGAATGTTGCCCATAATTTTTTTCGGAAACGAAATCTTTTGCTTTTTCAATAAAAGGCGAGAACACGTCGCTTGGCCGTTGTTACGATTGTTTGGAGTTACTAAGCTTTTTATTGGCGTTCTTTGTTTCCGTTCCCTGGCAACAAGGTGTCTTGCCTGTTTTCCACTGCCAGGCAAACACGAGGTGATAGACACACTGATCAAACACGACGCCGACCTGAACGCCTGCGATTATCACGGGTCCACACCCCTCCACCTGGCGGCCCAGGCTGGGAGCCAGAGCGTCATCGTAAGTTGTGGCCAGCGGCTTTGATGGCCCGAGATACTGCGCATCGTTAAAGTAGATGATTTTTTCTGAACTTTCGGTTTGCGTTCACCTTGATTTTCCGGCTTTTCAACCTCTTCTCGTTTGATTATTATTATTTTTTTTAGAGGCGATTATTTTTTAGAATTGTTTTTGCCTTTTCATCTCTCTATAAATTTTCCCAAAGAAAACATTTGTGTTATCTTGCGTTTAATGCAGGGGTTCTTAACATGGGCTAATGGGCTCCTAAGGGGTTCCTCACTGTGATTTTGATAGGCTTTGCAAATATTTCGATTACTACCACTATGATTAAAACCTAATTTCAAATATTTAATGCAACGTTTTTTCTTCAGGGGCGCGTAACTTTTATCAGGGTGTACAAGGGGTCCGTGACCCGCAAATGTTTAAGAAACGCTGTTCTTAATGGATTTGCAACATAGCAACCATCAGCAGATCCCACGATAGACTTAACCGGTGATTGTCACCGAATCTACCTCTTTGTTCCGCTTTTCGCAGTTTCTCCTTCTCCATTATGGCGCCACGGCGGACGCAGGAGACAACAACAGCAACACAGCCTTGCATCTGGCCTGCATAGGTGGCCACGACGGGGTATTCGCGATGTGTTTTCTCGTCTGATACCTTGCTGCTAATTATTGAATGAAGGTCACATGACATGTTTGCCGAGCTGCTGCTGGTAGCGAAATAAGCTTCTTTCGATTTGCTCCTTCCTGACCAAGCATTGTTTAAATTAATCAGAGTTTTGATGTGATATTTCGCGCAGTGCGTGAAAGCCCTCCTCTTCTTTGACCCCACAGCGATGGTGGTCAAGGTCAACGCGGCCAACGACGCCGGCGACACCGCCCTGCACATCGCCGCTAGATGGGGCTACGGTGAGTGGTTCTGGTGATGGTCGTCGCTGAAGCATATGTGTGCAAAAACGTTTAAATTGAAACAACGCAACAGCTAACAAGAAGAAACTGTTGGTGTTTTATCGAACTTATTTTGTTAAAGCTTGGTGGTTGCGTTTTGATGACTGAAAGACGAATCATTTCGTGCCTGGATTTTCGCGGAGACGCTGTTGAAGCATCGCTGACATTTTGTGGGACCAATATTTCTTTAGATTCGCGTTTTAGTTTCATGCTTTTTTTCTCGTAATTGCCGCAAGTTTGAAAAAAAACATTGTTTCGAGTCGTTCATTTCGTTCAATACCCACTCTCACCGTACTCACACCTTTCAAAAATTCTGATTCGCTTCATAGCTTTTCATTTGACGTCATACTTGACGCCCGCGTGATTGGACGAACCGTGTCGGTTTGATTTGTTGTTTTCGTTCGAATCTTCGCAGGCAGGATCGTGCACGTCCTCATGGAGTACAAGGCTGACCCGGCGATCAAGAACCGGCGGGGTCGGACCCCCTGTGACGTCAGCCACAACACCAACATCAACAACATTCTGCAAATGACAGAGTTCGAATTCGTCAATGTGTCGAGATACAGGGAACCACCGCCTATAAAAGTACGGGGAAAATTAAAACGCAGGATCTGCGTGTGTTGCACTTGTCTTTATGTTAGTTGATATTGAAACGGGTTGCCGTGTTCAGTTTTCGCTGTTATGTTCCATTAAACCAAGACTTGTGTTGAACCGGAAACGAAGTTTGACACAAAACTGGTAAATGAAAGCCTCCACCAAAGACACAGGGTTTTACTCATTGTTTGGATGTCGCGTTCTGAGCAGTTCGAAGTCTGATTCAGTTATCCCTCACGCCACTGTGATGAAGGCCGTAAAGTGGTTCCGGTTGTCGCTTGGTTTACGTATGAAGTGTGTGTCAATAATTACTGTAAAAGTATTGTTGCTAATTAATCATTCGCTTATTGATTGTTGTTTTTTCATTAGCGTTTATTGGTTTTTCATGAACGGTAGAACTTGTCGCATAGATAAGAAAAGTAATTTTTATACAATCGAGCAATTTTTTGAATGATGCCGTTTCCAGAAACAGAGCAGCGGCGCAGGGATCGGTTCGAAGGTGGTGAGGGCGACACCTGCTGGCGACCACGCTAATCGACCTCGAGGTTACTCGACTCATGCCCGGGAGCCAGACGAAGAGAAGAATGAAGCCAGCAGACAGGTGTCCACTGCTGAAATCGTTTTTCGTTGCCGGTTTTTGTCGTTGACCGTTCGCTGTTTCCACTTCCAAAACTCTTAATTTTTTCTGAGTGTTTGCGCGTTGCAGATAACTCACGCAATTTCATTTACTCCAAAATAATCCCAACTCTCGGTTGGTTTTCCTTCATCTTTTGTCAAACGTGACGTTGAGCCTGTTGGTTGTTGACGTTCTTACATAATGCCTTTTCGTTGTTTTAGGTTTTTTACGTTTGTGTAACGCATTGTTCATTTATTTAAATGTTCTTTTTGTTTGACGCTGTGTTTGTCCAACGCTTAAAACAAAAAGCAGCCGAGCGGCGGTGACCGAAATGGCGCTCCGGTTTTTGCATCAGAACCGAAAATCTGCCGTTTTTGTCTCAAACCCACATGTCCCGCTGCCAAAAAGTTAGCAATCGTTTTCAGGTGCGACTTGAACGTTTTAGCTGTTGTGCTGTTTGTTTTAAATTGTAGCCAGTGTGACGCAACAAAGCGTTTAATGTGTTGCCAGGTGGAGAAGATGTTGCGAGCTGTGGCTGATCATGACCTGAACATGATGAACTTCTTGTGCGGGTGGACGACATCTAGCGGGCAAAGCCAGGGAGGAGCGGCCGAAAAGTGCCACCCCCTCTGTCAGTGCAGCAAGTGCAGTCCACCGATGGAGGTAACTCGGCGCCGGCCTGGCCGCTTTTTGGGGGGTCAACGCCGTGAATTGCAAACGAATTACGGCTCTCGACAGATCCGTGCGTTGTGAAAACAAGTTTGTTGGAACATCTGTGTATTTGTCATTGCTTCTCTAGTTTTTGAAGCTCAAATTACGAAACTCGAACTAACCACGACACTTGGCTTTTTTCTGTATTTTTTAGCCTCTCTGAGATTAAAGTAGACAGTCCCGGAAATTTGATTAACGCCATGTTTTGAAATTAAATATTACCCCATACTGCATTTTCATTATGAAATCACAATAACTCGGCCAGGCACATAAACAAAGGTTGGAAAACGAAGTTGTGTGTTTTCTTCACTGATTAAATGGCCGAGTGGCAGGCATTCGAGAGTCAAACGACATGACTTAGTGTAACGTTCGGAGCGTTAAAAACTCATGTGGAATACCTCACTTTGTGGCTTCTGAAGATTGATTTGAACAGGGACTAAGTTACCGTCCGTTGCATAATGTATCGGCATCACAATCCTACCCGTCTGTTCCGATTTTTTCCGACTTTCGACTGCTTTTGTTTCGGTAAACGTCGATAATATTACATCACTGCACGTGGTTTTGTGATTTCCGAATGACACCGCTATTTTCAGTCGTTGGTTGTGTACTGTCCTCAAGCATGATATATTATCCGTCGAATGGTCCTGGTGCCAACCTAAAATTATTTGTTTATTCACCAGGACCCCGTCTTGCATGCCAACGTTGTGGGCACCGATGGCCTGACGCCCCTCATGATCGCCTCCAAGATGGGTTATCAGGACATCGTGCGCGCTCTGTTGTGTCACAATGCGAAGACCGATATAAAGTTGAAAGGCAAAGGTCACACGTCCTTGCACTTCGCTTGCCAGTACGGACACTGCAAGGTGAGTGACACGGGGTTATTCGAGGTTATTCCTACATGGTTATTCAAGGTGAGTCATACAGGGTTATTCGAGGTGAGTCGCACAGGGTTATTCGCATAATCGTGCTGATTAACCCCAAGCCACGGGACGATGCACTCAGAGATAACGAACGACGCACAGAAATGTTGTTTTTGAACTTCTTTTTTGTCACTGAGCTAACATAAATTATCGCGTGAACGAAAAATCGCCATATATGGCGTTCATGGTTTTGAACAATGCGATGATATTTCAATTTTACTGTGAAATCGCAGACATTTTTCGACAAAAATCGAATTTCGGTGGCGTGTTTTTGCAGATAGCTGAGATGCTTCTGGAGCAGGGCGCTTACTATGACATACGGGACAACGAAGGCAACACCCCCATTTTCATGGCCAGCACGAACGGCCATAACTCCTGCATCCGTGTGTTGATCGAGGTTCGTCGTTGAACGCGTGAATCGTTGTGTTTATTTCAGAGGTGGCCGGAGTCACATTTTCACATTCCGCTCCTGTTCCAAAATTTTGGAATCCGGACTTGGGTCCAACATTTTTTCGAGATTGAGAATCCGGCTACCATCGATGCAACCGAAATTGAGCAATGTTTGTACAGAAGCAATGGCATGTATAAAGACCACTCAGACTCCTGCTACTGACGAAAATGAAATGTGACTGCGGATCGGAGTCCTGATTTTTACAGATTTTTTACTCCGGGTCCTAAAAAACGCACAGTCCTGCCAGAGTCGACTCCGTGTCCGTGGCCATTCTGGTTTATTTGACAACAAAGAACAGATTGCAGAGTCGAACACTGCGTTTATGTAATGATAGCTTTAAAAAATGTTAGAATATCGCCTTTGAAGGCCATTTTTTTGCTGCCGTCTTGTAATTCCTTTTTTCGTACGTTCCTCTTCAGTTCTGCTGTTTCTCTCGCAATCGCTGCGAAGCAGTGTTCCCTCTAAGAAAATTTTACACTGCGCAAATGTTTGTTGTAGTGCGCATGCAAATTATGCAACCATGCAGACGCACAACCAGTGAAGCGTTTTAAGCGTTACAACAAGGCTATGCGACATATATGCGATATTAAATTCGGAATGTTGCAAGCGCGCAAGAATCAGACTTAGCTGCGCAAATGCTCTGGTGGCACTGCGCATGCGCAAATGCTCTGGTGGCACTGCGCATGCGCACCTTCGAGGGAGCACTGCTGCAAGAACGACGTCACTTCGCGACCTGATAACTTCGCAGCACGGCGCTTCGGTGAACATCCGCAACCACCGGGGGGATTCCCCTCTGCACGAAGCGGTCAAGTGGAAGCATGTCGCCACCGTGCGGCTGCTAATCGAGCGTGACGCGATGGTTTATTACAAGAACAGCGCGGGACGCACGCCGCTGGACATGAGCGAGCAGGTGTGGGAAAGATCGGCTTGCACGTCACTGCTAGCTGCGTCATTTGTGCGTAGTTGTCGCGTTGGTTGGATGACGCTTCGCGATCGGAATGATCGAGTTCTATCCTCGAGTTCAAAACTCGATAGCTTAACTCGTTGGTGGTTGTCACATCGGCGTAAAGTATGTGATGATTCTAATCCAGTGCTTCTCAACTTTCTCTGGCCCGTGGACAATCGTTTTCAAAAAAACATCCAAACTTTGCTGACACCTCATGAACAACTAGTCAAAACTGGTAGTTGTTACATGGTACAGTAAAGGTCACAATGTTTAGGAACGTTTTATCAATGATTTATGAAACTTTATGTGGACCACTAGAAATTCCAGGTGGACCGCTGGTGGCCCACTTGGACCGCGGTGGGAATCACTGCTGTAATCTGATCTTCGACGAAATTGTTGAAGATTTCGGCACGTTTCATGTTTTTTTTAGTCCCATGTTGACAAACCAAACCTTGCCGTTCCTGTAATCATTGCTGCATTCACAGGAACCCGGGATCAACGAGATCTTGCTACGGGTCGCCAAGGGCCAGCAATCTGTCGAGACCTTGTCGCCTAGCAACGCTCGTTCAAAAGTTGCCAGGCCGACCAGTCTGATTGGTGTAACCGCCGACACTCGAAAAAGCATGAGCCAATCAGAGGCCGACGAAGCGCTTGCCGATGAGCTGCTCAACAGGTTTTCTGCCTCTGCCACCCCGGAGACCCCCCCAGCGTATGACTTTTCATCAAGCCGGTCGTACATTTTCGACGAATGTGCGAGCAACGTCGTCGATGACGCAACAGACAAAGAAGGGCTCGCTGACAAAACGTCGTTGGCTTTGTTTGAAAACGCCTCGGCGAGTGCTTCGCAGCCAGACTTGGGGGGGACGCACAATCGCCCTGAGGGGGGGTCGCAATCGTCGATTGATCGATTGCGAGGTGCTGCTGCTGGAAACGCGGCGTGCACTTTTTCAGAAGCACCTTTGGACAACCAAGATAAAGTGCTCAGTGGAAGCAAACCTAATCGGTCGGATTTTCGTTGCGACCGGGACCCGGATGTTGACCGCGGCGGGCAAAAAATGTTTGAATCTCGTGACATTCAACGGCGCTTCGCCACCCCTAAACCTGTTACCAGGGGCGAATGTCTGAGGGGGGAATTAAACCAGAGTGATGTAGCTTGCGAAGGCAGAACAAATGCAGACGTCTCAACGCACGACAGGACTAACAGAGACTACGTCGTAACAGACGTCACTCAAGCTGCGCATTCGTCACCTGAGACTTGTGCTGACGTCAGACAGGTTGCCGTGGCAACCACGGCATCTCCGCCCGTCGCAGTCGAGAACTTGGTTAAGTCGAGTCCGAACACTAAAGCTTACTTCGAAATCTCGTCAGCGGTGACAACGGATGCGCTTCGTTGCGTCGGTGACGTCGGCGCCCAGAACGCCCGATCCGGTTCGCTGGTCAGCGACGCGGTCGACCATAAAGACGGCTTGTATCTAGCGGTGGACAGTGTTCCTGCCGATGGAGAATAATGGCTGCAACAAAACGTCACTTCTTCACTGTTTGTTTTTGACTATCTCCTTTTATATTTGCCTTCCTGCAATGAGCTGCTGTGAAAAAAAATCACTATTTTTTGATCCGAGTCGTTTCATCCGTTTTTGAACTTCCGACTATTTTGTCAATCTTTTCCTGCGCAATACTCTTGTTTAAAGTGACGTCCGCATCTTACGTAGGTATTAAAATTTTCTGCTAAGTCATCTACTGCGAAGTGAAATTTTTGAACTTCCTGCTGAGTCACCTGGAAGCGCCATGTTGAAGCTCTGGTACGGCTCGATTCATTCCTTTTATTACATAATGCTGTCTGCACCCGTTCAGAACTTCAGCTAACGTGACTCCGATTGCGTTTGTTTGCGTAGCTCTTGCGTCGAGAGCAGGTAATCATAACAATACATACCCACTACTACTAAAACCTTTTCCAACGAGAACATCCGAAAGTTTGCTACCAGAAGACATGCGCTACAATACTAGTGTTTCAACCAACTGCGATTGTTTTTTGCTGCCTGGTGATTTCTTGTTTAAATTCGCCGCTTCGCATTCCTAATAAGAAAACCCGTCAGTTTGTTGAGATTCTACTTTCTCAGATTGTCGTTTCCGTCAGTAATTTTACGGTTAAAATCCGGAAGCGGCCCATTTGTATGTTTTTACAAAACAAGCAAAATATTTTTCGGCGTTTCCATGCCTACAGCACAGTTCTGCGGATGCTTGTGTACGCTAGTTGGCGCTCAGGCGCATGTAGCGCGCTTCGGCGAAACGGCAGCAAACATTGATTTCGTTCAAATGCACACTCATTGGTGCACTTTCTTTTCATGTAAAAGGTAATTCTGATTGCATGCATCCGTGACTATTGCTTTCGGTATATATGTTGACTTGCAAGCGGCCTGGTGAAGTCCACAGCCTTGCGTGCGCAAACTAACGCCTTGTGTCGATTGAAACAAAAAAGGTACATGAGGAGGTTTTTGTATTTTTTTTGTACATGATGTTTTGCAGCAAAATTGATGAAACTTTGGAAGAAACATGTGAAAATTTTTCAATGTTAAAAAAACTGCAACATCAGAAAACATCTGCGTGGAAACGGTTTCTTCTGCAGTATTAATTAAAAAAAACAAATACTGTTCTTAACTCATGGCAAACCTGGTGTTGCTTATAATAATTGCTATGTAAATGGTGCTTCAGCGTTTTTCAAAGAACGCAGCAACACAAATCCAAGAAGTAATTGAAGTTTAGAAGATTGTTTATCGCTACAATACCCCGAAGAAACGCAAATTACGTGGTTTATCAGTCGTTCTATCTATGTTTTGATCTTCGCGCTTCACAAACTGTCGAATGTCGGCATCTTAAACATGTTGCTCTCGTCCCTCAATGCTCAGCAATATGTCGGCAGAATGGTCGCAGCTGTTGAATCCGGCGAATTTAAGCGACAAATGTGAAATCGAAGATGTACTGATCCTTACATTTTAAAGCACACATGTGCATCAAAGTCGGACGTTATTAGAAGCTTGGATTGCGAACCATTCGTTTCAGTGTCCTGTTGTATTTGTTGGCCGTGACCTGTGCATGCAGACAATTGTGCTAAGATACTAGGGCTGATGGCAGCAATTTGAAAAGCTACCTAGAGCGGTGGTCGACAACCACCGGGCCGCGGTCCGGTCAGTGGCGTAACGAGGTTAGACTGCGCCCAGGGCAAGAAGCAAGTTTGGCTCCCCCCGTACCCCCATATTCGAACCTGAGGCCTTTCGGAAGCAAAGTTACTGTATTGAAAAAGTACTTGTGAAATTGTTGGGACTTTTCGGTGACCCCATACTTATCCGGGGCCCAGGGGAATTGTGCCTCCCCGTCGTTACGCCCCTGGGCCCGGTGCAGGTCCGTGAGGAGTTCGTTACCAGGCCGTATCATCGCGTGTACTGATATTTGCCGTAAAGTTTTAGCAGAATCGAAAGCTAAAAAGATAGCGCAAGATCCTGTTTCGGTTCGCACTGTTGCGGGACGAATTGAGGATATGGATATGAGACATTGAAACTCGATTGTTAGAGCGGATTGTAAAGTCACCATGGTTTGCGATTCAGTGTGATGAGTCTACAGACATTGAAAATAAAGTTGTGCTGTGTGGCGGCAGGTAGATGGCGCCACATGTAAATAAATGGTCACCGCTAGATAATGCCCATTAGTTACAAGTCACTGTGATAGTCACCACAAGCGAATTATCGTAGTTCACTTATCCCTATATAATGATAGTGCAACCTAGTGGTAGTAGTAGAGTGAACTCGTCGAGGGAGCTTTATTGCTGCTGGTTGCTTTCCTGTTAGTTAATGCCCTTGATTGCCATCTTGTGCTTGCCTCAGTAGTTCAAGGCGATGCAGTCAACTGCAACAGCTGCTAGTTTTTGTTGGATATCTTTATGAAGAGGATATTCATGAGGTCATTTTATGTACTTTGTTCTTGCCAAAAACCAGCAAAGCCTCAGAACTATTCAAGTCTCTAGATGAGTATTTCACAGGAAAACTGATCTGGTCTTTTTGTGTCGATGTGTGGACGGATGGCGCTGCAGCCATGATTGGCAGACTGTCTGGTTTGACTGTTCGGATTAACGAGGTCGCACCAGAATGCGAGGTCATTCACAGGGAAGTGCTGGCGAGCCGAAAAATATCACCTGCGCGTCATAGTGTATTCCATGATATACAGTGGTTAAAATGATCAACCTCATGCACTCAACACCCCGCTGTTTGAGCATCTATGTGAGGACATGGATGCAGAGCACAAATGCCATCTCTTGCACATAGAAGTAAGCTGGCTCTCCTAAGGAAAATCATTGAACTGAGTGTTTGAATTAGGTTAACCACTGCAAAGGTTTCTATTGGAGAGAACTTCAGATCTTCCCAACAAATTTTGTGATGAAAAATGGGTTCTCAAACTTGCCTACTTGTGTGACAACTTCAATCTGCTCAACGAACTAAATCTTTCACTTTAAGGCAAAATGACAACTCTATGCAAACTGGTAGATAAAGTGGCTTCATTAAAAGACAGACTTAAATTGTGGGAGCAGCGCGTAAACAAAGGGGTTTTTGACATGTTTCAAACATTAGCAGAGACTTTGAAAGACAGTGAGCCTGAGCAAGTGTTCTCCGACCTTGTGAGTAGTCACTTGCGCGTTCTTTTACAAGAGTTCAAGCGCTAAAGACCCTCGAACTGCGAGGAAATGGATCCGTAATCCATTTATTTTCAAACCAGGTGAATCGACCTTACCTGTACGACAAGAAGACCAACTGCTGGACATTGCAAATGGTGGTGGCCTGAAATGTATTTTTCATACAACCACTGCACCAATGTTTTGGATGAAGAAGGTCTTGCCAGAATACCCTGACCTTATCATGAAAGCATTAAAAACTTTGCTGCCATTTCCGCCATCCTACTTAAGTCTGGATTTTCTGTGATGGCAGCAACAAAGACGAAACCGCGAAACAGACTAGACGTGAGCGACACATTGCGGATGTCATTGAGTTCCATAATTCCTAGGTGGGAGCGTCTTGTTGCGACAAAACAAGCTCAAGGTTCTCATTGAATCAAATTTGTAATAACTGATATGAGTTGTAATAAAAATTAATTGCTGAACATTTGTGGTTTTTTGAAGATCGGTCCGCGAAAACATTTCAGTTTTGAACCGGTCCGCACTACAAAAAAGGTTGCCGGCCCCTGACTTAGAAGTGTGACAACCACTACTTGCAACGGATTAGTTTTTACATTGGTAGATGCTATTATCAGAATTTCATCTTTCGGCCACGCAGGCAGTGCCGGATTAAGGTAGTGGCGGATCCAGGACGGGGGCATTTTGGGAGCAACTGCACCCCCCAAACCTCTGTGGAGCCCCCTTGAACCCCCTTTACCATAAATGCGCTCCTTTTTGGCGCCCATGGAAGCAGAAACAGATTGACAAATACTTTAAAATAAACATTGTTTTTCGCTTAGTTAACGTCACGATTAAGTGCCGGTCTCAACCTCTTATCGAATATCGTGAACAATGCTATTGTTTCGTAATAGTTCCACTGTTTCGTTATTTCTTTGCCGCGTGAGAACTGCTCAGCCTTCGCAAACGCAGTCGCGTTCGCTCAACACAGTTCTCGACTTGCTGCTGTGCTGCATGAAGATGGTCTGTTTTTTTACAAGTTTACTTCTTTAATGCCTGATGACCGCCTTGAAAGGAAAAAGAAAGGCAGCAGTAAAAATAGGAATGCAATATGAAAAACTTATTACTGACTCAAGATTTTACAAACCTCCAAAATGAAAACGAAAAACCAGTTTCAGGGCTGTTGCCAGTGCGGTTCGTGAGTCCGCAGTATGTCTACATCGTAGTTTTGCAACATAAAGGTGAGTGGATGAGTATCTTCACGGAACTAATTTCCAAATTGACAGGGGCGTAATGAGGTTAGATGGCGCACGGGTCAAGAAGCAAGTTTGGCACCCCCATGTTCGAAACTGAGGTCATCCGGAAGCTAATGTACTGCATTGAAGAATGTACGTGTGACATTGTTGGGACGTTTTGGCGCCCCCGCAATATTTCAGCGCCCCCAGAGTGATTTGCCGCTCGGGTAATTGCGCCCCCATTACCCCCTCGTTACGCCCTGCTGATTGAACCATAATGCAGCGTGTAAAAAGCTACAGACGTATACGTTAGCAAACAACTTGCCGCTATGTGACGATAATGCATTGAACGGGCTCGATTAGCTCGAAGATTTATGACCTACGTAACTATGCAATTGTGCAACTCCTCACGTTATATACATGAACAACGCAGAGGAGTATTGAATTACTGTTAGGGGCGTAACGAGGCTAGATGGCGCCCGGGGCAAGAAGCAAGTTTGGTGCCCCTATGTTCGAACCTGAGATCTTTCGGAAGCAAATGTGCTGCACTGAAGTACTTGTGACATTGTTAGGACTTTTTGGCGCCCTCTTAGTGATTCGGCGCCCGGGGAATTGTGCCCCTTGATGATTATTGCGCTCAGCGACGCGTCTCAACAAATCATGGTACACAGTTCTAACCAGAGGCATACGGGAACCTTGGGCTTTAGGGGGGAAAGTTTTTCAATTCACCCGAATTTTTGCGCCGCTTTGTGGAAAACGAATAGGAGAGTTTTGCAGGCCGATGGTTCTGCTTAAGAAACCTGCCCAAACATATCGGGGAATTTTTCCTGAATTTTTTAAATCTTGTCCAAATATACCCCCCACTTCGTACCCCTATAGCTCCAACGCTGACACTTTGCCAAAATACCAGCTATCTTCAGCTTAGTGAATTGAATAATTGGTTTTACGTGGTCATAACAATTTTTGCTCAACACTTGAATATTTGCAGTCCAAAATTGGGGGAATGACGGCGCCATTTGCCCCCACTTGGCTACGCGTTAGGCAACAGTTACTGATGGCTGTGCGGTTTTGAACCTTTTGTTGCAATTGCAAACCCGTAGACAACTCACACTGACCGTGAAAAGACAAATTTGGCGTGGTGAGCGATACCTGCAACCGACAGAAAATGCTTAGCTTATTGGTTGTCAGATCATTTCGCTTGTATCGTGTAAATTTGAGCAAAAAAGCAATCTTCTGGTGAAATTTTTAATTTTTTACTGGTGACCGTGGTGTTAGCGAAGGTTAGTGGTTTCAAATTGGTGATGGGTTGATTCTCCTGTGTTTTCTGGCCTGGCTGGATAGAAGCAGATCCATCGCCAGATCAACAGCATAGCGGATGGCTTTGGGCTTCTTCGGGACCTTCGTAATAGTATACAATGAATTGAAAAATGACTTCATGGGGAGACAAGAGCTTGACTTTGGAGATATTGATTGTGAACTTGGGGGGCTCAGCCCGCTTGCTTCCACTTCTGTTGAAAAGTGTCACAACTTATTTTAATAACCTGGTTTAGTGGGATTGATGTTTTTTTCTTCACATCAGCAATCCAATGTCGAAAAATGTGAAACGGTATTTAAAGACTTGATTAAAAATCTACCTTTATAAGTGGCGTTAAATGTAAGTAGGGCAACATGCTTTAAGGCCAAGTGTAAATTTATCATGCGATTATGAGATCGTTTTTTACGATAGCCAGCAAGCTACCTAAAATGGGAGTAGTGTGCTGGTAAATGCCTTTCATTCACGTGTTGTTTTTGAATTGTCGCTTCAGCAATAAATAAGTTTTCGTGTACATGTAAATGCACAAGCTTCGCTTGGAAACGCGATCGTCGTTTAGCTTTTTATTTGAGTCCTATCATGGGACATCAGTTGTGACGTCCAAGTCTGAGATGAACCGTTCTGCTTCTAACCAGGTCGGGAATGCGTTCCAGACACTGTTCTTCAATGATTTCGCTACGGATAGCCAAAACAGTGGCAAACGCTTGCGCGCAGCATGCTTTTATACGTTTTAAATACATTTTGTAGATATACGAGATCTGTGTAGCTGGTGAAAAATGAGGCCCACTGATTGGGGCCCATTTCAAACGTTTTCTGAATTAATAATATATAGCACTTTCAAACTGTGGTTATTCCCTGAAAAGTCGCATAATTCGACCAACAAAAATAGCCACTTTTGGCCTACAAAAAGTAACCTCTTACAGTATGTGTGACACAACGATTGTCGCAGACAACCTTTGGTACTTAAGCAAGTGAAGACTTTTTTGGCGCCTCCCAATTTGACTGCCCCCCCCAAACGCTTGGTCTGGATCCGCCACTGGCGCGGGGCCCCAAGTTAAAAACACACGAACAAGTGAAAATTGTTCAATCGTAAATTCTGTAGGCATCCATGTGATGTGAATAACATTGGCATACTGAATTTCGTAAGTACGAAAACCTGGTCTTAAACAGCAGCTGGTGGACATTATCAGCTACATATTTTTTGCCAAAAACGTATATATGTATCTTTTTACCAAGGAGTACATTACTGTACAGTCACAAGTACAGTACAAAGGCAGTAATTGATGCTTCTAGATTTATCAAGAAATTTTATCATTGCTGTATCTAAACAGTGTAGTCTCAGTATGTGTCGAAGTCGATTGTCAAAAGCAGGAAACCTACTGCTTAAGATTGTATTATGTAGATTTTTCCACAGCGAATATGTTTATGATACTGGTAGCGTTTACTTCAAATAGACGTTCATACTGTATACTCTTTAGAATCAGGCTGTTTAGCTTGTTTTGCCTAATGGTGCCTCTTTGTTCATTCTACCATCTTAAGTTTAGAAAATCACCGTTCTCCACTGCAGTTGGTTACAATGAGAGATAAATAAGTGTGCAAATCATTTCCCAAACTTGTAAAAGAAGACTCCAAGTAAACGAACCAAAGGCAAGTGAATGGATGCCAAATCCAGGGCTGCCAATGAGTTTTTTTATTCTATACATATAATAAGGTGTGGATTTTAGGGGAGGCGAACGAGGCCGTCGCCTCCGGCCCCCTTTTCCAGGGGTGCTGTGCGGGCCCCCAGGTTGAGAGTTTGCCTCGGGTACCTAATTCTAATATCCACCCATACATATAACACAAAGGACCGCGGGGCCCGTAGCAATTGCTACATTTGCTACTACTGATAATCCGGCACTGCATGCAGGGTCGTAATGAGAGGGGCAAGGTGCAGTGGCGTAACTAGAGGTTTGAACCAGGGGGGCAGAGCTTAGCTGAAGGGGGCCCACTAGCCAAAACTCAGAAAAATGTCAAGAAATGATGGTGAATCTTTGGATGTCGTGGATGTCCATATAGATAGAAAATAAACGAAAACACCCCCAAAAACACAAAAACAACAACAAATGAAATATCAAAATGTCAACTGAAGTGGGCCCAGTTTTTACATTTAGCTTGCCAGGGGCGGCTCGCCCTCTTGCCCCCCCCGTAAGTTACGCCACTGGCAGGGTGGGGGCAATTCCCCAGGCGCCGAATCAATATGGGTGCGCTGAATGACGGCGGGGGGCCCTGAAACGTCCCAACAATGTCACAAATACTTTTTCAATACAGTATATTTGCTTCCGAAAGACCACAGGTTCGAACATGAGGGCGCCAAACTTGCTTCTTGCCCCGTGCGCCATCTAACCTCGTTACGCCCCTGCAGCCAATAAATGGTCAGTGTTGACGTCTTTGTTGGCCACTGTTGCGAACACGGTTAAGAAAGGTGCATCTTCATTTTATTTAACGACGGAGTTTTAAGTTGCGTTTTTTAAATAGAAGCAACGAAATAACCTGGACTCGATGTTCCTGCTTTGTGCGAAATACTACACTAAGATATGAATCTGCCGCTCCATGTGAGATGCTATGTGAGCCACGTATTTTTAACCCAGATGACTTGGCCCAAATCGAGTCTTGAGACTCTCCAGCTTCGTTGCTCCTGCCACGACTGTTCGTACATCGCGGCATGAACGGGATGAGTGCTTGGAAGTTCTAGGAACGTGAGGAACTGCCTCATGCTGTTGTGGTTCTAGTGCGCTTGTTCTTTCAAAAAACGCAGTGTCAAAAATCGTACGTCGCAGCATGAGTTCAGCTTTCGTCGACACAGACCCACCCATTGATTGCGGTGGATGCTGCGCAGCGCTCGTCAAAAAGCAAAATTCTAATGAGTTACTGGAAATCTTGGAAGCCAGGTTCATCCGGGGACCGACCTTGTGGTGAGTTTATTCATGGGACAATAAAAGGTCAATTTTCGCTGGGATTGCAAACAGATGGCGAACAAAACCAAACATGGTGGTTCAAGGTCTATCCGCGTAACGAGCACTTCAGTGCTTTGCGGTGGTCAATTCAGAAGTAAATGTGTACATAGCGTAAAGTAAGACGTTGCTCAAAATAAATTCAACGCAACCAATGAATCGCCGTGTTTCGAGACAGTTCATTGACACTAGCAGTTCATCACCAAAACGCAAGACGTTTCGGCGGCAATTCGAAACTCAGGATGGTGATCAGTGCAAATGGCATCAGGCGGCAGTTAATGAGAAATAACCCGTTTCATCCGGATCTCCGACGTGAGAGAAACAAAAGTTCACCCTCGTGGACGGTAAAGAGTTGGTTGTCACCCAAAGACAGATAGTGCTGGTCAGGATTTTCATCATAAACTGGCAATAATTTCTTTCCATGCAAGACATGGAATTTCTGTGAATCTTTCAACAAACATTTTCTACAGAAAACTGCTGGCCTCTCCATGTTAGAAACTTTTATTTGTTTACTGTTGGTCCCAATGATGGTCGCCACAATAAAGATTAAACATGTCATCCTTAAATGTTCAAGGAAAACAGCTTCTTATTGAATAAGAGTTGAAGATGCCTGCCTGGTAGCCTAGACCAAATAAATTTTCTGAGATCGTATGTTGTCTGATTCTTGACTTTGAAAGGATTCCTTTCGATAGATAATAATTCATAACCACCGTGATTATAGTTGCAAAACACATCGAGGTGTTGAGCAGAACTCCATCTATTACTGCACGTTCCTAATATACTGCTTTTAAATTTACTAAAATGCAAAGCTAGTAGGCAGCCATGTATATTGCTGCTGACTTAGCCATAATCGCTCTGAAAGTATCAGGTAAGAGAAGGTTATTGAAACCTTCAGAAATATTTACCAGCTTGACGAGCAAACAAAAGGTGGAAAAACCCGCTCCAGCGTAATTGGAACTGCTGGTACCAGAACCTTCTTTTCCAGGAAAGTTTAAAATAACTGTAATCGCGCTACCATCACCATTCTTGAAAAATATTTCCACCACTTTCCCACAATAGACCATGATCCAAGTCCTTTGTTTGATGCTGCTCGCCCGATTATATACCCTACAAGCTAATTACCGTGTGAGTGTTTTGAAAACTTTTTTTAATTGTCAAAAACCACTTGCGTCCTTTCAGTTTGTTTGACTGTAGTTTTTTATCGAAACAGTTTGCACACGAAACGAGAAGCGCGGTGTCGGAAAAAATTTGATTAACTCGTTGTTTATTCACCTTTATGGCGAGAAACGTGTTCGTTTTCCTGTCAGCGTGTGTTGTCACAGGTAATGTGTGTTGTCACGGGCACGATGCAAGCAAAATTTGTTGCAACGTTAGCTAATAGTTCACCTAACGCCGGTGTCAAGCGAAATTTCTGACTTCACGCCATATGCCCATGCACAGAGTAATACTCGACATATCAAATACGCTGAGAAAACTGATGATTAGGGCTGAGTTTGGTGTTTAGGTGCGGAACAGGACTTTTCGGTCTGGCCGATTCGGTCTGGGGACATTTCGGTCACGACATTTCTGTACATAAGCAACTCATTACAGTCGTTTATTTAAATGTTTATAGGTAGGTGAAATGTCACTCTAGCTGGTTTTATAACAACTCCCTTTGAGGAGTCATGCATGATTGCGATTAAATCTGAATTGTAATTATGACTTTGAAGAATTTGTATTTAATTGCAAAATGTCGATAATGATTTAATTTGCTTGCTGGTGTTAATGAAAATCATATGTTGGTGCTGATTAGTGATTAACTGTTGGATCTTGGATCATGCTTGTATTTTTTTTAAATAAAACTCTCTTTGATTTAAGTATGTTTGCATTAAAATGTTAACATGTAAGATTTCTGCAAGATTTCATAGTGACCGACATGTCCCCAGACTGAAATGGCTCAGACCGAAATGTCCCCAGACCGAATCGGCCTGGCAGGTGCCAGGGCCCGGGATGATAAAAGCACGTGCGCAAAGTTTTTGTGTAATCAAGGCCAAGATCACTAGTGTAAATCAGTTGCCCGTATAACAATTAATATTTTTCTAAGTCTTAGAATGGTAGCTGTTTTATCTCTAATCTGATTACTATACAAACAAGCTATACAAGCTTCGATGAGGTCCCCAGAAGCTAGGGGGGCCAGTATTAGTCTTCGTACTCCCTGGTAAAATTTCTCTCAGAGGTAGTGGCGGTCTCAGTCACCGTTAGCGTCGCGGACACGTACTTGCTACTCGCTCGAGCGCCAGTAACTCGCTCAAGTGCCAGTAACTCGCTCAAGTGCCAGTAACTCGCTCAAGTGCCAGTAACTCGCTCAAGTGCCAGTAACTCGCTCAAGCGCCAGTTGCATGATTGCAATTTTTCTATTCAGTCACGCGCATGGGCGTCCGCAGAAATTTTTCCAGAGAGGAAGGCAACTTGGACGTTTTGATTATCCTTTTCAGGTTGCCGGCGAGTGACGTTGCAATGCAAATGGACTTTCACAAAAAGCTTTACACTTTCTACACCACAAAGAAAATGCTGCATGTTACGGGAACAGTCTCAAAAATTGCGCTTCGTTGGTAGTGATACTCCTTTCACTCATGCTTCTTTTCACCCAGTATAAAACTACATGGTCTACCACTATGTCTCGTTGCATTACCTCCCACGATATCTGCGTTCAACAGTCACATGCAGCAAAACGCCAACTCATGCAGTGTTTCCAGGTGCTTGACAAAGAATATGGCATGTGTTTGTAAAATTCTGAGAATGGCAATGTTATCAGCAATACTGATTTTCCGATACTTAATGCTTTTTGCAATTCACATTTTTCCAAACTTTTCCATTTTTAATGTAAAACAATTGAACTGTAGTTCCAGTGTAAAGCACAGTACTAGTCTATACTTCGCGGAAATTGGAGTGTGATAAGAATGATATTTCGCAACGATAATTGTTGAGCTGCATTTTCTGTCTAAATTTTGGGTATTTATTTGATAAATAATCCGAAATTAATTGTTTTGTCAATATTGACAACTGGTATTTCACAAAATGGAAAAATTTTAGCACAAACAAATATTGCAAAATAAAATTGTCAAATATTTTGGAAAACAGTGATTTTTGGCAATATTTGCCAAATTGGGTACCATCTGGCAACCCTGCGCTAACTACCGTAACTTGACGTTAACCTTTAAGGATTTGTTTCCATGTTACTGTTACGCAATAAGGACCATCAGTATAAAAACCAACTCGCAAGTTTCCCAACCTGCCTCTGCAGGCAAAGGCGCGGACAAGAGTGAACTGCAAGCTCATCACTGCACGACACCAGAACAGTGAACCTGACTCTTGTACAGTGTGAGTGTCATACCGGCAAATAAACTGTCATTGCATGAATTAAATCAATTAATCGGAGTTAAGCTGCTTAATTCAGATTTTCTAGAAATTTTCGTCCTTAGTCCCAATTTCCAGTGGCGAAATCCGCGTTTTTCCCCCTCCCCGCGGACCCCATGGTGAAGTGGGTTAATCGCGACATAACATTGTAGCGTATTTTTTACTGAGTGACGCATACAATGAACCCACAGTATCAGTGCATTGGAAAGCTATTTAGAACATTCCCATGAAGCCTCCGGTCCATTTCAGGACAAATGCACCATACGTCTGAGATTTGAAGAAGATCTGAGAAACATTGAAAAGATATGACGGGGGAAACATCAGCTAAATTTTTAAGAGTTGCACAAATACCTTGGTATATTTTCTTCATTGGTACACAGGAAGCAGTTTGAGCATATATACAGTACTTTGCCCAACCATTTCTAATATGCAAGGATATTTTGTGTCGTCTGCGCTTTATAGTCGACGAGTACTTGGCTCTGGTTATTTTACGACAGTTGCCTTGCTTGTAGGAGAAAGCGATGACATTTTAAAACTCTCGATCGTATTTAAAAGCCAACGACCGACAAACGCATGTAAAGCACACATGATGACACGGCGTTTCAATTATCAGCTGACATTCACAGCTTCTTGCAACAAAGACCCGGCCTGTTTGCTCACGACTGGAACTTGTTCTCTGGTCAATGAATGTATTTGCCGTGCTCTTCTTTGCCTCTGAGCAAACATATCTTGTCTGAGGTGTGGTGTAACGGTCAACAGGATTTACAACGGGCATCTTGAAGTTTAAAAAAAATGCAATATCTATGAGGAATGAGAAACACATTTCGCGCAAACTCACATTAGAAAAGGTCTGGAAAAATTTGGAAAAGTGCAAAAGGTGCACAATTTATCGAGGGCAGGAAGTTTCCAAGAAAGCTATGCGCTTTCCTTTTTAAAAGTAAGTAAGGAATAACGTTATGGATGCTTGGGTGCGCCCTTACGAAAATCTGATTCCTCCAGCTTTGTTGTCAGCCATGAAAAATTTGTGCCAAATGAACAAAAGAACTTCGTTTCGGAGACAGAATATGTGGGGAACTTCAGTAAAGTGAAACAAAAGCATTTTTATAGACACTTTAACAAAAGATTAGTTTATGATTTTAAACGCGAAGACATCGTTTTCATGCTTCATAGTCCATATTGATAGCGGTTGAAACAATTAAACGCTTCTCAATTTGACAGCACAAACAGCCCCTCGCATTATTTTCAGGCTCCAAACAGACCCCAAGAGGCCTGTGCAGTCAAAACGGTGCTCTATTTAAGAAGCGACTGGAGATGAAGACAAAGTAATGCGCTTATGCTCTTGCTTACTATTGTCCAGGTACCTCACAACGATTGAGGGAATTAATCCGAAGAATGAAAATGAAGGTAATTCAGTCAAAGCGTTTCATCACGTTCAGTTTCAGTATAAACCATTCATTGCACCAGTGATTATGCAGAAGTTGCCCGAGATCTAACGGTCGATTTCATGTCGATATGTGCCTCAGCTCATGTTTGGTCTGCTAAGATATCATGACGCTTTTGAACAAGCAGAATTCAAGCATTTTTTTCATATATAGATCCCGATTCAGGAATGAGTGTTGGCAAAACATTCAGGCGATATAGAGACCTTGTTTTAGGAGACACATTGTGCTTGCTTATTAATAATGTTGGCGTAGCATAAGCGACACCAGTCACGTTCAATCCACTTGGCACCCCCACAAAACGAAATCGTGCTGGTATTGTTTTTAAAAAGGATTGCTAAGCTTGTTCGCTCAGTAACCTGACACTGTTACACCGTCGTGGAGTGGCAAACAAAAGCAGCACAGGAAAGAAGAATGTCGACGCCGGACTCACAGAGCGCCTACGACCGGCGATAGGAGCTGTTCTATTTGCTCGGGGCGCAAGCAGGTTTGAAAGAGGCCTCAACGACAGAGCGGGTCAAGCTGACTCGATCAAATTAAAAGACTTTTGAATGTATACAGGTAGTAATTTTACACCACAGGCAGTAAAGGGTGTCGCTTAAGCGTGCTTGATGCCAGAGAATAAGCAAATATTCGAGCAAGTATCCCGGAAAAGCTTAGCGTGACTATTCAGACCAGCAATCGCGAAAGTATCTTATTGAAATAAAGGCAGTGTTGTTTCTTATACTTTTTGCGTTGGCTCAGATATGTTATGTTTTGATGTTTGTTTGCGAATTGGAAGAGGATACCTTGTGGATAGCAGAAAATTTTTTATAATAAATCATTGCAATATTGCTGGTTCCAGACATCACGTACATAAACATAAAAGGTCTTTTTATAAATGACTGCAATGCTGCTGAAGTCTTCCACATGCAAGAAAAATGCGAGGTGAAGTTTCGTTTGAGTTCACTATTTACGGCGCCAGTAACTGCGTATGCTGCAAATGTCGCTTGCAATCTTTGGAAACAGCGAATCATCTCAAAACTGGAGGGAATGCATCAAAAAATGGTTAAATTTCTTTGAACTCTGAATTTTTGCGAAAATATTTTTGGCAATAATCAGAAAGCTACTGACTTTATTCACTTACGTGTGCCCATGATCAATGATGAATGGCGAGCTACTACTTCCTCAGAGAGGCTTGCTTGATTCTTTGAAATTTTCCTAGCCACTAAATGACGCAAAAGAACCACAAAAACTCATTTAATAAATAAGCCTAGGCTTGCCTATTGTGATGTTCATGGTTCATTTGGGGCTTTGCGTCAATGCCAGCGGGATTTCATGCTTAAACGTTCTGGGTTGAAAGTACAGCAAATAAGTGGCTCTTACAGTGTGGTTAATTGGTTGAAATGCCTTTTAAGATTTCAGGTTTTGATACAAAGTACATTTTCTGCAAATATTTCGATACCGTGGCCTGGTCAGACTTTAGACCAAAGTTCCAAGTCTTTAAAAAATAAAGCGCAAGGTGCAGTTGTTACTTCACTCACCTGATTATAAGCATGCAAACGACTGTGGTTGAACTTGTGGGGAGGTCTCACCTATGCGAGCGGGTGACCTGGTTATGTTGTAACTGTTATCTACGAACACGTAGAGTACTTTAGCAATTCTTTCTTCTCACGGTCAAGTCATGTGTTGAGTTACAAGGAAGGATAATTACTTGGAAATCAGTTTGTAACCATGCCAGACAAAAAAATTAATGTATGTCACTGGCAATAATTCATAGACGTAGCCAGGGGGTCCTAGGGGGCCATGTCACCCCCAAATGTTTAGAACATATAGTCATTTTGTGCTTTGAAAAGCGGTATCCAAACAAAATAGTGTTATTCGCCTAAAATCAAACATTTTGGACCCCCCAAAATTTTGGGCTAGTTGTGCTGCTGCAATAATTTAGCTTCTTTTTCTGCACTTCAAGGTACAAAACTCGCAAGCGTTGTAAAAGAAAAGCAACAATTTTACATCATCCTGCCAGAAGTCTTGCATGGCTTTTCAGAACTGAGTTTTTGCAGAGTCAATACATTTCCTATTTCATCTTTTGCAGAGTCAATACATTTCCTATTTCATTTCACAATTAATGTAGTTCGAAATGATGCGAAATGCAAACACTTTCGTCATTTTGGCAAGAAGAGATAACTCAGTGGTGTCCTTTTCAATGTACAGATGCTGCTTAGAGAAAAGCACAAAAATATTAACGTCTTTCTGAAACACGTTTGTTTGAAATTTGGGTTATATGCACTAACTCTTGAATAAGTAAATTTCAATTGCTTTCCACAGAATACCATCTAGAAATAGCAGTGGTGTCAGAACTGGTTTAAATGAGGGTTGTGGCTTCATGTTTCCAACAAACAAGCAAGCTAACTTGAAAGTTTAAAAACTTTCTTGAAGCAATGGTGTTGACGTAACCATTTGTTCAGTTGTTTATTTTTTGTACATCCCTGGTGACGCAAGCAACAAGATATGACGCAGTTGTCGCCAATGCAACTGTACAAAGGTAATAGATTTAATTGTACTTAAAAAAAAGGCTAACAGTTCTGTTCTTTTCTCAAGGAATTGTTGAAATATCCGAAACGTTAAGGAAAAAGCTTAAAAAATTAATTGTATAATTTGCAGGTAGATGTTTTTCTATCATCTTTGTTTTTTTCAAAATTCAAGGTTCCTAAGAATTCTTGTTCTACTTCCCGTACTTTCGCCAGGTTATAGACCTGACGAAGAGTATCTAAAATGCAAGCAAAATTTTTAAGTTTTTTGGCAAAACGTTTTTTCAAACTGGAGTGCCAGGTTTATAGATCTGGCAATGACTTTAACCCCAGTTTGCCGAGACCAAAATTCAACAGGGATTCCATTTTAATTGGTTTATACTTTGTAATCACGCGCAACTCATCAATCGCAACTGGGCAGTTAACTGAAGAAATTAATATAACGTTTAGTGGCCACCGACTTTTTTTTGACATTTCATCCAGAGAGCAAAAGCATGAAAATATATTTTTTCACCATTCGCAACCTGTTACAAATGGCCAAGTTCAGTGATTTGATTAACCTACAAAAGCAAGCTTTGGATGGTTTGGAGTTTGAAGAAAACCCGTTGCCCCAACGTAAGTGATTACATCATGGATTTCTGCGAAGCCTTTGAAACTGCCCTAACTCAGCAGCATTCATCATCTCAAAGGCATCCGAGCAGACGTTTCGATGCGCAGTTCACAAAGTTTGTTTCGTTTCAGATGCAACTTCAAAAGAAACACCGTTGAACCAGTGTGAAAATCTGGAAGAGGTTCTTAACGAAATTGCCAGCGAACTAAGCCAGGTGATAATGCAAGTCAAGCAAAGAAACCGCTTCTGATACAGGCCCGTAGCCAGGTTTTAAGGTTTGGGGGAAAACACATTTTAAGGGGAGCAGGATTTGTGTTTTTATTGTATGTTTAAAACAAACTGTATAACAAATTTTCTGGGAACAACAAAATTTGGACGGGAACTATTCCAGAATACCCCTCGTGGCTGCAGACCTGTCCTGATATGTAGTGGTATCTTGCCCCTTGCTATGGATGCAAGATTTTAACTTATAACGAAACTTGCGTATAGCAAAACAGGTGATTGCCAAAATTCTACCTCATAGTTTTTGCCCATTATCATTAAACGGTACGCGCTTGAAAATAATTTTTGAGGTCATTATTTGAAATGTTTCTGGCACTTGGTCAATCGGCAGAACCTACTCATGAACTCCCTCGATGAGACGTCACAGGGTGAAACGACACAATGCCCCCAGTAAAATTTCTTATTTGGACCTTTTGTACTTCATTGCGCGAACTTAGATGTTTGCGTGACGTCTTGTTATTGGGTAAAGCTTCAGTCTTGCTCTTACTGATTGACTGACTTTGTTCCGTGTGGGGCAGTTGTCCACTGATTGATAGGTTGCATTAGCATTGACACTTCAAGACACAAGCGCATTGGTGTCTTCGTAGCGTAGGGTTAATTTTATTTAAAGTATTTGCAAACGGAAGACACATTAGTCGATGCTTGAGATGACTGGAAAAAATTATGAAATTTTCTGACTTCAAATCTTTCTAAATGCTTTTCAGACAAAATTCCGTTGGGGATTCAATTAGACCAAATCTCTGATCAGCAAATGTTACAAGCAGAGTTAACCCATGTCAGGATACTTTGCACGTTTCTGCAATTATGAAACCCGCACAGACGTCCTTGCGCATTCTTTGTATCTCAATTGCTTCAGACGGATGCAAAGCTTGAAAGTATCTTCTTTTGTTGGTCGAAATGCTTTTTATTACAGTAAAACAAACATTTTGTTTTATACAGCCAACAAAGCAATATCATTTTTGCCCACTCGTGGAAAGTTGTTTATTGGCCGCTTCGACTGTTCAACTGTTTGAAGGAAGCCAATCACAAACTTAGGCAGTCTGAATTCAAATGAGATACCATCAGATCATGTAAAAATTGTAAATCACAGTAGTGACGTACTGTGAATTTGAGACAATCTGAGACACAAGTGAATCTGAGATGCCATCAAGTTATCTTTGGAGTTGGCTCTTATCCTTGCAATAACAGTCGGCCTTTAAAATTTCGTAAAAAGGCACGCTGCTGACAGTTGCTTTTCAAATTTCAATTTTTAAAAGCGGTTGTCGTTCAGGAGAAAAACATTTAACCAGTTTTTGCGTTACTGTGTCATGCTGCTCGTCTGTTAACAGATTGAATGGGTGGGAGTGGCAACTACTCTGAGGATCGATCCGGACAAACTGCACCTTGTAACTGCTGCCAACGGGTGCGATTTTCACCGTCAAAAAGCGCTGGGCCTGCTTTGCTGGATTGAAGACGAACCGAGAGGAGCGACATTCGACCGTCTGATCACCGCCCTGCTTCAAGTTGAGGCGAACTGTTTAGCTGGTAGGAGACAATAATGAAATGATTATTATTTGTTGATGTTACACGGCCAGTCATTAGATTTTGCCTTAATTCTTTTCATTATGCCTTGTCAACTTTTGAGAGTAACACCCAAAATGCTTAGCAAGTTACTGAGGAAATTTTTGCCCAAAACAAGAAGGCAAATCGAAGATCAACAACTATAATTGTGACAGCGGTTAAGTTTGTCACGTGAAGAATCACGTGGTTTCTGAAAGCAAGAAATCACCAGATTTTAACAATTGCTTGTTTTTGTTTTTTTATTGGAAAGCGTTGTCGACTTTGGAGACAAAGCCTGCAATTTGCGGACATGGTGGAATTTTCNCTCATNTCTCCCTTTTTGTCTCTTTCACTTCGNTAATGTTATTTCATTATTATTGCTGTGTCATGGTCTACAAACCCATGCGNCATGGCTACCAGCAAATTTGAATAAACCTAAAGCTTTCACCGGTAGTTCCCTGTGAAACACGACATGCAAATAAAAGATACTGCGAAAGTAGACGTTTTCTGTAATCTCTGGATTCCTCATTCTGTAAGCATCTCAGAGCAGGCTATAAAAAGCATTACATTTATTATTTCCCTTTGTCAATGCTACTTCAAGAATGCTTCGAAAATTGTAATGCAACTGTTTTAAAGTTTTACGTGTGATTTTCAGGTGACGTGAAGTCTTACTGCAGAATAATGAACCTCCGAAAGTCTGCAGCCATTCGAAAACCCACTTCTCTGAAAACGGAGTATTACTCCATGCAGTTCGGACCTCAGTCTCGGTATCCTCAGCTTCCCAAATCGGCACATTCGCACGGGCAGTGGAAACTAGCAGAGATTCCTCTCCCGCAGTTTCTCTGCACTTCCCCAGCAGTGGCATTCTACCCATCCCGGTCTGTTCCTTCCAATTCTACCTTCGATCTGACGTCGTCAGTTTCTATCCAAGGCTCCAGACTCAGCCTTGCACATCGGGAACCTTGGACAGTGCGCGTCGCCAGAAAAGGTATAGCGAAGATTGCGNTGAACTTTTCTAAATAAACTTATGTTGCAACTCCGCTTTAGGCGTAAATGTTATACTCACCATTGGACAAGCTAACCAACATGATTTTAAGAGTTACNTGTTTTTGTGGGGTTTACTTAAAGACAATTTTATTGAAAACANACTATATCAGCAAAATGTTAACTATTTGCACATAAATAGGTGAAGCCCCTGNGTGATTTTTAAATTCAAACTGATTGTAAACTGCAGTCAAAGATGTGTTTATTTTGTCAATATTTGCACAAAACCACCTCAAAAACTAAGTTTTACTGTTTTCAGAAATATCGTTTTTAGCATTTAATTCCTAGAGCTTTTGGGGATAATGAAAGATAATATCTTGGTCACTTGAACAAAACTTCATTGCTTGCTGTTTATATCCCAGATTAAAACCTAGCGCACTAAGTTTGATTACGAGTTTTGGTGCCTCGATCACCAATTCTCATTTTGTTTAACCCCAGGAGTGTAGTGGAGCGGGAACGCGTGGGAACGGCTTTCCCACACCTTTTTCACGTTTTGCTTTAAAATGGGTTTGAAGTTGTTTTAAAATGGCTAGTTTTTTGGGTGCGTTCCCGCACCTTTCTTGAGTGCGTTCCGACACCTTTTTTGTTAGCACTACATTCCTGTTTAACCCACACTGCGCTGCAGAAGTTGTATTGGTAGCTCGTGACGGAAATGACGGCATCGGAATCGTAAAAAACTTTGAAGCGAAAAGATGCAAGCGCGTTCAGATACTACCAAATAAGGCTACACGTTTTGCCAAAATGTGGTTAGCAAGTTTCAAGTTGGTAAGTTGGACAGACAACGCAGGTTAGCAACCGACGTATAGGGCGTCAGTTCTCGACCCTGGAGTTCAACGACTTTCTGGAGCTCCGTGAAAATGTTTCCTGGGATCCATGAATCCTATTTCAGTAGCTGAAGCGAAGATTGACCAGGAGCATGCTTCCAAGCGGTCGTTGACAAACAAATGATAGGGTATGACCAGTGTATGGTAAAGTTGAGACAATCAGTGAGTTTGAGACGACTGCAAGTAAAATAAGAAAAGATCGCAGAAGTGGATTGTCGAAACTCAAAATAGATCTCGGTGTTCGATTTGTTTGTAATACCCAACATTTTTACACAATTTGTGCTTTCTAAACTTACTTTTGACACAGGCTTCCTCATCGAAATGGCAGATCAACGATGACGTAGTAGGCAGTAGCTGCGTTTTCGTATTGAGCTAAAGTTCAATTACCACCAAAAGTGAAGTTCTGAAACGTGGAATGCCTAGCAAAAAACAGGTATTCAGATAATTATTCGGAAGTAACAAATAGTTCTTCAGCACAGGACAGGCTGGACTTGGGCAGTAACGGAACGTTAGCACTGGCAGTCTTTTTGCGTCACTTGCTTGCTGACCAAACATGCCGAAGCAGATGTTTCCAGCTATCTTGCGTGTGGAAAAGATATCTAAAAAGCAAATACCTCGTGGTCGGCAATAACAAATCGTACACTGCCGAGCAGATTCACTCGTAACCATGTTCCGGGTCAGAAATAGCAACACCCCCGGGGCAGAGGGGAACATAATACACGAACGGCGTACAGCGCCAAAGAATGGCTCGCGCATGCCTTGGTACAGTACCAGCCGCATCAACACGGCCAGCCCGAGCGCTTTGTTCTGTTTAAAAATATGATACATTTTATTCCTCACGTCTTTTGATCGTTATTGTTTCCATCATGTTCGCAGTTTATTGCCGCGCGGGCCTCGATTTTAGTCTCACGTTGCAGAACCGAATAAAGCTGACATGTCGATCACTTGCGCAGCAGACAACGGCAGTTGTCGCGTGCCTGCCTGGCTGGCGCGAATCGCGCCGCGTATTCCCTCACACTTAATTGGATGTGACGCAGTGGGAGTGAAGTCGGTTAATTGGATTACTTCAAGCAATTTATTGAGCTTCTCAAGCCCAACTTTTGTTTGCCTTCGGTTGTCGCAACAATATCACACATGGCCAACGTCATTCCTTCCACGCTTATTCTGGGAGTCGAAGAATATACTATAAGCAGAAAGAAGAATATACTTGTCCATTGCGGCGCACTGTGGTCCGTTATTTCGTAACAAAGGGAAGCTGGAATGGTGCCCAGCACCGAAACGAAACACTTGGGTCAAAATGTTTTGAAACTTTTTTGCGCAATTCTGTAACTTCTGCCGACAAAATTACATTGCTGTTCTTGACATTTTTGGCTTGTGGTAGACTTGACATCACAGGGTCTTCCTTGAATTACGATATGTCCTTCGTGCTAACGCAGTGGCGGTGCCTATTGGCTGTTGACATAACGATGCTTATTGTTAAAAAAAAACTTTGTTTTCGCAAGTTAGGTTTTCTTGAAAACTACCTTCATTGAAGAACTCAGAAATATGTTTTCAGGATTTTCTCATGGTTCGCATTTCACTAATTTGAATATTGCCTCATGTATTTTTCAATAACTTCTTGCTTGATGAAAAATGGTAGACGAAAGCTCATATAAGTCTATGAAGCAACAAACAGAACAATGTGGAAAAAGCGAAGCAACTGTTCTCACACAACCACGTTGCCAAGTTTACCATTTCGGTTTGAAATAACCGGAAGTCTTATCACCTAATAACAAATCCAACTACAACTGGCAACCATGTGTTTGGCTAATTTAAGGAATGCAACCGTTCACAACAGTAGGTTGAACGGTGATATAAAAGAGACTGGTGCATCAAAGGGCTCTGTCGTACTACGTTGTTTCAAAATGGCTTTGAATACTGATGTAATTTCAACCAGTTCTTAGTTTGATAACTTGCGGATCGCCTTTTTTCTGTTGTACTAAGAATACATATGTCAAGAACCTGAAAGGTCTGTCATGTTTCACCGAGTGAATTAAGTTTATGTGGCGTTATTATTATTCAACTCGTTTGACATTCGTCGTAGCTTCTCGGCCCGCCACCATTGCCAGCAAGAATCAACAACCAAGAAAAAAAAGAAGAGCGCTCGGGTCTCACAAAAAATCAGGTAATTAATTATTTTCATAATTCTGTTCCGTGTTACTGTAGAAGAAATGTTTGACCGTCTGTGTAAAACCGGAATTCACTAACTGCTGTTACGCAACGTGATTCGATTCGACATCTCTTTATAAAATGCGTCTTATTTTGTTTCAATCCATCAAGGGATGTCATCTCACAATATTTATATCACCGGTGAAAAGTTTTGTCTTCCTTGTCCCGTTCAAATTAACAACATGCTATTGAAGGATACTTTGAAACGTTTAGGGAAGGTCTCCGTCACTTGGTTAAGAAACCCGGGCAGCACCATGTTAATTGTACAGCTCACGGCGAATGTAACCAATTGCTTTACGACGACAAACGACAGTATATATGTAGACAACAAGCCTCTTTGGAAGTTTATTGTGATGCTTACTAAAGTAAAGGCTTCCATTAACCGGAAGGAAAGCTGACTGAGGTACTTACTAAAGCAGAGATCTCCACTGAGCTACACAAATTTCGAAAGGCATTTTCGCAGAAATGTTACTTGAATTTTTCTACAGTCTAACAAGTTGTCTCGGTCGACAAACCAAGAACCAGTGACTAGACGTAAGTCAAGTTAGACATCATTTGACACCCCTTGGCTTTTTAATATGCAAGACATGGCCATGTATACAGGTCAAAATCAATGTTTGGATTCTTAAGCTTAAAACAACTAACGTACGTTGACGAAGTATTTGTGTGATCCTCCAGAAAGAAAAAAGACAGGCACTAATTTATTTATTACGCCTATGCAAAAGAGAAAACCTTCGCTTTTTTATTTTCCTTGCATGTTTTTATGGGTTGCTGATGTCTTTTGTTCAATGTTTTCTTAATAAAGAAAAGCTTGTCGGAGTANAATCAAAAATCAAGTTGCAGAACAAACGTCCTACTTATATTTTTGCGCAGTATTGTGCACTGTGGGCAAAACATGAGTTGTTATATGAGTACAAATTAATCCATGAGGTCTTATCATTTTTACAACATAAAGCAATTGGTTTCCAATCACATTAAAATTTCTCAAGGTTAATTATGATAAAAAACGCTGTCCTAATGTTATATGTAGCGCAAGTATAACGAACATTATGAAATCGTTGATATATAATATGTTAAAACGCACTTTAAAGTGAAATCGGTAAAAACTACTGTGCTTTGCAACCACTGTTGGTTTTGACATATTTCTCTAAAAGAGTAAAGTTGACGATGACTATAATTTTGCAGAGTGCCTGCGAAAGTCAAATAAACTAACTGTTTTTGACCTTTTCAGGCGAAGTAGCCATACACACCGCCATAAAAACAGCCGTGCCATTAACGAACAATGTGTACAGGGATTGCCATCCTGAAGAAGTTCAAGCAAAAATAGCTGGAAAGCTTTTTGATTATTTGTTGAAGTAAGGACGAAGTTTTTAACTGCTTTTAACATAAAAGTGTTGCCAAAGGTCTGTTACGCGCCAAACCTTTTCCGTTGTATCAAAGCTTTTTCCAAAAAATTATTAAACTTAATATTTGTTTCTGAAGCTGAAGAATTTGTTACAAAAAGACCCGGGACTGGATTGCAGAGGTCTGGCTTGAAGGGTGACAAGCACAATGTAGTTATGCCGTTCACATACTGCATTGTGATGGAACTGTTTTAAATTCTATACAAAACAAGCCTTAGGTTCCTTCTTACGTATATGACCATTCCAGTTTTTGGGATGGAGCTGAGACATGTACGCACGTATATGGGTATATAAAAGCATGTGCTCTCCACGATGGGAGTGCGCAAGGAATCGATCAGCAAAATTTTAATAGGAAATCAATCTCACGCAAAATCACGTATCCTCAGTCCTTATTTAAATAGAAAAACGGGTATACAAAAGTGGCGGTTTATTCGTGAATTTAAATTCAAAACAACGTAAAGTAATGCAATGTGCAAAAAACAGCACCTTTTGACTTTTTTGTTTTTATATCAGCTTACCTGTTCACGATGTTTATTCTGTAGTTTCTCTCGTTTTAAACAATACGTTTTTATTTTCTCTCCTATTCGCAGTGGAAACGGTTCCAGGGAACTTTTATCGATGGTCTCAACTTTGGAGTCGATTGACGGACTGGTGGTGAAGAAATTGCGCCGTGGCTCAATCTTGATCGAGACATACCTCCACAAGCCAGCAGCTCTCAAAGCTCTTTGGGGTCATTTTGAATCAGGTAGACAATGAGAAGTACATTTTTGCAAGTCCGCTGTAGAATGATACGCACTACTCACACCCTACAAATGACAAAACTACATCAAGAAGTCACGGTATCGCTGGTAACGCGGACAGAGCAAAACTTGGAAAGGCATACAAAGTAGTTTCGGAAACAAGTAAACTTTCCAGATTGACTGGCTGGTTTTCTTGCCAACAAGTCAGTGTTTTTGAAAGGTGCACTTACCGCAAGTCATCGCAGGTCAGCTGAACGACATGTTCCAAGAGCATCTTATATCCGACAATTCACTGAAAATGGCGGGTGCGTTTGCAATCTCCCTCGAAACAAGCATCAACCGAGCAGAGCTTGACACCTGCATGCAACAACTACGGGTAATTAAGTTTGCTTACGGATCTGTCAAGAAAATCACGTAGCAAACACTGTGGCGCAATTTTGAAGAGGCAAATTCGCACACTACATGGCTCTTTCGCCTTACTTTTAACAGTACCCAAGCCTGCATTTTGTTTCATTTTATGCAAAAAATGGAGATTGGATCGCGTTTGAAAGCTTTCTACAACATTATAAGCCGATGTTTCTAAGAACTGATGAAATGCTTTTGAAATTAAAGATGTGTTCTTAAAAACGTTATCACACTTACTAGGATTGTCCGACGTTCCCAAAAATGTGCTGGATTGTCACTCATACAACGGTAAGGTCTTCAGTTCACTATCTGTGACAATTCCGCACCATACGGTATGTGCGGGTAACTCAAAAGCTCATAGCAACTTTTACGTTATATTACCTGAGCACTTCGTTTTGTAGCTCCAGGCTGTTAGTTCTGACGTTAAGCAAAACTGCAGTGTGGGCTGAAGGTTTGTACTTGACAGAAAGCTGCGATAGAAAAGTGTACGCCGACTGTTTGTACTTAGCCTAATTAAGGCAACATCCGCAATGGTATAAGAAGCAAACTGATATCTAGAAATTGTTGCTAATTCGGTTAGCCAGAATGTACAGTCTACTGTAGCGAAAGTCGTCGGAGAGTCGATGGAGAGTGGCTTGGTGCTCATCTTCAAGAAGAGTCTTANGTTAAACGTAAGCAAATAAGATGATTTGAACCGTCAGGGGCTTCCTGAAAGCAACAGTTCGTTTGCACTGTAGAGTTTAATGTGACAATATATCACTACTGCGATGCAAATTGTCTCAAAACTTGTGAAATAACTTGGGTTAATTAAGTGTTTGTCAATTTTAGGTCTTCAAAATTGAATTAACCAGTGAAAAAGACCAAAATAATTATGCCCTACACTAATATTAGTATAAATCTCACATTTCCCTTGTGGAGGCACGCACGGTTTCAAACCATTATCGAATCAAAACGTGTTCGAGAATTTCAACAATTGACTTTGAGTAAATTCGGAAATTTGTTCAGAAAAGCAGCAGAAAATGGTGGTACAACTCAAGACAAAGTGCTCACAAACTGCAGGGGCGTGCAGAGGTCTGGTGATTCCCGGGGCAACTGCTTGATTGTATGCCCTGTACCAAATTCTAGTATTGAGGAATGTGAGAAAAATAGGCATTTGGAAAAATAGGAATGTGAGAAAAATAGGGAAAAATAGGCAAAAATTAGTGTTGACAAAAACAAGTTTGGACAAAATTAAATTAAAAGTATTGCTCCCTGCCTTGGATGCCCGGGGCCGCCGCCCCTCCCCCTTTGCATGCCCCTGTTACAGAGTAACCAATTTAACGTTAGTGAACTAAAACTTTACTTTCAATGGATGCGAAGCAGAGCAGTAATCAACTTAAAGGAAACCATTTGTTCTCTCGATTTATTTCGTCCAATAAATCCCATGCGTGAAAAATTTCCACTTTGACATGATTCACCTTGCTTTGGTTTCATTGTTAAGGACGAAAGCAATTTGCTTTCAAGTTACTGATCATACGTCAGTATTTGCACAGATTGTTCACTCCAACGACATAAAGTCATTGGTAGAAATTATTCCATCTAAATATCTACTCTAAAAAATCCAAGTGAAAAGCAGTTTCAAACAAGTTAAGTTTTTGACGACTCATCCTGTTTTTCAAAACAGGGTCAAGCCACGTCTCAAAGAAAATCTCCTGGTTCGTTTGCTCGGCGCGCAATCCACAGCAGCAACCGTCGCCTTTCACCTCCCCGCTTCTCACACAAACATTCTGCAAGGCTTCCTTTGACTGGGCTGCATGCTACAGCCCAAACAAGGTGAGACGCGTGCACTTTTCTGACTGTGTGGTTCCCCTACCAAAGAAAACCAGCCTGAATTTACTGAACCTTTGCGGATATAGCAGTGCATTAAGTGTGCAGTCACATTTCGATGCTTGTACATCGGAAATCGTTTTTTTTTAAGTGAAAGTGCGAATGGCAGTAAGCTGTTTCGGGCTTAACGTTAAATCGTATGAAATACTTTCTGTTCCAAAACTTCAGAGATTTGCTACTGAATAATGATTCTTCTTTTTATGCGTTCCAAAGTGCAAAATTTGAAACATGCTTTTAGTTTTGAGTTTATTTGCGCGAAAGTAATAAACATGTTTCAGCGAAAGTTCTCTTACTGTCGAACAATAGTGATCACTGTGATCAGTTTCAGTAGTTAACTGTTCATCTATCTGTGAATAGAAGCCTGACAAAAAATGTTTCATAACACTCACTTCTTCAGTAGTTTTGCTGTAACAGGANTTGCTTCATGGTCTTTAATCTCCATAACTGGTTTTGCTGCTTAGTAAAATAAAGATCGCAATTNTAACAGAGTGTCTTCAGTTCCTCCGAGTCGCTCCATCAGCGTGGATCTGGCCCCAAGTGTCCGAACAGTCAAACCCGAACCACGGGGTCCACCCACCCGAGGGGATAAGTCTAAGCTCTCTGCAAAGTCTGAGAGTGTTGCGGGCATAGGATTTGCGGATAACACGACTCAGTGTCCGAAGATTGAGGAGGTTAAAGACGAGACGGAAAAAGATGACAAGGTTGATGGACAGGAACAACATTCTGCTCCACCACCAACTCCCGACGTTGCTCGCAGTAAGTCAAGCGAGAAAAATTACAGTAAACCTGCTGTGATTACAACATACAGTACTTCGTGAAGTCTCATTGAAAGTGTTACATGGGCANTCAGGCTGGAGTATTATGAATGTCCATTAAAGAACTGTATTTTCGGTTGCAAAAACTTTGCAAANGCTCTTTTTGATGTAGACTGTTGAGCTAGTTAATACACATAACTTGGCCGAATGTTTGGAGCAAGTTAGTATTCTAGCCATAGTAGTTGCGCTTTTGTCGAGTTCTAAAAGCAGCATCAGGTTATCGATGTGTCCTGACATGTCTCCATTGTGATTGTTTTGGTGAAGCGGAAGCTGTTATTCCAGCTGTTGCTGCAATTATTGCCGTTGTTGCTAATGTTGTTTATTTTGTTGTTGCTGATGGCCTTACTAAGTGAGTGTGATGTTTGAAGAGTTAAGCAGGACACTTTCTATTTTCTGGTGTTACAGGTTTACAAGTCCAACTGTGAAATTCAATTTTGCCACTAGCAACTGAAAAACTATTTCACTTTCGCAACAGTTTAAAATAATTTTTCTGTTTTGACTTGCACTTCGAAGAAAAACAGAACGAACTGCGCGGAAATGTTACTTTTGCAAAACCGTATAGCCAGAAAGAGTTCTGGAGGGTTAGGGATGATTTTGACATTATCTGTGAAACATCTCTTCGTATCTTATTAATTGTGTTCTCATGCACAGGCTCCGACGAGAAGGTGGATCCGAAAACATCCGATGAAAACCGAAGTGACGACAATCAAATGAAAGATGTGCTGGAAGATTTGCAGAAACGAACTGATGATGCAGAGTCATCTTATCGGTTAGTTTTGACTTGAATATTATCAAAAAAGTTAAGAAATGTTCTTCTTTTTTATTGCATTCGNTGTTCTTTTATACTTTGCTGCTGTTTTCGTCAATGTGTTTTCAGTTAGAAAAAACACGTTTATTTATCAAAACCTAAACATCCTTCAATAACTCTACAAAGCCAGACGGGGTTTTGCGAAAAGTTACTTGGTTGGCAAAACACGTTGCATGTAGTCATCTCAAAGTGCTGTAACTGAACGTGACCATCGCGGTAAATACTGCCGTGCAGTGTTTTGTCTTCGTTATATTTTGAACGTTTATTTGTTGTTTCTACGTTAAATGTCCAAAGTAACTGAATTTTTCCGGGCCTACATGCAAGTGGTCTTGTTTGATAGCACCGTCGTTTTATCGCAGGCAATTCGACACTGCCGTATTCCGTCGCTTCGTGGACGCGTTGAAAGATTGCCCGAAGTATGGCGTCGAAAAGATAAGTCACGTGGGCGACTTGCGCAAGTACGCCACCACGCTGCGTCAGAACGACTCGGCCGACACTGCGCAGCTAGTGGAGGAATTTGTAAACGTCACCGAGTCGCTGGACTGCATCCACCGCGATCTCACGTCGAAGATATGGCTGAAAGTGGGCGAGTCGTCGAGGGCGTCGGCTAAATCGAACACGTCGAGCGGCAGTCACAGGCGCTCGCCGACGCGGAACCGAGTGACGCAATCGATAGAAACCTGGCAGAAGATGCTCGACCCCGAATACAACTTCAGCGAGCTGGAATCTCCAGACTTGGAAAAGCTGAAAGACGTTTTGTCGCTGGAGGAGCTGAAGGAGTACGGAGGGCTGCTGTCTCATGTGCCTCATCTGCTCAGCGCAGCGAAAACCTGCCAAGAATTGATCAATCATTACATGCAATCCCCTGGATAACCAGCATCATTTCGAACTTGCGCATTGATTTGCGACATATTGATATCTTCCAATGATAAAAACGAAACCACGCGCGATGCCAAACTTACCTTGGGTTGTGAGGAGGCGTTCACATTATGACAGCGATGGTAGTAGTCCAGCTTCCACGCTGCACAGTTTTAAGTAGAAGTTTGGCTGTAACATTCTTTTGACATTTTAAGAGATTATAAATCAGTGCTTAATGTATTGCACTTATCAGCAGGGTAACAATGTGTACTATAGGTGGGGACATCATCAACTAAATAAGTCATTCTAATAATAATATGAGAATGGCATTTTAAGACATCATTTGTCACGAATTTATCGTGATTCGTGGTCCAGTTATTTTTTGCATTCACATTGTTAGTGTTGTATTTGTACAAATTGTTATTTTTTACTCGTAAGATCTTATATATCTGAGTTATATCTTCAACTTTGGTGTGTTTGCGCCATTCACAAGGAAAACAAAGCCATAAATACGTAGATATTTTACGTAACTTGTACATAGTATGCAAGTGTTGAGAGTAATGTGTATGTTAGCGATTCTATGATTTTGTTTCACTGAACACGGTGTTTAGAAGACTAAATCTGCATAAAATGTTTAATTTTTCAAGATTTTACCGTTGCCTTTTAACCTGCTGGTTTCAACTTTATCGCAGGGTGACAGTTGATAAGTATTCAACCAAACCCGGTGGGAAAGAATTTTTAAACCTTCAGCTCTAAGTCAACGTTACTTTTAGTGAACTTTTCGAGAGCTTTACATCAAATGGTGGTATTCTACCTGCGACACGAAACGTTCGATTTGTCGTGTTTCAGCCATTTTTGTGCAGAATAGATGAAAGCGTTCCAATCACTAAGTTTTCGAGGCTGTGTTGCAAAGGGTGACTAATCGTATTATAACGTATCAATTTTTTCAATGACTTCCGAATTTGGAATCTTCAGTCTACCTTGTGTAAGAGTTTTTTGATAAGATTTATAAACCGCTGAAGCCAGAAACTTGTTCTCACTCTTCTACAAAACTAGGAAGAAAATGGTCAACAGGTTTGGCAGGAGTTTATTGTTTGCAACTATGTACAAAAATTGAATTCTGCGCGATTACTTTTTCGGTTCGGTGTTTCTTTTCTAAACATTTCGTTGCATAGGACGACCTATAAATTATTTGAAACATCGTTATTATTTATGTTGTGTTTTATTCGCTTGATAGATCATCCCCAGTCACGAGGTGAAAGAGGTGCATTGTTTGATGCTGCATACTATGAGTGTCACGCGTTCATTGTGGCTGCATAGATTTCAGCGTCTTTAGCAAGGGTAATCCCAGTGTTGTATTCATTACAAATGTCTCAGCAGGTTTGAAATAGTTCCCATTTGCTATAACATTTGCGCTATGCTTTTCATTCAGAGCATCATTTGTTGTATATTTTTAGGTTTAACATTGAAAACTTTTGGGTTCAAACGTATTGAAAACACTGTGCTATTCTACGATTTTTTTTCCAAGACCCGACCGATGTGGTTTTGTTATATCTATATTGCTTACAAAGCTAAATAAGGCATAAGAGATTATTGTATCTATTTCACCTGAATGAAAAATGGCATGGCGTCAATGACTTTCAGAATATTTGCATGTTTTGAAGTCTGTAAAAATGCTGATAACATCTGTAGTTCGAACCGTTATTAAATATGTCAATACAACTTCTTTACCTTTGCATGGTGTGCTTGCAATCCACTCAATATGAAAGTGCGCCAGTAAAGGTTTATAGAGGTCACGTTTCTCTGGTGCAGGCGACAAAAGCACAAAGACACAAGGTTAGGCATGCGAGACATTTCACGAGGAACTGGACAGCAGTGTCCCTTGATAAGGTCCATGCGTGACAGCGTTTATTTTCAAATTGCACATAAGACAAATCGGGCGGTTAACATAAAGCAAAACCCAATGACTTATTCCAGTCAAAAAGTATGTGTAAAGTATTTCGCCTTATTTCATCTCAGCAGGGGCGTAACGACGGGGGGAGGCAAGGGAGGCACAATTCCCCGGGCGCCGAATAGCTATGGCGGTGCCGAATCACTGTGGGGGGCGCCGAAAAGTTCCAACAAGGTCACAAGTACTTTCTTCAATGCAGTGCAGTTGGTTCCGAAAGATCTCAGGTTCGCACATGGAGGCGCGAAACTTGCTTCTTGTCCCGGGGCGCCATCTAACCTCGTTACGAAAGTGCATCTCAAGCAATATTTCGGGGCACAGAAAATAGCAAAAGTTATGTTGTTGATTACCTGGAAATATCGCCTCTTTTGCTGTATAAATCCAACTTTACACAATCTAGTCAGTTCCGTTTTTTCAGTGCTGATGTGAAACTTGCTTCAGCCACAATATGTCAGTTCAAATCTGCCTTAGCTCCACGCTGGTTTGTCCATATAAGTGGTTCCCAACCTTTTTGATCTCGCGACCCCATTCGAAAATATTACATGAGCTCTCGACCCCAGACATTTCCTGCAACTCTAAAGATGTTCGAATAACAACCGACAAGGTAAGAAGCACTACTATTCCACGTGTTGGATTCACTGTATTTACGTTCTTATGCAAAAGAAAACAGCACCTATGCTAAGCAATGGGACGACTGAGCTTGCATCTGTGCAACTAGTTTTTAAACAATTGGGGGCGTGTTGCTGTTGAGAACTAATCTCATGTCATTTTCACCGTCCAGTCTCTTTGACTTTTGTTTTATGTGGACAAGGATTGTAAATCAAGCGTCACAGACAGGGGGATAGTAGAATTTAGGGGCCTGGGCCAAACTCTTAGAAGTGTGGCCCAAAGCAGTTGTTGAGGAGCCCCCTTTGGCACATTTCCACATAGGCTAATTGTTATTTTATTTAGAAAAACATATGACTTGCTTCAGATCTTATGCGGCTCTTGATTGGTTCGCAAGTTTTTTAACAGAACAATGCAAAAAAAACTATTTTTTTAGCTGAAATCTTTCAGACATTTGTCTCGTAGTAGTATTAAAGCTCGCTGAAAAAGTATTCACTAGAATGCCTTTTCGGGCATTGTGACCGAAATTGACTTATTTTATGATCGTTTAAAGAAAATCGGTCTACGACCAAAAAATAACAGGCAAAGCATGAAAAATAAGGGAAACCGAGATGACCGTCTCTCGTGAGCCTTCTTTAAATTTCACCCCTGCTCACAGAGGAAGGTGGAAACGAATGGAAGCAGTCAACGAAAGAGGACCATACTTAGGTTTAATGAATGTAATACGAAACTATAACGATGAAAACATTCGGTTGAGCTTTGTTGAAATTTCAGCTGGCAAGTATGCACACCATGACAGATGTTACGAGACTGACGTAATTTCAGCATCATTGGACAGGGCTTACTTTGTATGGTGCAGGTGTACTTCTACAATAAGGAGAAACCACATAGGACCAGATAGAATTATCATTGAGAAAATGTGAACCTCACAAAATCTGTCTGTGTTTAGGTTTTGCTGATGTAACACAAAATGTTGATATGCGCAACTCCAAAATTTTGAGACATCAAAAAACTATCTAAAATTTGAGACTTCAGCAAATTTTACATTAATTTTAGTGTTTGTTCTCTCCACACCTGTGAAATTAAATATCTCATCATGAAAACTATGTGTACATAGGCATTGTTGCAGTTGACTGCATCGCCTTGAACTACTGAGGCAAGCACAAGAGTAAGATGGCAGTTCGAGGCATTAACTAACAGGAAAGCAACCAGCAGCAATAGAGCTCCCTCGACGAGTTCACTCTTTGCTTTCACTCACCACATTGAACTATCAATCGCAACCATAGTATCAGTAGTTCACGCATCGAGTTCACTCTACTAATACCAGGTTGCACTATCATTATATAGGGATAAGAGAATTACGATAATTCGCTTGTGGTGACTATCACAGAGACTTGTTACTCATGGACACCATCTAGCGGTGAATATTTATTTACATGTGGCGCCATCTTCTGGCCGCCACAGCATGCACTGATCTGTAAATGTCATGTGTCTTTGTTTTTTATCATCTTGTCTTTTCTTTTCACTGACTACTTATGACAGTACTGAAATTTGTATTGCAGGGTTGGCAGACTAGATGACCTCATGGTCTTTCACCAATCCTTTGTGACAAACGAACCAGTAAATGTTCACTGCACATAGGCGGATCCAGGGGGGGGGNNAAGGGGGCTGAAGCCTTCAGATACGTTTTTTGATCGATGGTCTCCGACACAGAAGCGTCCATTGCGGTGATTTTTTGTATTTTGTACAACCTTTAAATAAACCATTTCTTGCACAGGGATAAGGACAAAATATTAAATGCAAAGCATATTTTGATCAATTTGGG
>JGI24159J19872_10000194_pt1 | contig 44314 bp, 24 predicted proteins | sample Ectturendosymbi4_FD_19872 | JGI IMG/M metagenome (IMG submission 19872) | reverse complement strand
CGTCCTTGCTACGTCTATGGTCGAACTCACGTAGGAACTTCGGATGTAGCTAAATGCGGCGAAGTTTGGCTCAACAACTAAACTTTTCCGTAATACATGTTGCAGTTGAAAATTTTGACCAACTTTGTGAGGTCACGGTATTTCTCTTCCCACTTGTCACAAAATCTGAAAATCCCCTCCTCCTTCAGAAGTGTGACAACTTTTATAAAACGGAAAGAACGGGAAGAAATGGGTTCAACAATAAGTAAAGCATCATCTACATGTACGAAAAATCTGCTCTGTAAGTTTTTTATCATCCTTATAACAAATCTTGTTTGGCTTAAAATAGTTATTTAAAGTACCTTTGTACACTCTCCAACTTCTTTCAGTAAGAATTACTTCTGAAAATTGCGCTATATTATTTTAAATAGAACGACATAAAACGTTCCGTGAGAAAGCAGACGGAAACTAGTTACGCTTTGATTTTTTCCTGGTGTACCTCAACCGCTAAATCTTGACCTACACACCATTGGCATTTCCAATCTCATCAAAAAGTTTGTGGGAATTAAAATAAGGATTTCTAATGGACGTGGTTGATGTTCAAGCTTTACGTTAGTAAAAAAGGCTTGTACTGATTACTCATGCATTTAAAACAATGTATGTAAATGTAGTAGAAACCATCGGATGAAATTATGGCCGTTTACGATCTAAGCTATTGCGCCTGATGTNATAGCAAGCGTTTGAGCTGTCTCATACTATAGGTTAACGTTTACTGTTGACTGAACTCTTTGCTATACTTGCAAAGTACACGATAAATCTACACATGGCTGAAGTTTCACTGAGTCCAATCCTGCTTTGCTGGGTTCGCTTTTGCACATAATCAGTGAGCACCACGAAGGGTGAGTTGCTGATCCTGATAGAAAGATGAGAATAGGACGGTCTGTAATGCTGCAAGGTGCCAGAGCCCGGTATCTTAAACTGACTACTAGAAAACGCGGAAGTGTTTCAAAACTTCGATTATATTTGTTCCTTTCTATTTCTACAATTTCTTGACCTTTAACGGCGTTATGTACCCTGCAGGTCAGTCAGGATGAGATCCTAGGAGATTTGCATAAACAAGATATCACGCTGCCACATGGAAAATCAATACCTTTAGCGAAGCAAAAAGAAGAAAACGCAATACTTTATTTGCGAAAATCTGACACACGTGACGGGTGCTATTCTGCCATATATAGATGTAATAAAATTATAAGTTTTTATAGACAACCAAGACGGACCGCACATTTTCAGGAAGCTTCAGTGGGCAAAGGTGGATGTTTCATTGTTGCGGCACTCAGACTGATTTTTCAGCCAGGCTATACACTTCAATTTTCGGTAGGAGCCTCACTACGCTTACCTCTTTCGCTGGCATCATTTTCTCTCTGATACGTTGTTTTGTTTTTTTAAGTATGATGTCATTAAGAGTAGCGCATGCGCAAGACTTGTTTGCGCAAGGAAATTTTTTGAGCGATGAATCACTCATTACGTTTACGGATTATACCAAATTTGGGCGCTTTTATTAGATGGGCATTTTCCATTAGTGCGTCTTATGAAAAAATGTTTTGTCAGAGGTTCAAGATCCAAATTTTAGTTCCAACTCGAAATGCACATTGCACGAGATGTATGTCTAAAATAGTTGCATAATTGTCTAAATGAGTAAGGATACCAGTCACTGTTGCCAGTATTTAATCAACAAATTTTCGTGTGAGTAGAGAGTCGTTCGTGATTATGGAGCCCACAACTTCTCTTGTTGAAGATGGTTGCAGCTTCACAGCTTATTTAAAAGCGAGATCGCCAGTTCAGCAGAGTACATAAGAAAATCTAACCCTAGGTCACTTGTTGGTAAAACTTTGATGCACCAAATCTTTTAATTAGCGTTTCAGTAATTTAAGATTTTGATGAAAACTGCTTCTTATCCATAAACATAGACAACCTTTATCTTGTTCAGAAAAAACAGCCATTTTTTGGTTATAGCTGCAATGATTTTGATGTGCGTTGTTTACCTATTGTAAAAAATTGGTAGTTCCGATAAACTGCANCCTGAACATTTTTTACTTCANTANACNNNATAAGTGGTTCGTATTTGCTTAAGTTTTCAACCTAATGCTTTGCCATCTCGTGGAATCATATATGCCAGGGTGTACCAGTTATTATCAAAAGTTATAATCTGCAACGGCTTCCAAGTATTCAAGTGCTCAGACATGCGCGTCATAGCCAACTTTACTGAAGTTTTCAGGCACATTTTACAAAGACCGCTTAATTTGGGGCATTTATTTTCACCTAAAATATGCTTTTTTATCTTGTAAAAACTTATGTTTTCCTGCATGGGAAAAAGTGGGTAAAACAAAACAGTCCAATACAGAACAAATCTAACTCCTTGCATGCTTTGTGCATTTTTACTGCACAAGACGATTCGAAATCTACCATATTCTAGGTACGTGTTTGTTGCATGTCGTGAAATCTTCCGGTATAACTTTGCCATGCAGCGAAGTCAAGAAACGGATGATATTATTTACAGTTACACGCAAGTCCAAGAGAAACAGACGCTTCTTTGACAACGGCTTTGTTCTGACATATGTTTGTTTGTTACAGGTATTTTGAAACAGACTATTGGCAATACACTACAGCCGATTTCTCTACAAACCTCGTTGAACGTTATGAAGAAATTTCCGTATTTGTTTAAGAAGATAAAATGTTATACAGTGTTTTGCAGAAAGCACCAACTTTGAGGTTTGATATCACTGAATATGGTGTTTGTCATCAGTACCTTTAAAGATTCGAAGTAAACAGACCTTTATACAAAAGTATATGAAGTTGTTCGGAAAAGCCCAGCAATACCATTACTTTGAACAACTTTGTTGAGTTAAAAAATGGTGATACCTGCTGCTATGTAGTTTATTTCTTGTTTCTCTAAATCTCCAACCGTGTCTCAGAATTTTTTGACGCTATGTATTAATACTGGTGACGTCACAGACACTCCTCAAATCAGTATAAATAGATCAATTTCCATTAGGCAACTACGAGAAGAAAGATCGTAAAAGCAACTGAGAAATAGTTAGTCACGATTGCTTGAAAAAAAATCTGAAGACCTTAGTTTCGGTGACAAGGATGCTTGACCCTATTAGTTCGCCCAAGCACGCGTTACTGGCCTTCTAATAAGTTTTGGGGTATATTTAGACAACGTTTTCATCATCTTATTCCACTTATCGCAATCAATTAAAATCGGATTTTTGCATCATACAGATGGTATTGTACCTATCGTAGTATGAGAAAGATGATACGCTATTTCGTGAAGGACGTACTTGTTTTACACAAGTCATGAATTTTTAGTTTTGCAATGAAACTGTACAACCAAATGTTAAGTTCAAACAATAAGAATCTGGAATGAGGTCAGACATGCGTTATTACTTGAGTTTGAAGCATTTTTACATGCAAACTTTTTTTTAAATCCAGATGTTTTCTTTTACAGAATAATCGTTTTCCAGGATAATTTTTATTAGTTTAATTTTAGGAAATGCAACAAAGCCTAAATTGTAATTTACATCTGGTATTAGTTATCTTGTACATGGAAGNCGCCCCAGAAAGACAGGCAAACTTCTTTGCTTTTTTGTTTAGTAGGAATAAATTGATATAAGCTGAATAAATTGATATGAGAAGAGATNCGCATAACCACAACTTAGGCTTCATTCAGCTAAAAGGTAACGCACACTTCAACGGCACAGATCACGACTGTCATAAAGAAACCATTACGACCAAAATGGGCACCAGGTCACACATGATACGACGAAGGCTACTAATCAATGCACACGTTGAGGTAAGCATTTTACAAACAGAAATCAGCGCATGTTTAATAATCAAGAGGAAAGTCTTGCAGAACAGCTGTATTGTTTAGCAATAGTGATATTCACCAACTTAGTCAGTTTCAATAAATTGAAGATAATATGAAATCACTCTTNATCAAACCTTTTTGATTCGCTTTGTAAATTTGCTATTTTGATTATGACGTTGTTGCTTTGACCGGTAATTTCNAACTCTTAAGTGGTTCAAAATCAACATAAGTGTCATTAGTTTGTCANNTATACAGNGAGTGATCAAAAGACGTGCAAAAACGGAAAATTGAATTTCATTCAAGTTTTTTATGAAATGATGCTATGTCATAGCCTGCCATCCGCTAAAGCGTTCTGCTATAAAATTTGGCTAAAAATATAGCATTAATTTTGTCTATGCCTCTAGTAGCANTGGTTAGGTCAATGGAAACTTTANGAAATGTTTCAAGGACTCAATACCACAAGCAAATGTAGACTATTAGCGNCAAGTTAGTGATTGTGTAGCATTTACTTCTTCACAGNTGTAATTCGATTGCACCTCTACGCACAAAATCAAAATATGTCCTTAACAAATAAAGTACGTGAAAAGTTTGAACTTGGTGTAAGCACNTGTGAATTTCCGTTGAATAAATGCAAACGCTACTCAACAACCAAGACCGCCNNGATGCCTGCGATTCTCTAGATAAGATTTCTAAGTTAATATCTGTATAAATCNGTTAAAACCTAATTCCATCAAACCTCCCTTCATTCAAGTTGTACCCTGGATCCCGTTGCAATTGACTTATGCCAGAAGGGGCGAAATTAATGCTTAGCAATCCAACAGCTAAACTCAATCAAATACTCGCAGCACAATTTGGCTTGAATCTGAGGACAATAAACAAACTTAAAAAGCGTTTTTGTGAGATGAGATAAAACTTGCCGTAAGCATCTGCAACTTCTGAGCTCATTATCAGTTTTTTGCAAACTTGTTTGAAAAGCGGAAGCAAGTGCTCAACATTTACTTTTTCTTTCAACAGCTGTATTATAAAAATATATAAGTAGATAGGCCTCATTGTAATAGAATCGGATTGTTTCTACTTCGGTTGTACCGGTAACTTGCAGATTTTAAATAAAACTAAATTCACTCTCATTACTACAAACTTTCCAAAAAAACAATCTTTTTTATTATTCTGTTGTCTGAGTTTGAATCTTCGCAGCTACAAGTCTCTTCGCAAATGCACGAAAAGTGCAAACTCAACGTAACAAAAACAATTTATTGTTGAAGCGTACAGATTGGCCTATTTAAACAATCAGCACTTCACACATGTTTTCTCTTTTGATTCAAAACCTCCCGAGTCGCCAGGACTTGCCATACAGAATTGCATGATTTGCCTTGTCGATCTCGCACATATTCGCAGCTATCAGCACTGAAAAGTCGCCATTCGTTGCGAGTGTTTCAATTCGGAAATTTTAGCGCTGTGTCGTATGTTGCTTCTTGCATTATTCATGACGGTTGCGCAGGAAAGTGTCAGGCCAATATAAAACCTCTGCGACGTCGCGCCTCAGTCGGCTGACACTCGATTCACTTGGAAAACCGTTCGTGTCTTCGGCGAAGCCTCCATGTCTGGTTGCAAAAGACCGGAAAGAACGCGCCTGGACGTTGGCGTCTTCGCGAATGTACGCGGAATCGACCGGTGGGGGGTCGCTCGCATTTTCCAGGCTTGAGAAGTCGAAATTTTCAGCAACCGTTAAAACATCTCGGCCGAGGTGGGATCGATAAAAGAATATTTATGCGCACTTAGAGCTGAGCAGATTCGGGACGAGCTTAACACTCTCGTGCGAGGCACCTCACCAAATTTGGTTGACAAGTTTTTGAGAAAAAGTTTTCCAGGACGTTGCGGCCATAATTTGGTGGTAGGTTTGTGAGGTATACATTACCTTAAGATTTTAGAATCGTTGTTACGTTAAATTGATTAGTCAATAACCAAATTTTAATTTAGAGCAAAGCAAATAAAGTGGGGAGTGGCTGACGTTAACGCACAGCAGTAGTCAAAAGTGGTTGATAGACCACAGTCATCATAAACATTAAAGACAGTATAAATCACGACAAAGCACAAAGTTTCCCACTTTGTGCTCCCTATGTTGTGTCTTCCCATCGGTATTATCGCTTTTCAATTACGTCACTGTGGCTGAAACCAATACAACAGAGTGAAGCCTACGTGCTCCAGCATTAATCAAAATTATCAAAATTTAGAAACATGCAATGCCTATGGAGTACAAGATCTAAAGAAATTATTTATGTAGATTTTCTAGTAGACATATGTTTATAATTAATACTAGAAGCTTACCAAAAAATCCATCTAAAATTTATCAACTTCTGTCTGATTTAGTACTTACTGCAGACATTATAGCCATTAGTGAAACTAAACTTAACAATAACAGTAATTATAATGACATACAATTACCTGGATACAGGTCCGTAGCCACAGGAGGACATTCGGGGCAGTGCCCCCCAAATATTTTTGTGATCCCAAATTGTGTTGTGCCCAGGAAAATTTGTTTTAAACATATGATAAAAACAAAAATCTTGTCTCCCTAAAAATGCATTTTGCCCCTCCAAACTTTAAAACCTGGCTACGGGCNTGCTTGAATTTTTTAGTTCATTAATAACAATTCATTAACCCAAGCAGGTGGTATCGGGATNTATGTCAAAATAAGTATGAACTATAAAATCAGNTCTGATTTGGACTTACAAAATGACCAGATTGAAGACGTTTGGATAGAAGTAACAGATGTTAATAATAAGTCTTTTCTGTTGGGTGTATTATACTCCCATGCTAATAGCAATGTAAAANATTTTGAAGAATTTTTGGAAAATAACATAATTATTTTAATTGTGGAAAGGAAAACCTTTCACGTGCTTGGTGATTTTTAATATTAACGCTTTATCTAATAACACTGCAGACCAACAGTATATAAAGAACATGCGATCTGCATGTGCCATTCAGATGATCACCTTACCTACAAGATTTATGTTACATCAAAAACCCTCATTACTTGACCACATGTACTATAATGACTTCGTGTATGAACTACAGCCTGGGGTACTACACTGCGATATCAGTGATCACCATCCTACCTTTCTTCCAGCTAAAATAGCACTCAAACAAACAAATGTAACTACATAGATAGGATCTTACAAACAATTCTACCCAGAAAAGTTTGCGATTCACCTAGCAACAAACTTACAAGAAAAGTTTACTAGTAAACATGAGAATCCAAATCAAGAATTCAACCAATTTTTTTTTATTTTAAATTCTCTGTAGATCACAATGCCCCACTAATCAAATCAAGTAGGAAATTGGCCAAGCTGGTCTCAAAACCTTGGATAACAAAAGGTTTGCTAAAATCTATTAAAACTAAAAAAAAAACCTTTATAAAACAGCTATGAATAGCGGCATTGCTGCTGAGCTTCAAAAATACAAAAATTTAACATTTTTGCTCACTTGAAAACGAAAACTAAACTCAAGTATTACAAAATCGAGTTGTTTGAAAAATCCCACTACCCAAGAGGAACTTGGAAAATAATCAATAAAGTAACCAGTAAAAACTCCATTAACAATTCCAAACCAGTTAGTCAACAAAATGTTAATGGTGCTTCTTCGCTTCCACCCAACCAACCTGTTGCCCAAGCTTTAAATAAATTTTTGCATGAGTTAGTTCATAACTTGCCAGTGCCATACATCCCACTGTAACTGATTGTTATATACCTCCTTCACAAATATGTTCTTCCATGTTTATAACTCCAACTTGTCTAGAAGAAATGCTGAAGCTTATCAATAAACTCGATGACAGAAAGTCTGCTGACCCTTACGACATTCCTGTCAGATTAATGAAACTGAGTAAAAACATCATATGTACTCTAGTGCGTACCGAGGTTAGATGGCGCCCGGAACAAGAAACAAATTTGGGGCCCCCATATTCAAACCTAAGGTCTCAGTTCAGTTTCGTTTATACTCGGAATGTCACGATTGGTCTGCGGCAACAATCTCCGCTTGCTATGGCCAGGTCGCAAGTACCGTTTTTCAAGTCCTCGCCATGACCCAGCCGGGAATCGAACCCAGCCTGTACAGTTGGTTAAGCACGCGCCACCTAAGGTCTTTTGGGAATAAATTTACCGTTCCAAATTTACCGTACGAAAGTACTTGCGACATTGTTGGGACTTTTCAGCGCCCCTCAATGAGTCGACACCCGGAGTATTTTTCCCCCTTCACCCTCCTTCGCTACGCCCTAATATGTACTTGCATAGCAGATATATTTAATCACTGCGTTCAAAACGGAGTCTTTCCTGATAAATTGAAACTTACCAAGGTTATTCTATTTTTTAATTCTAGTGCTAAGGATGTCGCTTCCAATTATAGATCAATATCAATTTTACCACACTTTTCCAAAATATCTGAAAAGCTGATACCTGAAAACTAACAATATAATTACACTACATACCACCAATTTAGCTTGCGTTCTGGGTTTTCTACATTTCTGGCTTTAGACCAACTTCATATGTAAAGTATATATTACGTCTAAATGACTCTGGACAATACACTTGTGGCATTTTGCATGATTTAAAAAAGCATTTGATACTGTAAATCATAAAATATTACTAGACACACTCAGCCATTATGGAATTCGTGGTTTTGCTTTAGACCGTTTTACATCATGTTTACAGAATAGACAATAATTCGTTTATGCAAATGGGGTTCAATCTGAAAAGATGCAGATCGGTTGTGGTGTGCCGCGAGGTTCGACTTTTGGTCCTGTGCTATTTTTGTTGTANATTAATAGTCTCCCTCTATCGTNCAATTTTCTTTGTAATATTTTTGCTGATGACACAGTACTGTATTACTTATTTNTGATAACGATCCTACTAATCTGTAGCAAAAAAACTAATTTTGAATTATATAGAGTATTCCATTGGCTGCAAAAGAATAAACTTACATTAAATCTGTCTAAAACAAAAATTATTTNATTCAACTATTGTANCCACCTATAAATCTAAACATAAATTGCAGCATTGCTCCATCAGAGCAAATTAGCTCTAGTAAGTATTAAGGCACCATAATGGATTCCAATCTAGCATGGAAAGAACATATTGCTTTCATTGAAAAGAAAGTTGAGCGAAAGTAGTTGAAAAGAAAGGATGCCACGCCCTCTTCAAGCCTCAGTCAATTTCTGATATCAATATATTACGAAAAATGTACTTCTCTTGAATTTATCCTCTTATCCAATATCAATCTTGATCTGGGATAAAGTCCCCGCAACGTATTTAACTCATATGAATGTACTTCATAACCGTTCGATACGCTGTATTTGTAAAATATCTAGAGCTGCATACACCTCCATGCTAGATTTACATCACTCATGTAAAATACTTCAAATTAATCAAATACAAGAATACGAACTAAGAAAATTTATGTATAAAATAGTTCACAATTTCATTCCAGGTTTCATTTCCTGTTGTTATTCTGACATTAGCGATAGACATAATTATCTTACTATAATAGCTAGTAATAATAATTTCACTACAATTTCATCTGAAAAAAACTCTGACGCGAAGGTCTATACAATACACACAGAAGTGGCGGATCCAGACCAGGCGTTTGGGGAGGGGAAGTCAAATAAGGGGGCGCCAAAAAGTCTTCACTTGTTTAAATACCCCAGCTTCTCTGCGACAATCGTTGGATATCACACAAAAGTGGTTACCTTTTCTAGGCCAAGAAAATGATTATCTTTGGTCGAACTATGCAATCTTTCAGGGAATCACCAGAGTTTAAAATCGCCTTTTATCATTAATTCACAAAAGGTTTGAAGCAGGTTAAAAAAGATAGGTCTTCTTTTTCACAAGCTACACATAACTGAGAACCCTATGGATGTCACAAAAAATATTTTATATCTACATCAAGTGTTTAAAAGATATACACTAAGGCNGTGGTCCCCAACCCTTTTGTAACCGTGGACCGGTCAATGCTTGACAATTTTTCCGCGGNCTGGGAGTACTCTCGCAACGGTGTTTGTATGGGAAGAATCGACCAATTTCATGCCCAGAAAGCGAGTGGTATCACCACCACTACACATTTTGCAATTTCTCGGTCCGGGGCTTGAGGACCACTGCCCTAAGCATGCTGCTCGCCAGTGTTTGACGCTGTTTTGGATATCCGCACATCGGAAAAAACAATGTCTGAAACGTATTCCGAACTGCTTAGAAGCAGAATGGTTCTTCTAACACTACGAAGTGACAAGTCAATGTCAAAGCTAGGACATTTCCATACGAAGCTTGAGCAGTTACATGCACATGAAAAGCATTTTTATTGCTGAAACGGGAATTCAAAAACAAAAAATACATGAGACATTTGCTATGATATTACCCCCATTTTAGGTAGCTCTGTTGACTATCGTGAAAACCGATCTCATAATCGCATGATAGGTTCACACTGGGCTTGAAAGCATATTGCTCTATAATACCTTTAACGCTGCTAATATAAGTAGAATTTCGATCAATTGTTTAATACTATTTCACATATTTTGACACTGGACCGCTGATGTGAAGAAAAACATCAATCTCACTAGACCAGATCATGAAGAAAAGGTGTGATACTGTTCAAACGAAGTAAGGGCAGTCGCGATGACACCATCAAATCCCCAGTGAATACCTCCAAACTCAAGCTCTAGTCTCGTTGATAAAGTCAATTTCCAATTTTGTGCATACTACCACGAACCCCCCAAACAAACCTTAAGCCATGCCAATGCTGTTGATTTGACGATGGATCTTCTTCTACCCAGGCCAGCAAACACAAGTGAGAAACAGCCTATAACCCATTTAAAACCATGAATCTCAGCCAACCCACAGATACCAGTAAAAAAGTTAAAATTTTCCTTGTTTTTCTGCTTTTCTACTCAAATTTATGTGATTTACGCGGAATGATCTAGCCCAGGAATCTCCAAACTTTTTTCTCCAAGGGCCAAATAAGGTAATACAGAACGAGTCGAGGGCCGAACGTCTTAACGTAATGTGATTTTTTCGGGGTATATTATATTCTACCAAATCAACTAATTTTCGTAAAAATAATATTTTTTCATCACTGACAAAATTTCTTCGCGGGCCGTAGCTTGGAAATCCCGATCTAGCAAATAAGCTACGCATTGTGCTGTTGGTTGCAGATTTCGCTAACCATGCCAAGTTTGTCTTTTTGTGGCCGGCGTGAGCTGTCTACTGGTTTGCACTTGCAACAAAAAGATCAAGACAAAACCATATGGCAATCAGTCACTGTTGCCAGGTGCGTAACCAAGAGGGGCGATAGACGCCGTACTCCTCTCAAATGTTCAACTGCAAATATTTAACCGTTGAGCAAAAATTGTCATGACCGCGTACAGCCAATTAATCATTCCACCAAGCTGTAGATAGTTGGCATTTTGCCCAAGTTTTTGCGTTAGAGCTGACTGCTGAGTGGTAAGTATCACGGTTTGTTGAGGCGCGTCGTGCTACCACAGCGATTCAATGCTACGCTGCGCTGTCACCGTTGACAGAGTGAAGTGTTGCAGAATTGCTTTGTTAGGTCATAATTCCTTGAGCTACTGGAACACGCTCCTGTCTTTTTCGCTAAGACATCTTGACCATTTGTCCCGTAGTAGTATTAAAACTCGTCGTAACAGTATTAACTAGCCTACCTTTACGAAGATTATGACCGAATTGACTTAATATTTTTCGGTCATTAAATTTTAAAAAATTCGGTCTGTGACCGAAAAAAAAGTAGGCACGCTCAATGCATTTTTGTCAGAAAGCGGCAAGTTGTTTGCTAACGTATAGGGGTGTAACTAGGGCGGCGAGGGGGGCACAATTCCCCGGGCGCCGAATCACTATGGGGGCGACAAATCACTGCTGGGGGCGCCGGATGACTGCGGGGACGCCGAAAAGTCCCGACAATGTCACAAATACTTTCTTCTAGAGTAAATTTACTTCCGAAAAACCTTAGGTTCGAACATGGGGGAAATCGTGTTAGTAATTGCTAGGCAGTTCTCAGTTCTCACGCGGAAAAGAAATAAAGGAGCAGGAGTATTATTACGAAGCAATAGCAATGTTGATTCTAATCGTTAAGAGGCTGGGTCAAAGTCCGTCACGTAAAGACTGAAGTTCAACGAAGTGTAAAGCATTGTTTAGTTTAGACTGGGTATTTCTCATTTGTTGCTGCTTCGATAGGCATCAAAAAGAGGCGCATTTTTATCAGAGGGGCGCCATTTTAAAGGGGCGCCACAGCCGTTTGGGTGGGAACATTTGCCCCAAACTGTCCCCCCCTGGATCCGCCACTGACACACAGGACCAAGACTCTGGAACAATATTCCCAAAGACTTAAGAAATACTGTAAATCATCACTAGTGTTTTGTCCAACCTATAAAAATACTTGCTGGATCAAGTGATGCTGTAATACAGGGGTTCCCAACCTGGAGTACATGTTCCCATAGGGGTACATTTACCTATCTCAAGGGGTACATTTATTGTAGAACCGCAACAAATTAACTTTGAGACATAAAAAGGGGGTCTACCTTTGTATTCCTAAAAATCTAAAAGTTCTACTAAAACGTCAGTGGATTTTTGTTATTTTACTCAACCTTTTTGTCATCAAAATTTTAGGGGTACATGTTCATCTGTCGAAATGCTGAAGGAGTACATGGCCAGACAAGGGTTTGGAACCCCTGCTGTTATACATATCTCTTTTTAATGCCTTTTTTGGTTCTGTGCTCTAATTCTGTTTAGTATTAACGATTTAACCCGAGACATAGTTTTCCTTGACTTACCAAGACTTATGTGAACCTTCTGAGGACTCTATTGTGATTGATATGTATTTCTTACTGTATTTTTTAACAGATATTTTCTGGGATGATAATGCTCTTGCTTCACTATTTTGTTTGTGTGCGTTTGGTGTTAATAGTGTCGTCACTGATACGATAATACTTATGTGAGTGGATTAAGATGTACTACTGCAGGTTCAGAATAATACGATGACGCTCTGTTATACTACAACGATGTAACGTTAATTATGACGTTATATCAAAGCAGTGGTTAAAGTTTAATTACAGTCCGTATTTGAAAGATTTATTTATACAAGTGACCGAAGGGTCGGCCCTTGCAGGTTCGGGGCTCAATGCAAGACCTAGGCGCGGGGCCCTTCTAGGCAGTGGTGTTATTACGTCATGGTGCTCAGTCAACCGTGCTATGACTTTTTGAGGTAGATATTTTATCAAAATAATAATATGAATATCAAAAAGATGGCAAATTATTGGAGTCAATCTATATGTAGGCTACATGATAACACAATAGTTTCCTTTTGTGGGGAGTGGGCATAGCTCATCTGTCCCTAGCTACGGTCATGTTTATTAATAATAGCCTGCTGCTGTGGTGGACATTAGACAATGTACCGCTACCACTCGTAATCAAGCCGAAAGTTTTGAAGGAAGCTCTGCAATGAAGCGGCGAGCGCAAGTGCAAAGTTATGTCAATCAAACCGAACTGACAAGCAGGAGTGTAGTGGGGCGGGAACGCGTGGGAACGGCGTTCCCACACCTTTTTCACGTTTTGCTTTAAAATAACTTTAAAGCTGTTTTAAAATGGCCATTTTTTGGGTGCGTTCCCGCACTTTTTTTGTTAGCACTACATCCCTGCTGACAAGCGAATTGAACTTACAATGCAGTTACTTCACTCTTGTTGAACGGCACTTTCATTCGAAGAACAACTGACTTGGAGAAAACTGCTAACATGAACTGATTGCTTATCTCACTTTCGGTAACCACAATCGCAGACGCGTTCTTGCATAAAGGTAATATCTGGGCGCATGATCAATTATCCGCTTTATGACGCAATACACGAGAAAAACAGACTTCACAAGAGAACAACCCATGCATCCACCCAAAGTTCCCCCAAAGCCCAAGTTTACAATACAATTTACTCATTATGCTTCATTATGCATGGACTTGGAGTGCAAACTGCTTTTTATGAATTAGAAATGTAATGTACAAAGCTATTTAACTACCACGTAACAGTTGTAGAAACATTTATCAAACGCGGTATACAACGCGCATGGCTGATAGATGAAAACANAAGCATACAGCCGCCCAATATATCGATAAACTGGAACGAGTATGCTGGATGACATTTACAATTTTTGCAGTGCTTACTTAAGCTGCAAGGCAGCTTTAAGTGTCCTTTATACGTTTATGAACCTGCATGGATTTTGCAGTGTTCGTGTTTCTACTTATTTACGCTCGCAAATAGGCAAATCACAATTAAAATTTTATTGGGCGGAAAATGACAAAAGTACTTGCACGGCCGACAAACAACGCCGAAAAATTTTGTGGACAAAGAAAAGGAGGCAAATTTAAGTGCTAACACTTCACAAAGTTTTCCCTGGTTTGCATGAGATTTTTGGCCTCCACAAGACCACCAACCTCTCATCTTTCGTCGTTTGTTTCAATATTGTACAATTAATTTTATTTTGACAAAATATTAAAGTATTTGAACTGTGTCAAAATCTTCTGTGAAGCAAAACTGCAAGCCTTTGTTAAAATGCCGATTACCCGCAATCAACCAAAAACTTTCCAAAACAGAAGAATCTTACGATAGCTGACGTCACGTCACGTTAGCAGAACTGCCATCAAAGTTAATAGGACAGTTGTCAAGACCCGTCTTGACCTGTTCATTGCGAGTTGAATGACTACACACCTTGTTTGTTTGCAGTATCTGTAGATTTACTTCAGTCTCAACTGGCACTAGTTACAAACAAATTCTATCAATGAGGAGTGGGACGTGGTGAAGTCAGTCCCGTCGCCACGGGGGATTTGATGGTCTAAACCCCCCAAAACAGTGCTCCAGGCCCCCCAAATTGAAATATGAAACACTACAAATCAGTTGAGTTTTGTCAATTTTTACAATGTCAAGCCCCCCTGCACAAATGGAAACCCCCCTGTTGAAGACTTTCTGGCGACGGTTCTGGGTTGAGCGCAGCTATACCGCTCACCGTAAGAATTGAGCACGTTTGACAACGTTCTATAATTATTAGAGGAAATTCATCGTTCATTCAAACGAGACAATTATATTATTTGCTAACAATGAGATTTTTAAGCCTTTTTACAATTCTCGTGCGTAAGGAGTATCTGGCTAAAACAAACAACCTGCCCAAACGCTATGGCGTGGGATCGCTGAGGCGCGGGGCCCAATGCAGCCGCGTAGGTTGCATCGGCTTAAGGCCGGCCCTGAGTGTCCGGGCTGTTCATTTGCTTTTCGGCTTTACCAGTTGACGCAATTGGTTTTTCACTGGCCTAACACCTAACAATACGACGCTATGGCGTGCTCAACTTCTCCCATATTTATGTCCTGTTTTCAGATATTTGCTGGTGACTCCACCTTGGTCTGCTTTATGTGTGGAAGTGAATTACATTGCTGCCTGTTGTCGGGCTTCATTTAGGATAATCGGTTGTTGTTTCTGATGTTGTTGCTGCTGACGTTGTTGTTGCTTCTCCATGTCTTTTGTTTGTGTGTTTGCGTTTTTTTTTGGTTCTTTGAGGCAGAGGTCTCCAAACGTTTTTGTCCGAGGGCCACATAAGCTAATGCAGAACATGTCGAGGGCCCGACATCTTACGTAATGTGATTGTTTCGGGATATGTTATATTCTACCAAATCAGCTAATTTTTTGTAAACAGCTTGTTTTTATCATTGACAAGATGGTTTCGCGGGCCGCATTTGGCCCATGGGCCGTAGTTTGGAGACCCTGCTTTAAAAGGGAATGATTCAATGACATTGCGGTCCCTCGTCCACAATACAATAAACTTACAAACTTCCCACGCTGGTGCCCTAAAAGTTTTTGGCTGCAGACCATGCATTTTGAAAAAATGCTAATTTCTCAACAACAACAAAAATCAACAGCGTTTTGAGTATCAGTCTTTTAGAGAATCCATTCATTTCTATTCCTAACCATAAAATAAGTTCCCAAACGCAAAAATATTTGTTCCCGAACCTTCAAAACTACAGCCGACCACGGATTAGAAAAGCAGCCCAAGATTTTCCAAACTGCTTCATTAAACTGAACGCAGCTTCTGAAGCTTTGCAAATGAACAAACAAAATACTTCGAACAGTTTGTTTTTCACGTTTCATATTTTTTATAAATGAACATTTTTCAGAAATTTGACCGCGATGCCTATACTATATAGGGGACAAGTCACGGGAAACAGATCGGTTTTTACATCTCTTTTGGTTTTTTCAATCAAACCTTTATGTTGAAGTTTTCACACTGTTCGAGAAATCAAATGGCTTAAATAATAGTGTTAACGCCCCGCTGTCTTTGGAAACAAATATTTAATACTGGACTTGACTGTTCTGTGGCTGCCAGTCATTTTTCTTTGAAACCTGAGTCGTAAGCATAAGAGTTAGTATATTTGTGGCATATCTAATTTGATTTGCCGTTGATTGAATCACCAAGACACTTACGCTTAGAGCACTAACACGTCATCGCTTTCGAAGTTGTCAAGTTGAGTTAACTCTGCCGAACGTGAGTAATGTGCCCAAAAACGCAAAAGCTCTGTTGCAGGTCCTTCCCTTTTTTCGTCTTCTTGAATTCAGCAAGTGGATCGATATAGTTGTTCATCATTTTCAGCTTACCTTTCCGCTGTGATAGACGTCGTCTCGAGGGAGATCGGCCTTTACTTTGAGCAAAGGAAACCGTAGGCAAAAAGAAACTTGCAAAGCTAACCGATACACAATGCGGTTACGACCTTAGCAAATCGACATGGTGAGCATGACGAACGCCTAAAAGTTTTTCAGCAAAGGTGCAGATAATCGCACTAATGATTAATGTGTGGTGACAAAACCAGAGCGCCAAGAGTTTCCTTTTCTCATGATACGCAAAGCATTGAACGATACCACTTCCCACGATCAATACTGCAAGTACATAAGAAAGAATCCAGAAAAAACGCATCATGAAACCAATGACGTGTTTTCCTCTTCTAAAACAGGGTTGTTCATTTATCTTTTTTGACGTAAGGACAAAATTTGCACTCATTTCAAAGCATGAAACCGATCAATGAATAAAGTGTGTGACTAGTTTGGTCTCAACTAGAGAGACGTATCGGTTTTTCTATCTATCGGAAGTTAGATCCGCGTCTCCGAAAAAAACTGTAAAAACGTGCGTAGCTTTCTAAAGTAACATCACCTCTATGGTTGCTGCATGAGACCATCAGTTGTCAGGCCCGTAACCAGCTTGGGACACCAGGGGGGCGAAGAGTTTTCTGAGAAAAGGTCCAAAGTTTTTTTAACTATGTCCAATAGTTTCAAACTATGTCCAACACATTTTTCCAGGGAGGAGAAAAATTGTGCATGGGGGGCTTCGCCCCCACTGCGCCCCCCTAGTTACAGGCCTGCCAGTTGTTGATTACTTTTACATTCCTGGTCGAAACGTTGGGATTTGCATTCGCAATATTTTACATGTTAGATTGAATTACCAATACAGCTTCCCCAGCAACCCAAAAGATCACATTATAAAGCTTTAAGCCACTTGTGATTTTCGGTTTCCAAGCTTGTCTTGTAAAGCAACGCTGCGTATAAATAGAATGTTGACTGATCTTTAAATGGAAAATACACAACGAAATTTATAAAAGCTGGAGTAATTTTGTGTGATGCCATCAGTGAATATATTCACCATGTATAACTTGCTTAATTTGATTTGGCGTAATGTGCGTAATGTGTTGTAACGGTCGTGTTGTAACGTGGCGTAATAATGTGTTGTAACGTGGCGTAATGTGCGTAAATGTGTTGTAACGGCGTAATGTGTTGTAACGGTCTAACGCAACGGTTCCCAACCAGGGCTCCGGGAATCCTGGGGGTCCTGAAATGCGATCTTCGAAGGTGTGAGTTTGTATGTTCTTGGATACTTTTTTTTCAAAAGAACCGAGATTTGTGAAAGCTTGCAAGTGCAATTACTCAAAACAAGAATATCCATCCTAATCATCTCAGCTTACATCACTAAGTTAACAATTTAAATTGATAAGTGCATGCACTGCTATTTCTGCTTCAAGCTTCCCACGTTGAAGATGGCGGGTGATGTGATTGCAAGCGTATTATTAGGTTTAAATGTTCATGGCGCAATTATGGCAAGTTTGTTGTTTGATGCTACAGAATTTTAAATTTTCTGTTGTTCAACCATGCAAAGTTACCAGAGATTTAGTACAAAGCCTTGTCTGATCTAATGCCCTTTCCAACAACATAGTTTTGCGAATCTGCATTTTCCTCTCTTCTCATTTGAAAAACAGCTTTGTATCTCTCGAAGAATTTGCTCGTGGCTCTGAGAACCTGTGTGCCAAGGAATGAGCGGATAATTTCAGATAAGCAGAGAAAAGTCACTAACTAACCTGGTGTCGCTGGAATAGCAAGAAGTCACTAGGTTTGTTTCTAATGAGCAATACGTATTGAAAAGTACGACTGGGTGTGTTCGGTTGTGTTGTAAGTCTTACAAGTGGTAATTTGAAAATGAAGAAACTGCAAAATCGGTCTGTTTCTGTGATTTCTACTCTTTTTTAATACGAGGAGGTGCGAACGTCACTCTGTTTTTATGAAAAGGGTGTCAGCTTCAAAAAAGGTTGGGAACATATAATCTAACCGTTAATGGATGGCGGCGTTGTTTTTCCCTCAGCCTAGTCTCCATGTTTCTAAGATGTTCAGGGCGGTCGCTGTCATAAAAGGCACTGAGCTATGTTTTTATGAAAAGGGTGTCAGCTTCAAAAAAGGTTGGGAACATATAATCTAACCGTTAATGNATGGCGGCGTTGTTTTTCCCTCAGCCTAGTCTCCATGTTTCTAAGATGTTCAGGGCGGTCGCTGTCATAAAAGGCACTGAGCTATGTTATTGCTAAATTATNTAGATTCTTTAAATGGGAAATTCACNGTTTTTATGAACAACTAAAATGTTTATTTCTGTCCTTATTGTCATATTCGCTGTAGAAACAGTTAAGTCAGAATGATTGGGGCCCCCCTCCGCTCAATCGCACCTTCAGGACAAGCAAATTCATGTAGTCAATTTTGTACTCGATACTAAGTTCGTATTTTCCAGCAGTGGATGGGTTTCAGTTCACATTAGGCTTTTTAAGTGTGTTTTTGTTTTCCTGAGCTTATGGTGAAAATTATGGTGTCCGGATCCGAAAAAAATGTTATAAAACTTTTTTCCAGCAGCGAAAAATATCATTTTTATTCCTTTTTCCCGCAAACAAACTTTGCTCCAATGAATATTTTATGCTCTGACAACTTTAGCGTTTAGCCAGCTGGTCCGTGATATGAACTATGTAATTGTATAAAAATTTCATTTTTCGGAATTTTTTCAGCAATTTATGTAATCCACGCAGTTCAGTTTTAACTCGAGCAGTTTTCCTTCTTTATGTCAAGGAAATACTGTTTGAGCAAACAGGGGCGTGTTTTTTCATGCGGCTATAAATTATAGATTCAAGGCTTGGGATCAAATGAGAGCATTAAATGAACTCATTTGTGGGACAAAATATGCTTACACGTAAGCGTTGTTAATATTATTTGAGAAGCACTTCATTGCATGTGTCTCACCCCTATAAAATAGATGTTGATAACCATGGGATGCTACGCCTATGCTCGCGAACAGGAACACAACTAGACCATACGGTGGAATTGAAGCAGCAGAAACTTTATTTTCGCAAAACTTGAGTACGTTTTGTTAAGTACGACGTATGCGTTAACCTTGTAACACTGACATACCTTTGTAATATTTGGTCAAAACTGACCACACACAGCGATTTGCAAAGGGTGTTCGCGTAGGAAGCTTAGTTTTTACATGCACAGCAGTTGAGCGACAAGGAGATCAGCATAACCAAAGAAAATCTAGCATCTTTATTTATCTTTTCAACAAACCATGTGTGGAGTTCCATGTAAACTTTGCAGCAAATTTCACTCAGCGAACGTATTTTTAGAAAAATACGGTGATGAGTTTGCCGTTGTCTAAAAAATTACTTGCTTGAGGGCATCCTGTTGCAAAACATGATCGATTTTTAATAAATTTGTTGATCGATAGAACCACAAACAGCCTTTTTTCGTCTTCTTGACAGCTCTCCGAAAGCTAATAGGCCCGTTTGACAGTGGGAAACGTGCTTGAACGCAGAGTTTGTTAAAATTTTATGAAGAAGCCTCCGAACAAATTTAACACCACGGTAAGATGCTTGTTTTTGGCAATTGATCTATTCGGATTTTAGTTTGATCATACGTTGTAACAAACATCAGTGGAGAATAACATAAGGTCAGTGAAAGAGGATGTTTCAAGTTTACACGTTGTTTCTTATAACAGGTGATCTATAGTATGTTGGAAACCAAGATGAACATTTCATTTCATAGGACACCCGGTGGGTAGTTTCAGAAACGTAATTTGACACAAGACGATGACAGTCACAGAAACCTATGAATTGGAATAAACTGACATAACGAAAAAGTTGACTCGTAGATTGATTCTTAAATGTATAAGAAACACATGTGCGTTCTAGCATTAACTGTATCGCAAAATGCACACCAAGCCAACCTTGTTCATGACGGTCGACTTCATAGTTTGCTGAATCTTCACCAGACCCACTAAAGTTTTTTTGCTTGACAATATCAACAAAAGACACAGACCAAGCGGACATGCACTTTACAATGTTTGGAGATCACACAAGTTGTTCGGAAACAATTTAAACCGTTTAGTCATTAAATCTTGGGGCATTTTGAACGTACTTCTGATAACAACTAATGGTGAGCATTGTTGGCTCATAAATGTTTTAAATGCTTTTTTCTCTAACTTATCTTTTTGTGCAACAAGTCACAAAAGCCTAGTGAAACAAATTCAAGCAGATAGGCAATATGTATTACTTACGTTATGGTTTCCTGATTATTTTCCATGTTGACTCAATCAATACAATACCTTACGATGAGCAAACGGCGCAGACATATCACAAAAAGCATCCACAAAAGCAAACTTTTTTTATGAGCAGCAGATTCGAAGCGCTCAGTCAGAGCATATATGTGAAAAACGAGTTACCTTCAACCTGCGACTAGCAGCCACTCCAGCTCTCATTGTTCCAGCTTCTGTGTAGTATCAAAGCGATAAAAATGGTCATAATCCCATGATTTCACTCAAAGCATGTAGTGTCTACAGTATATCTCCATGCAGCAATGAATTTCAGTTCATACTCTTACACAAATTGTGTGTACTTAAGCTGATGATTCTTAGTCAAACGTTATCGACGAAAGAACACCTATGCATCTGGCAAAACTGCAGCACCACAACAGAACTTAAAAAATGGTTAACTCGTAACGAGGAGACCTTCGCCGAGACTTTATTTAACTAAAGTATCGCTTTCGATACTTCTCACGAAAGTGTTTTATATAATATGCTAGTGCAATATCCACAGGGCGAGCAACACTGAAAAAATTCTTCTCGAACCTGCGAAACGAGCAAAAGTTTTTGTCACATAATTTCTATGAAACGAGCAATACTCACACCACTTTATGCCATAAATATTAATACCCACAGCTGATCCCAACCATGAAAAAGTGAAACAAAAAAGAAAATGTTTTTATTTTACTCTACATTATCGAAAGAGAAACAGAAGAGTCCTTCGAACTAATCAAAACTACGTCATTGAAAACCTGTAAGGTAATGCTTTTGTGTACACTCATCTGACNGTTTATTTGTTTTTTTAGAAGTAAAATAGACACTGCAGGTTTCTTATTACTTATTAAAAACGCAAAAATACCGATGGACAAACATGCTTTCTTGGCTACATTTTGTGCAATACACCTGATAGCCAACCTTTCTTTTTCGTTTTCGACAGCAAACGGTCACTCCAAGCAGTTCGCCAATCGCGTGGAACAGAATAACATCTTCCGCTAAAGCAACCCGAATTAGGCTTGCTGACTTTTACGAATGTCCTCTTTGGCATTTAATTATGGCAATTAATTACATTTCGCTAACATTCCATTGATTTATTGAGAATAACGAATGGTTTTTATTGTAGTCATTCTTGCAGCTGATTTCCTTCCAAAGGCACTGCGTTGTTAGCAAAAATTTATGAAAGCGATTCCGAGTAAAACTGCTTCGAGCAGTAAGCCTGTGGTTTATCATACCTTTAACCTTTAGTTACCAACAGATGAGTCGTTTTCATTTCTAGCACTTTCCAAGTGTTTTAATGGGCCCGTTTACCTGCAAGTGCCTCTGACCAACGTTTTGAAACGGAGCTTACGATTTTTGTCAGCCGTCATTGAAGGAAGGTCCGCATCGATCGCGCGATCTGTATTTCGCAAACAAATGCAGCCTCCCCTTGATCGGTTGGTCAGCGATAAAAATTCAGAAGCTATTTATTGTTAAAAATGATTGAAAAGCAAACGGGGAGAAGCAGGAAATGAGACAATCGCTCCCTTTTCTTCCTTTCACAAACAACCAAGACAACGAAATTTCTTACCAGCTTCTTCTATGAAGTACTTAAAAAAGAGAAATTAAAACGAAGGCATTCAAGCTTGTACTCTTAATTTAACAGTTTTGGATCTTCTGCGACATTTGCATTAGTTGATTGCCCTTCATGCTGCATGAACTAATTACGCCCGATTTTACAGTTCGCAAAACACCGCCTAGGGTCGATGCAGTGCTAGCAAGGCAAAGAACAAACCGAAGTTCAATTTAGATCAATCTTGATGGAAAGTACGAGGTGCCAGTTACCACAGTAATTTATCATAACAAGCTGAAAGTATACGACGCTTGAATGAGCAGGACACTGGCTTTTACTGATGCAACAAACTTGATTAAAACAATTATGCGCTTTGGACTGAAAATATTTAACAAGTAAGTTACTCTGGCCAACATGCTACAACTTTGGCAGTACGAGAAAGCTTTTACTGTCCAAACGTTTCTGAGTTTTCCATTGTCCCACATATCTGAAAAATCTGGATGAGTGGCATTAACCGTAACATGGCAAAAATTGGTGAAAGTGATTCTAAGTAAAACTGCTATAGAAAATACATCCCCAAAAACAGTGGTATGGATACATACATGCTCCAAAGTCTGCCAACTGGGACAGCAACTATTTAATAACGGCCTAAGGAACTGACGTATTTGATGCATCCACGATGCGCAGGTTTGTGGGTTGTTCGACTACCGTATTCGTTTTTCTTTTACACAGCCTGTTAGTAGCAGACGATTGGTTGCAGTTTTGTAGCTATGGTGGGGTACATGGTATTTTTAGGCTGCTATAACCAAGGCGTTCCGCGTGTCAGCATGCAGCTTAGAGGTGTACAACCATTCTTGCACTCCCTGATTTTCGTAAGCAACGGCGGCTGATATACCGTTGCAATTTCTTCAACTGCAAGTTCGTTGCAACCGCCGTGGCATAAACGTTTTGCTACTGGCTTGGTTTCACTACATTGAGTCTATCTGTGAAAAAAGCAACATTTTTATTCGACCTGAGGAAATGACGTTAACAATGAGCAGGCTACCAAATGAAGCCTTTGAAATCATCTTAAAGAGCTTAACAGTGCCCATTCAGGTTTCAAATAAATTTTTCTCGTAGTGACATGACATACCTATGATTGCGTAAACTCGGGAGGTTGCTTTTGAACCGACATCAAACTCTGTGTGTTTCACTGATGAGATCATGAGACCATCAAGACCGTGTCGGTGCCATTGGGAGAATGAGTAGAATGCTTCATCCAAAGACTATGCACAGTGGTTGGGGTCACTGTAAGTCAATACTTTATCCAAAAGTCAATACTTTATCCAAAGACTATGCACAGTGGTTTGGGGTCACTGTAAAAGTGGTTGGGATCACTCTAAGTCAAAGTGGTTGGGGTCACTGTAAGAAAATATCAGCTGGTTGCGGCTCTGTGCCTGAGTGAATGGCTTATTCAAAATAAACGCTTGTTCAGGCTTCTTTTCGCACAGTATAAAACTACATCGTGGCTTGTTATCTGTGCGACCTTGTGAGAATACGTCTTAATCGTTAAGGTTTATTTCTGACTTCTGAATAAATGCAAAGCTGTATTTGCTGTGGCGAGTGTTTATAATTTATCTGCTCATTTTTAAAATCCCGCGTGGTGTTCTAATTTTACTTAGTTGCGCGAAAGTTGTGTCAACACAGGTCTATGGGACATGTCTACTTCTCATTGCTCGAAAGGTTTGCGAGGGTGCCTTACTTTCTTGTTTTTTTCACCTCTAATGTTCTGGCCGTTGGTTATTCTTAAATTGTGACTTGCTTGTCGAAAGCGCTCAAAAATGGATATTAGGCAGTTTCTGAACAGAAAAAGCATTTTTGATAGCCGAAGTATAGAAAACATGCCAGACTGCACATTGAGAAGTGAGGTTCAACCCGCACTCGCGAATGACCAAGGACACCGGAGAGCGGCGGAATATAACGGTGCATTGCCCCCCTGCCCTTTCATAAAGGGGGAAACGGGGGCATTGGTACCTTTCCACAACAGTATCATGTGTCATTTCATTGTTTACAAAACGACTTGAAACAAATTTATTGCAGCTATTCGTGCACCCAGAGGATTCATAATGGTTTTCTATAATTTTTGTTATTATTTTTGAGGTCAACATTGTTGCTGAACAAAAACAAGCGTAATTGGTAACGTTTTTTTTGCTTTTTATAAGTTTCCATTGCTCTCAACTCTTCTACTGTATCCCCTGCCCTACCGCTGCTCCGGCGTCCCTGCTAATATCTATTTTACTCTGACAGCGCCACAAACATGGTTGTGGATATTTCAAGTCAATTCAGGCCCAGTTGTCTGCAATTTGCAATGATAACCATATTGGATTATACGTCATTTCAGCAAAACCTGTAACGGATGACAGAAAGTACACCCTTTTGGCAAACTCGTATTCACTTTCACCTGAATATGATTTTTAAAATGGTGCGAATGGAGCGCGAGCTTTCATGGGGACGTTTTTGTGGTGTAGAAAGGGTAAAACGTTTTATTAACGTCCATTTGTCAGCAACCTGAATACGATGAACAAAATGTCGATATTGCCATCGCCTGGAAAAATTTTTGCGGACGCCCATGCAGCTCATTGATGTACGAAACGATCCGTTTTTACAAGTATCGTTTCCCAAACCAGCTTCGATGAGTTTTGGCGATCTGCTTACAAATCCTATTTAATGTTCAGTATCAAAGCCATCAAAATAATCTTGCCGTTTGCATCTTCATGGTTCTGTGAATATGGATTCTCTGCTCTGACAGAAATTAAAAGCGAAAAACGAAGACTTCTAGGGATTGACGGCAAAATGCGGGTGTGCTTGGCAACGACGGAACCTCGTTTCAATCTTATTTGTTCCCAAAAACAGGCACACTCATCGCATTAATTTTTTTTAAAGCAACTTTGTGTTGTAGTAAGTGTGCCGCGAATTTTTTTTTTTTTTCTTTNTTAGTGCGCCGCAAGCTGAAAAAGTTTGAGAATCACTGCTGTAAGTTGTCCTTTTACTAGGTTCCTTAAGAAGTGGATGCTGCATTTTTGGGTGACCCATATCAGTTTTTAATCTCCACTTATTGGATGCTCTAGCTCACGCGTCCTTAACCTGAAGTCCGTGAACTCCTAAGGTCCGTGAAGGTGAATTAAAGGGTAAATAGGCTTTGCAGACTTTTTTTTTACTGCTACTATGATCAAGACCGAATCTCAAATATATATTGCAACGTCTCTTCTTTATGATGAAGTAATCTTTGTTAGGATATACTAGGGGTCCGTAACCCACTAATATTTGATAAACGCTGCTCTAGATGAAGTTTACGAATATATAATGTGCAAAAGCCAAACTTTTGATATCAAAGCATGTAATCTCAACACTGGGGGTAAGTTATTACACATGAAGGCTCACAGAAGTCTTCCACAAAAATCTGGGCACAGTTTTTAAAACAGGAATATTAATTTCGCTCAAATGAGCATCNTCAGTTCCACAGAATAAAAACGTAAAAGCGTAAAATCTGCAAGGCAATGAATTAAAATAGTAAGTCAATGAATTGAAATAGTAAGTCACTAAAAAACTAAAGAGTTACAAGTCAACATGCTATCACGCAAAGTGTTCAAAATGTTGACCTCACTGCACACTGCAAAATACCGAACTATCAAACTGCAAAATACCTTTTCATCAATTTTCATTTGCGTTTAGGTTCCCTACACATAGAATAATTGCCTTGCATGGCTGAAGAGCCCAGTCTCCTCGTAAAAGAGAACTATTTGATCNATAGGTGGAGTCCTGTCAGGCGTCACCACTTCGGGCCACAGTAGACCTGAGAGTAATTATGAATAAAGGGCATTCTCATTTCCTAAAAACTGCAGAACGCGCAAAGTGCAGCCTAATTATGGGTTGCAATTTAGCGTCGTAGGTATTGCAAAATACATGAGAAAATCTGGAAAGAAAAATTGACTCAGTGGCGAGACTATTTTGCTTGTTGCATTTTTTACAGATATGTCAAAACTGTGTTCAGGTCAAAGATATGCTTGAAAAGCAGCACTGCACGCCAGGTAATTACACGTTTATGAGTTCTTGGTCTCCGGGATCAAGATTTTTAGAGGTCCAAATTTAGTGTAAAAACTTTGTCATGTTTTTCAACATTTTGATAGTGGTGGGCTTGATCAAATGAAAAAAATTGCAGGGGTTAGTCAACAGGAGCGTAGCAAGTGTGCAGAGTACAGTTAGCATTTCTGCAGTGTGGCACTTATGATAAAAGACGGCCGTTAAAGTTAAATGTGCAGTATTCGCAAATCTGGCACACTCCAGAGATATAGAGTTAAGCCGTTTCAATTTTTAACAAGATAGTTATCTAGTCAAACATTTTCCCTAAAGCAACCCAAATTCCAAATCTGTTTAGTAGGGAATTTCTATTCAAACTCCGGCTAGTGAGTTATGGCCAAAATAGTACCAGCCAGTATAGTGCTCGGCGCGGCCATTGAAGGATTTTAAATAGCAAAAACCAGGACTTCGGTTTTGCCAAACATTGTGTCTTTTGCCACCACACTGTTAACATTTGCTCGGATATTGGTTTGCTGCAAGGTCTTATGTTGAAATGCATTGTTTAGTTATTCATGTTCGAATTACTCTTAAATAAGCTTTACTCTCAGATGGACTAAATCACTTTTGAACTAACTAAACATATTATTTCATGTTCGAACTGCTCTGAAATTCACAGCCATATACTTGGCAGAAAGTAGGGACTGCGGTCTCCGGACCAGTGGCGTAGTCACCCAAGATTTTGGGAGGGGGAAATATTTTGAATTTAAGCGAGCAACAGTATTTGGCTTGAGACACCTCCTCTCGAAGCACAAAAACACAATATATGCTAGAAAATTGGGGAGAATGGCTACGCCTTTGGCTACACCTGCTCTGGACCCCAGTATTTTAGGGGGTCTGATATATAAGGTATCCTCCACTATTTGACTGAATATGTAATATTATCTTTAAAAACTTTTGTGAATGTCTAACCTCACCGACAAGCTAAGCTTTATTTTCATCTCAGGTCTCAACTTTGTTGTGTCATTAAAATCATTCTGCCGTACACGCATCGCTCCATCTTTTACTTTTACTGATGACTTGATATAAAACATCTCCGTGACAAATCTTATGGTTTCAGCCACGAACCTGAGGATGGTCGTGCGTGCAGTAAAACTTAAATATGTAACGTAGTTCCAAATACATATTACTCGCACAAGAGATTAGCGCTCAGGGGCCAATAGTGAATTTTTCCAGGTGGTGACCAGAAGCATTTCTCCAGGAGAGCCAAAATTGGTGAATTTTCACATTACCAGCTTAAAACTAACAGAAAAACGTTTTTCTAGAAACAAAATATAGGAAAACATCAAATTTCAAAATCCAGGGGAAACAAAAACCCCTGCCTCCCTTCCGAAATCCATGCACACAATCAAACCACGATGACTTAGGTAGTGGGCCGAAAGTAGAGCCAGGACCAGGGCTGGATTAACCATTGGGCAAACCAGGCAAATGCCCGGGGCTTCGCACTTTTGGAGGCTTCGCGCTTGAATGTCAAAACACTCCTTTACTATTTTTCATGTTTTTAGGCTGTTCACCACGCGTCAAAATTGTAGAGCTTTTTGATTACTACGTTTAGTATACCAACTGTTGGTTATGGAAACTGATAACGTGGCATTTATCGTTTTTGAGTAACTTAAAAGAATTGAACCAAACAGAGTCACGCTTTTATGACCGAAGAATTAGATCGAAATCAGTGCATCCATTGACGTCCGCAGAAAATTTTCCAGGGGAGGCAACCTAAAAAGTTTGCTGATCCTTTTCAGGTTGCTGACGTTGCAAAATGCACGTTCGCAAAACGCTTTACCCTTTCTACCCCAATAGTCTGTTCTGGTTGAACCTCAATTCTCAATCTTTTGTCTGAAATGTTTTCTAAAATTCGGGTATCAAAAATGCTTTTTCTTTTCATAAACTGCCTAATATCCATTTTTTCGAACACTTTCTACAAATAAACCGTAATTTAAGAATAATCAACGGCCATAACAACATGAGCGCAAGGGCGTAACGAGGTTAGATGGCTCGGGGCAAGAAACAAGTCTGGCGCCCCATGTTCGAACCTGAGATCTTTCAGAGGCAAATTTGCAATATTGAAGAAAGTACTTGTGACATTTTGGACTTTTCGGCGTCCCCGCAGTGATTCGGTGCCCCCATTGTGATTCGGCGCCTGGGGAATTTTGCTCCCCTTGCCCCCGCCTCGTTACGCCCCTGCATGAGCTGTAAAAAAACAAGAAAGTTAGACATTCCCGCAAAACTTTTTCAAGCAATGAGAAGTAGAACTAGAACTTGACAAAACTATCGGATGACTTACCAAAGTTAGAACACCACGCAGGCTTAGAAAAGCTGAGCAGATGAATTGCGAAAACTCTCCGCAGCAAATATAGCTTTGCACTTAGCGCCCACTTAAAGGTCAGAACTAAACCTTAGCGATAAAGACGCATTCCTACAAATCTGCATAGACGTATCCTAACAAGCCACGTATTTTTATATTGTGTAAAAAGAAACCTGCCTGCACAAGAGTCGTTTTATTAAGCTATTCACTCGGGTACGTTGATCACAGTCTCACACACTAACAATGGATTTTTCAAACTTGTGGAAGCTCTGCTACAGATTTACTCATGCTTTTTTTCACACAGTATAAAACTACACGTGGCTTACCGCTATCAGCAGTGTCACTGTCTCGCCGCATTATCTGCCAAAATGTCTGTGTTCAACAGTCACATGCAGGGCTCCCANTCAGTGATTTCAAATAAACCCAGGTTGCACACCAAAGCTTGTGTTACGAACAAAAACATACGAGTGTGCTTATTTGAATTGAAACGATAATTATCGAATACTGATTTAATCATAGTTCCTCTTCCAATTTTTCTTCTGCAACGCAAATACTAACATTTGCATGAAAACTTGTGCAATTTGCAGTCCTCTTCCACGCCATTTTGGACAAGCAAAAAGCTGATCTTGATCACAGCGACGGAAAATGTAGAAATTGCAAATGTATTTGTGTACTGAATTGTGCAACACTGAAATACCCTTCGCATACATTTGCGCCTCATGGTTTCCAATTGTATTGGAGAGCTGTCTTTTTCTAAGTTGCATAGAATTAAGAATTATCGTCGAAGTTCAGTTGGGCAAAAACTAAGCATGCTGTCTCTGACAAGCACGGAGCATGGGCTTCTCGGAGATACGAACCTGAAGACAATCACCAACGATTTCGCGTGCAAAAAATGTGACGTCATGAAACGTTTCGTAGCTGACTTTTTTAAAAAAGCACACATTGACAAAGTGACAAAGACCAGGGTCACTTCAATAAGTTCGTTACTAAGTATTCTTCGCAATCTAACGCCTTTGCAATTACCGTTTGATGCACTCACGCAGCAATGTCAATTAGTTGCGAAATGTGTGTCGTGATCGTGAGGGTATCAGTCTTAGATCAAACAAAGCGCCGTTGTCCACTAGATCACAGAATAGTTAATACGTGTAACTACTGTAAAGCTCTTATCGCAAAACTTCAGCCAAGTAGTACTGTTCAAGTTGCTTTTGCGTGATATTTCGTTNAGAACACTTTTTCTAAATGGTGTACGTTTTACTCTGCGAGAGAGTGTAGACATATCGTTCCTCAATACATATGTGAATGGACGATTTGTGCAGTGAAGATGGTCAGAAAGCCTATGACAAAAAAAGATTATTGTGTAATGTCACGGTAGCAAAAAGATCGTTTTTTGTGATACAACTTTGTTTGAACAAATTAACCACGTACGAACCACCGTACTTGGTCATCCCCAATTGCCTCTGAACTGAAGTGTAGGCTGCCAAATCGCATCAGTTTTGACCAAAGTTTAAATGAGAGCATGTGAAAAGCTACGCAGTTGCGCTCAGCGTATACGGGGCCTCGCGGTCACGACTTTGCCTGGGGCCGCGCGTTAATTTAATCCCGCCCTGGCCAGGACCCCCACTATAAAATTCGTTCCGCAGACACTGTCTAACCACGTCATGCAAGGAAATCGCATGTAACGATTTTAACCAAGTAACGATTTGAAGTGCAGTGAAAAACGTCTACCGCAGTATCTTCCTTCAACGAGATGCAAAAGCTTAGTGGTGTAGCGTGGGTGTTTATTTCAAACTGAAGTTTGAGTACCTGAGTCAGGGTTCCCACACATTTTAAAAAATCATTTTCCATACTTTTTCCATACCTTTTCAATACTAAGCTTAAAAAGTGCAATATGTTTACTTCTGTTCATTTTTTGAAATTCTTAATCATGAAACTCAATTTTGGGCCTTGCATAACACTGAATAAATATTGAAGTGCCTTGCCTTCAGTAGAATTCTTCTCAGATCCTTCAAATTTCTTTTTCATTTTGAATTTCGATACTTTTTCAATACTTAACGCATATTTTTTCAATACTTTTTCAAGGTCTTGAAAACCGATTTTGAAATTCAATACTTTTTCAATACTTTCAATACCGCGTGGGAACCCTGGTGAGTAGACCCCAGCAGTCACAGTTAGGAGTATCAAGATTCCAAAACGTAAAAAAGATTTATTTCACTGCAAAACCTGATCCGAAGGTGGTGACTTTTAAACATGTTTGTTGGGACTTGCCCTTGGTGAAAAACCTTTGCAAGTTTTTCTACAACTCAGTGAGTATTGAGAGAACAGTGCAGACAAACGTTTGCAATTGTCAGCTGTACTGTGTTCGTTCATAATATCAGCAGCTGCGTCTAATGGGATCTTTTTGTTCCAAACTCTTTGTATGCATCTTATTTTTCAATCCTTGCTGAATCTCATACTAAAACGCATTCGTGTATTTAATGTAAAAAAAAACTATTGAATTGTCTAAAACAATATTAAAAAATTAAAGCATGAAAAACACATTTTAACAACGGAAACCTGTAAAAATCATTCAGAATAAAAGACAACAAAAATGGAAAATACATACGAACCCTTTGTATTCATAGACCCGAAATGTATGGTGGTCAAGAGATCATTTGACCCCTAGGCTCCGAATACTTAGTAAAACTGAAGATTTTTAAACTCTTCAAGGTTTTTGCAAACTTCGATGAAGTTGAAGCATACACATCATTCTTGCAAAACTTCACAACTTTTCTTGCAAAACCTCACAACTTGCAAAACATCACAAAAATGTCCGTTCTTGTTTCGAATCAGCGTGAAAATGTCATCGTGTTGTTTCGGGAAAACATTAAAAATGGGAACAAAACACTTTTCACCTCTATGCCACTTCTATTTCTCTACTTTTATAGATCACCACACGTTCCGAATGTCTATGTACTGCAGGAGTACGATCTTAAAGATTTTGATAAAATTCGCCAGTGGTTTAGTGAGGGTGTTTTTCACGATTTCTTTACATGGAAGTCATTCCAAATCCCAACATTTGCAATACTAGTCTGCATAAAGCAAGTTGATTTCAACCACCGAGATCGCACAACTTACGCATCGCTGTTAGAATCAATTACGCAATTAAAACCGTCAAAATATGTACTTTATCTATTTTAGGTATGCTGTTAATACCGTAAAACACAATGAAGAAATACCTAAAAACCAGAACAACACAAAGCAAAGATAAGCTGACCTGATTATCTTCAAGAGCGGTTAACCTATTTTACCCCAGTTGATCACATTATTAGCTGGTTTAGAATCACTTCTGTAAAGAACTTTACAGTGGTCACTTTAAAGCAGCTATGTCCAACCCTCGGACCAGTCGGTTCTGTGCGGCCCAGTTTAGGTTTTCACTGTAATCGGAGTAACTACACTCTGACAACCTGTCCTTATTTTGATAATCTTTAAATTGACAATTTTGATGTAGGTTGTCCTCAGTGCCATTTTATCATGTCTGTTACCATTGCAGTTATGATTCTAACGCTTTCAGTACATTAGCTTAAGCGAAGTTTAGTTTGCTAAGATCAAAGTAAGCCATTCAATGTGCGGCCCTCGTTAATGTTATAAAATGTGCGGCCTTGGTTGTGATAGCGACATGATTTTTGGCCCAGTAAGCCATTTGAGTTGGACATAGCTGCTTTAAAGTCTTGTTTCAATAGTTCTGCCTCCAAGATATTGTCACAAACGCATTAATCTGTTCTAACAGCAGGCCCGTGGCCACGGGGTTATTCGGGGGCAATGTCCCCCGAAATATTTTTGTGCCCCGCCAAATTTTGTTGTTCGCAGAAAATTTTTATTAAAACATATAATAAAAACAAAAATCTTACCTCCCCTATAATGTATTTTCACCCCAAACCTTAACAATTGGCCACGGGCCTGTCCAACAGAATAAAGTTCTGCCAATGATGTAGTCTCTTTAAAGCAACAGGAGGAAAGTTTTATAAAAAAAGCACAGGTTTCACTGCAACCAACATAGTAGAAAATTCCTTTTGTCAAACTTTTCCGAAAAACTGACCACACAAGTGTGGAAACTACGCTACAGTAAAAAGCAACTTCGTTCCTTCCTCAAACAAGTGAGAACGTAACATTATCTGGTGTTTCTCTTCTATCCACGACTACACCCTAACAAGTGCCCTGTCACCAAGAGGCAACACGCGCATATGTTAGTGTGCCGAAGAGTTTGTTAGCATCTCGTTTTCTCGTCCATATGTTACAAGAGTGTATGATAATGTGAATCGTGTCTCATTATCCATTGTGACGCAAGTATCGATCAAGACAGTGCTCCCCAACCATTTTTCTAATTGCGGACAGGTCAGCGCTTGACATTGATACCGCGACCCGGGAGNACTCTACAATGATTGTTATTTTATACGGCTGCGCAATGATTCTGCAATGTACCACCGCAGTCGNCATCAACTGTGTAGCACCGTACAACTAAAATTTCAAGTCTACGGTGACTATGAAATAGCTTAAAACTTGTCCTGCTCATTTTCCATATGCTTTTTGCAAATGAAATGCGACAAACACGAATTAAAAATTGATCAACTTTTATTATTTTCGACAATCGTTACTTATATGGTCCTTTTTACAAAAACTCCACTTTTTTAGTGTGTTGCCAGCACTAAGCAAGACATTTTTTGCTCACTCCAAAATGTTTAATTCCTTCAGAGGTCAATGCACTTCAAGTACGGTGTCCTAATTTATTTACAGTGAATTTCTTGCACGACTTATGCATTCCATGAAACTGGATCAAACATACGCTGAAGACCCCTTCAATGAATGATTTAAACGAAACATTGTGCCCGACCCTAAGTGTTACTTTTCAGCTTTACTCATTAGTTTTCTGTTTGCGCTTACTACTTTCGGAATTGTCCACTTTAACTATTGCTGCTGTATGGAGAGGGCAGCTTTGCCTTGCTTGCATATTCTATTCAGTTCAATCGGGAAACAGACACACACACAAAAAAAAAACTCACGAAGATAAACAAGCAAACGCACAGAATAGAAACACAAGCAAAATCATATTTGCATCTTCCCGGGGTACCTAATATCACCAGCAGGTGGTTTTCTAGTCAGGCATAACATGTGAAAACGAGTTTATACGGTCTTGCGCATGCTCACTTCCAACGACACGACAGTTGAGTTTTGGGCCTTTGCAAGTGTTTGTTCGATTTTGGTTCCACTTTCCTTATCGCAGTAAACTACTGCAATGGAGGCATGCTAACGTGGTAACCCGCATTTTCGTGATTGGCCCTCTTATTCCGATCCCGCTTCGGCAATTTGAACGCTTAAGGTTAACACTGTTTCGTTGCCAGGATATTGTTATGTGCCCTGTTCTCTTCACTTTAGTGCGCTGCCGAAACGCATGGCTACACGCTCAGGTATTCAAACTCAGCGTGGGTTTACAGTGAATACGACTATATTCCACAAAATAAATGCCATACAATTAGAATCACATGAGGCTGTTACCAACCTCAAAGGGTGAGAGCCATTCTAGGGACTGCTTCCGTTTGGCCCAAGGAGAACGTTACGTCATCGAGTTAAGGAGGCGAAGCCTGTGCTTCTACAGCGAAAAAGGGTATCTTTTGGTTTAGTAGTGGTGTGGTGTAACTGTCGACATACAACGCGCCAAGTGCACATCTATAACGCTACACCACATTCTTAGTAAAAAGGATATTCCAAAGAACCTCATCGTTCTTGTGTTGGGCATACTTGGCAAGCCCTTGTATTTCAAATATGAAATTTAAAGGTAAATTGTGTCACAAGTCGGCTACCAATATCTCAATAAATGTACCACGAAATGTGTTGCCTGGTGTAAAAACCGTTTTCAATCCTAATCCAAACTTATGTCTTCTGTGATTTGTTTACGGCTAGGTTTAATCCAAACTTATGTCTTCTGTGATTTGTTTAAGGGTTCATTCAGTGTGACTTTGTTATATGTTCCATTCTTCTGCACATTTTTCCTGCATTTTATAAGAATGTGTATCATCTGCATTTCCCAGAAAAAAAGAGATGATTTGTCAGCAGCAACTCCAACAAAGCGCTTTGGATAAGGGAGCGATAAACTGATTTCTGCACCAGATTGATTATCTTCCCAGTTCCTCGAAGCAAAAAATATATCTGTCGTATCTTCTATCTACCAGTAAAGTTATATGAGCGTCATACCCAGAATCTCACAAATCAATGGAGGCTGACAAGCGNGCTACGNGCTGATTACGCCACAGGATGTACAGAAATCGTTAACAATGACTGCGNGTCGAGACGTAATTAGCATGCCTTAACTTTCCTTCAACTTTGACTTTTTTCCAATTGATACCCAATACNACCCAAGCACGGTGCTTTTATATTATTCAGTACCATACAGCCTCTGGTTTTCTGTCTGCCCNTGGCTTATGTAGTGATAATCAACTTGCTGAGTGACGTTCATGCGGTAAGATCTATTAATTATTTATTTTTTTGAGCTCATTTNAGTTCGACTATTGAGTGCTCTCTTATGCCTTTTTAACAATTTTCATCTTATCATAAGTGCACAAACCNTTTGTGTCTCTAAGTTTCTCCTTCCAAAAGCATCCAAAGAATGCCTATTACGCACTACATTTCTGCTGTCTGTGAAAGAAACCGCGTTGACAGTCTTAATTTTGCAGTGGGTGGATTTTAAAAAATTTCAGTGACGGCAACCGACTTTCAGGTCTGTTTATACGCTACCGATCTGTTGGGTGTTACACTGCCGGAGCCCTTAGTGTGAGCAAGTTTCCTTGGATAGCATTGCTTGCTTTAAGTGTTTGGCATCTATTTGCCTGATAGACAATTTCATGGAGTGTTTTCGAGACACTTTAGAACAGGGGTTCTCAACCGGGGATAAATTTACCTCCCGGGGTAAATTTTACCTATCCTGGGGGTAAATTGAATGATGCTGTTGTACATTTTTCTACAGCACTAGTGGGTAAACAAAAAACAGGGGGTAAATTTTATGTTAGGAAGCTGGCAAGGGGCAAACGGGATTTTTACTGCAAATACCCCTCGAAACGACCCACGTTGTCTTCTTGTCAACATGGCGCCTCCAAAAATTGATGAGTTTTTGCTCTTCACTTGATTTTCTCCGTATTTCGGCGTCCCCGTTACTGACTGTCCTTTCCCAATCAACAGGTTTAGATCATGCAGCTACAGTTGCCGACAAATTCAGTGTAAAACGTATTCTTTGCTGCGGAAGTGTCTCCTGCAAACCACAAACTAACTTAAGCCATCTTTTATTAATGACTGAAACGCCGCCACGCAGCAGAACTCACCAGAATGCATCTTCGTATCAGTTAAACATGCTTTTAGTAGTATTACCGAAAGGAAATATAAGTTTCATCTTACATAGTTTTCATCCCACCTTTAAAGCCCAGTTAAGGGCGCCGTGAGTTGTTCGCGGACGCACATTACCGCATAGTCTGCGGCACGGGCTAATTTCATAAGTAATGCTGCAATAATGCCAAGTCATTACATCACCTGTCGTCAAGCTTTTCCTGTGCGCTCATCAACGCTGCACGAGAGGCTGGAAAAGGCCACAAGTGCCGCTTGTTACCTTTCCGGTGTGACCCGATTGGGAAATCAGTCTGTGAGCAACCTCAAGGTGCGCATGCTTTACCAGTTAAGCACTCAGCTGCCACGCTTGTTATAATCACATGCAGATGTATTTAGCCAAACACAGCAAAACTGGGAAATTATGCGGGTAAATTTTGAATACAGTTGGAGTCAAAAGGCTAGCTAATTTTTTTCTTTGTTCATAATTGTAGTGAGTTGCGAAGATTTGTGATTACCTGGTGCACTCAAAAAAGCAAGAAATTGACCTGTCGAAATGTAAATGCTAGGAACCTTTGTGATATAACTTTAGTTCTATTTTATTGTGACACTGCAACTACTCTGATAATGGAAATGTTTTTGGATTCAAAAGCACTGAGGTTAAACGCAATATTAAATATAGACATAAGTTGAAATCTATTTGAAGGTAAATAGAAACAGTATCAAAGTGCTGGTTCGCACTTTTTGTCAATAATAATGCAATCGTTGAGGAGAATGTTACTTGAGGCAACTGCTAAAACACAGTATTTTATGCATTTTTACAAATTGTTTATATTTTCTTGGTGTATACCAGATTTCCTCTTAAAAATATGCTCTTATGCTCGGACTGTTAAACCTTGTTTCTGATGTCTGAATTGGTGCAAGAAATGATATAATGGACGTTTGGAAAATTTTGCGCCTCGAGGTTATCACTAAAACATAAAACAACTGTGTTACTGTGAGCTAGTTAAATTTCTATTGCTATAAAGAGGGAAGAACTTTCAAAACAATTCGCTGTTACGCTTCTTTTGACTAGATACAAAACCTTTGGTGTAGCTAGGATAGATTAGACTGCTCTTTACAGGTCGAAATGGTAATTGTGGAAGCCATCTGCAAGCATATTAGCTAAACTGGGAAAATTGTCTACTGTAGTCAAAAAAATTTTGCTTATTGTCTTTCTTGCCAGTAAACTCTCTCCACTGTGTAGTAGGAATAAAAATATGCTGGTAAATGCCTAACTTGACCATGCTTCGCATCACTGCTGTTTCATTTCTACAAAATTATTTGTATCAACTGCTTTGAATAAGACAAGACCAACAGTTCCATTGTGGGACAATGCAAAAATCTGCAATGACATCTGTCAGCAAACAAGAATCACTGTGAAAGCTGTCAGGTGCATTGCGCCATGCCCAGTCGCATCAGTGTTTTGCAACGTTCAGCGCTTTTCTGGACGTCAGCCAAGTAGTCACAAATCAAAGTTTCATGGAGCATAATTTGATGCGCAAATACTTGGCCAAGAAATCTGCAAACTTGTCTTTATGTTGGAAAGAACTGCGTCAATATCCTCGTCGCTGAAAAGCTACTAGGCCTAAACATTTACAATGTATCTTAGAGGATGAGATACCTTTTGAAAGATTGCTTGTGAAGTTGTTGGATACCGATATTGTTTGTTTTTACCTACTATTTACTTGGTTAGCTAGAAACTTGCACCGGCTGAAATTAAACATTACGCTTTTCTCATTCCAGTGGCTAGACCTCTGGTCAACACCTTCAAATTTGTCTGCATCTTCCTCAATTGCTCCAAATTGCAGGAGGGCTGCAACATTATAACACATGAACCGATACGTGCATGAATAAAGCCGCATTTAGCTGGTCAACAAAACTCGGCTGATAATAAGATTAGCGTATGCTTACTTGTAACTTTTTCACAATCCCCTTATTTGCTTTTCATGAGGGAGAACTGTTTGCAAAAACTTCAAGCACTCGAAAGATCTTAACCAAAGCGTCGATTCAGTCTGGATGCAAACTTTTTTAACCTTTACCTCAGGATGCAAGTCACGTTTGTCCACAGTCTTATGCCATAGCGGTACAAACTTAATCTCCAGAAGCAAAACAATTCAGTAGCATGTTAAGAAGTGATCAGTGCACCTACCGCCATCTAACTGGAATGGCTATTGCAAAAACTCAAGCCTTTTATTTCACAGCTTCGTTTTTTCATTGTTGAACTGTGATGAGCTAAAGAAAAATAAATGAAACCGCTTGCGCTTTCAGAATAAGACAATTTCAAGATTTTCTTCATTTGCTACTACAGTCAAAACTTAAGGGCATTTCTGTAAGCCATTGAAACCGACAAGTTCCATAGAACCTGCACGCAGTCATCAATTACGTTCGCCATCAGATAGGAGTGCCATCTCCCCACTTACAAAGGACTACTTGTACAGATACGTCAGGAAAGCACACGATCGACAATGCAATCGAAAAATCATTTGATCGCGGATCTTATCGATCTGCCTGTTCGCTCCTGGCAATGCAAACTATGGAGGCAGTGACAAAAACTGATGTTGCGGAACACAAGAAGTTTTCTTGTGCAACAGTTCAGGCCATTTCTACATGAGTTCTTTTAGCATACAGCATTTTCTTATACGCGCGGATGTGATTGAAGGATACGGCGTATACCTTCCTAAACGTTTGGAGAAATGGACGTCTGTCTTTAAAAATACTGTTAAACAGAAGCAACAGCTTATGCAAGTTATACATTTCTCCAGACCTTTGGGATCGCCATTCAGCACATCATTTAATCAACTGTGCGACAGTGATGCACAGCTCATTCCAAGTACTTTTCGTTGGTGGGTCCAAACAAGATTACTGGATGTCGTTAACTTACTGTAGTTAAGGTCTCATCTGCAGTTTCATAAAAGAAAACCTTGGGAAATATCTCCGTTTTGAAATATCACTGGCAAACTTTTGGGTGTCAAAACAACACCACAAATATCTGGTGTCGTTAACACACACAACCTAACACAGCTCGAATCAGTGGCGTACCGAGGTAAAGTTGCACTCGGAGAAAGGGGCGCCTCACAAGTGCAACTTGCAAAACCTAGGGTTTTAATGGCTAAGTTTGCCACTTCTGTGGTCCCCAGCCATAGAAGTTTCAGTCCCAGTGTGTCTTACAAATCTAAACGTTTCTTCCCAAAAATTCTTCCACAGCCATTTCTCAAGTTTCAAAACGAGTGAATAAAAAAGGTTTCTGCACATTAAGAGATTTGCGCTCGTGTTTTCAGAGAGAATGGACATCTGCAAGGAGGTAAACAAGTATTTTCCCCCGGAATTTGAGATCAATAACCAAAAATCTGAAGTCCGCAGCTTAATTCCAGTTAATTGATTCAATTCTTGCAATTATAGCTTATTTGCCGGTGTCAAGCGAAATTTCTGACTTGCGAAATCGCTGACTTCAAGCCATTTGCACATTCCCAGAGTGATATTTCAGGTTATGCATTTCGTAAGCGGTGGCTGTTCATTGAGATATCATATACGCTGAGAACTGATTATTAAGGTTTAAGGTTTAGGATTAGAGTTAAAAAAAGAAAAACAAATGACGTCTAAGACGAAGTCAAATACTTTTGAGTAGTTAGTTATTTCCAAACTGTCGATTACTGTGGACTATTTCACGTCAAATTAAAAGTTTTTGTTTTCGCAATAGACATCAAAAAATCCGTTGCCAAAGTTAATACTTTTGCTATGAGAAGGGAAATAACTGGCATACAAGAATAGGTAAGAAATTTCGCTTGGCTTATCACGCGAAATCCCTGACTAGGTCAGAAGTTTCAAAGACGTCAGAAACTTCGCTTGACACCGGTATGACACCCACACTGCACAAGAGCCAGATTCACTGTTCCGGTGTTATGCTGTGGTGAGCTTGCAGTTCAACCATGTTCGCGCCTTTGCCTGAAGAGGTAGGTTGCGGAACTTCCTGTTCCACTTTTGGTCTTTTAATGCGCAACAATAACACGGCAACAAATCGTCAAAGGTTCACTTCAAGAATCAAGTTACGGTAGTAAGTAGGCGTTTTACCGCATGTGACTACTGAACGCAGAAATTTTGGCAGGTAATCCAGTGGCTGGTGGTAGTAGCAAGCCACGAAGTTCTATACTGTGCGAAAAGAAACATAAGTGAATCTGTAGCAATGCTTACACAAGTTCGAAAAATCTGTTGATATTGTGAAACTGTGAGTGTGAAGAATGTGCCTGAGTGCATAGCATGATGTCACTACACTGCAATCTTCTTTTCACACAATATAAAACTACGTGGCGTGTTAGAATACATCTATGCAAGCTTATGGGAATACGTCTCAATCGTTAAGGCTTAGTTCTGACTTCTGAGTGAATACTGAGTGGGCTACATTTGCTGTGGCAAGTTTTCATAATTCATCTGCTCAATTTTTTAAGCCTGTGTGGTTTTCTAATTTCAGTAAGTTGTCCGATAGTCGTGTCGTGTCAACAACATACAAGCCTATACTTCTCATTGCTTGAAACAGTTTTGCGAGAGTGTTTAATTTTTTGTTTTTTTACCGCCAGTGTTGTTCTGGCCGTTGATTGTATATTCTCAAATTATGACCAGTGATGAAAGTGGAATAATTTTCTTCAGGCCCGTCGCCAGGATTTCGCAGCAGGAGGGCCCAAAAATTACAAAGGGGGCCACATTCTCTAAATACAATATTGGATGAATACAGCAACCGAGGCCCAAATATGAAATGGGGGTGCACAGATTTTTAAATGGGGGGCCGGGCACTCTGTCCCCCGCTGCCGACGTCCCTGAAAATTTACTGGATCATTCCAGTAAGAAGATTTTTCTTATCGGAACCATCCAGTATTGCTCATCACCGTCCCGAAATTTCAGCCATACTTGTAAAAATGCAATCAAGAACGTCTAATTTTGGCCCACCTTGTATAGTACATTTTGAAAACACAAAAAAACGTACTGTACATTTTGAAAAACAACCATTTCAAAATCAACCAAAAAGGCGTTTTAGGCTACGTACGTCAACTTGCACTACCTCCGTGGCTCCGAAAGTGAGTCAAGCAATGCAACTCGAGTTGTCTCCGCCGTTTTCCGCGCATCAAGAGGATAAATAGCACAACACAGCAACAGAAATGTAGAAAATTATTTAAAGGCTTTCCACAGAGGTTCATAGGAATTATCCTCTTTCGGCTTTTGACAAGCCATGCGACTTGTTGGGTGAGCTGCTCTTATTCTTTTTCCAAGCCATGTTTTGACATATGGATCTGGATCCCATACTTGGCTCAGAGGTCCCACAGTGCTGATAAAGAGCAGGTTGGCCGCATTGCTTTTAGTTATCAGACTTCTATCGTTCATAATATTCTTCACTGCGCTAAACCCTCGCTCACAGTCGGCATTGCTTGGTGATAGACCAGTGTTTGTCAAAGTGGGCGGAGGGTCAAGGGGGCGATAAGGGGAAAACAACACAAAGGGGACGAAAACGCTCAGCTACTAATCGATCATTGAGGTAACTTCAGTTAACGATCATTGAGTTCACTTCGGCTGTGACCTTAATGCTCTCAAAGCAAAGAAACCGCTTGTTGATTCATAAGCGAGGTGATCTGCGACTGTACCCTGAGCCGGAGGAAGGGCCCCCGTACTGTACACCCCGGCCAGAGAGGCGGGAAAAAAGGGGCCCCCAAATCTGAGTACCTTTGTTACGGCATATGGAGACACCAGAATTGAACTCACCAAGAACTGATTTTACACATTTCTCCTTTCAATATTCATATTTAACTAATACGTCAAAGAAATAGATTTTATTCACACGACCCATAACTTCCTAAAGCCAACCATTACGAAATGCATTGTGAATAGCTTCGTTGTCAACATTTGCCTTGGTAAGCTGGCTGTTGTGCAGGTAACATTTGTTTGATTGTAAGCATCCAACGTGGATTCAACAGCCTAGTAAAAAATTATACAAGACAATTAAGTCGTAGACCAGTTGCGTAGCTTAGCTAGAGGTTTTAGCCAGGGTGGGAAACGTAGCTGAAAGAGGCCCACTGGCCACCGTAGGGAGCCCCTCGCCAACATTCAGGAAAGGTTTAGACATGAAAGCGTATCGCAATGTGGATTTGTATATATCAAAACCCGAAATCACCGGGAAACAGCAGTCTAAAAAACTTACGAAAAACGCAAAAAACAACAACTTACATAAAACCGAAAGAATACTGAATGCCGAAATATAAACAAAATGGTGGTTCACGTTTTGCATTCAGCTTGTCCGGGGGGAGGTTCGCACCCTTGTATCCACGTCAGTCACACCACTGTGGTAGGCCTGTGTTGTATCCTTTCACTGTACAAGAATAGAATAACCGGCATACAATCATATACAGGGGCGCAACCAGCTCTTCATTTCTGGAGGGCAATTTTCATGAAATTTCATTNGATGACGTCATCGTGCTTATTCAACCGTGGTACAATTTTTTCGCAAACGGTCACATAAAATAATAATGTATTTTTGCCCGCAGACACGAAGTCCATAGTACAAACACACGCATTCTGCACAACGCTGATTAATAAAAACAGACAAAACAGAACGTTTTGCAACCGCGTTGGAGGCTGAATCACCGGTGACAAGCGAAATTTCTGACTTGCGAAACTTCTGACTTCACGCCATATGCGCATGCACAGAGCAACATTCAACATATCAAATACGCTGAGAAAACTGATGATTAGGGCTTAGGATTTGGTGTTTAAGTAAGTGTGTCGGGTTAGGGTTTATGCTACAGTTAGAAAAAGAAAAATAATTACAGTCTAAGATTAAGTCCACTATTTTTCACTGGTTTTACTTATTCCCGTACTGTAGCTTGTTGTGGGTATCTGACATCTAACCAAAAAGTTTAATTTGCACAACACACATAGAAAAGTAATCGCCAAACTTTATTCCTTTACTCTGAGAAGCAAAATAACTGACAAAAAATAGCAGATCAGAAATTTCGCTTGACACGGGGCTGCAGAAATTATTTAACAGAACGTTTTGTAACGGCGTTGGAGGCCGAGTCTCAGGTTTACAGACGCATTCTTAACACTATTTGTTCACTTGGCACAACACTACTACAGAGTGAGACGCTAATTCCTAAGCTGCTCATGCCCAGGCAAAGTGCGAATGCATTGTGACATGCACACCCCAAACGAACAAGCACTGCAAAGTTCGATCCCTCAGTCACAAAGCAAAATGCGGTTGTAGTGTTCAAAGAATAAGGAAGAATATAAACAATCTGACTGCATCAAAGCAGGCAACCATTACGTTATGAGACTTTCTGCATCTTTCGAGAAACAAGTGCANATTTTTTCTTAATACAGCCTCAAATGTAGGAATGTTACATTGAACCTGATGAGTNATNACTACTAACACTCGCTCTCCAGGACAGGTTGTATCGAGCTCTGCATCCAAAATTATAGGCCACACGCAGTCTTTGCATGAATGACTTTCTGAATTTCCACCATAATTGTGATGCATGCATGGGCGTACAAAAGGAACGAAAAAGAACATTTTTAACTGCATTTGAACATCGGGAGAAGAGGTTCGCAGCTTGTTTTTTGCACAATATTTTTATCGCAGTTGTCTCTGAATGTCTTTGTCATCTGAGAGCTCAGTATCCGGTACAGCTACCAGATATTTGCAGTGGTTGACAGATCTATTTTACCACCCATGTGTCAGTAATGGGGTGACTGTGCTTTTTGCACTCTTAGCCTTGAACGTCAAACAGACAGTTTTGTTGCGGTTGAAAATATTTCCATGTGATTCTGCATAAGCCTGCCACACAGATAAAAGTTCTCTTCGCAACCTTTCCCACAATGAGAACTTTTCAGTTTTAGTCAAGGTGCAGACCGAACGATCAGGACAGAGTAAAAATTTGTATTCTCATACAAAGACCTGGTTCCGTACTCAACTAGTGTAGTCATGGGTTTAGTGTGACAGATGTATATAGGCTACTACAGTAGTAAACCTGCCTAATTTTCGTCTTGTTTTAGAAAATTCGTTCTAGCCCTATTCTTCTAGCATGTGCTTGAGTAGCAGACACATTCTGGTCTGTACATATTAAATGTTGCTTTCATCAAAAGAAAACAAAGTCCAAACGTCCAACGACAAACATAAAATCTGCT
>JGI24159J19872_10000193_pt1 | contig 44327 bp, 31 predicted proteins | sample Ectturendosymbi4_FD_19872 | JGI IMG/M metagenome (IMG submission 19872) | reverse complement strand
AACCGGGGTGCCGCGGCACCCTGGGGTGCCATTTGCAATACCCAGGGGTGCTGCGAGCTAATACGTTTTTTATTATATCATTGAAAAGATATTTTCAAAATATCGCCAAAACTCAATCCAAATTGCTATGGGTTCGCCACTAGGTGCTGGAAATTATATTTGTGTTTTGTAGGGTGCCGCAAGCCTAAAAAGGTTGGGAACCACTGCATTAGAGAGTCGTTCAAACGCTCAAAACACTCTGCAAGTCTTCGAGTCTGTAATGAAAAAAAATTTTTTGGTTTTGGATTTTTTGTGAGTAGCATCATAAGTGGAGTAGTTTTTGGCCTTTTTGGCTCAATTCATCTTGCCCTAGGCCAGTGGTGGTAAACCTATGGCACGTGTGCCAAAGGTGGCACTGCAAGCCGTCTCTGTTGGCACACGCACTGTCACTTCAGTGCAGAGTTTGTTACCAGAAAGGTAGAGGAACGTGTGTCCAAGTTATTCCCAAGGTCAGGACAGTCCCTGAGAAGACACTACTAGAGCGCGGAGGACTAGTTACTCTCCCAATGCTCAATCAGGAAAACCCAATTACCCAGCATGTAACTTCAGAAATTATCCCGTTTGGTAACATTACATTACTGCTAGCTAAACTGTGCACAACATTTTCGCATTATCACATCACAATAAACGACAAGATGAAGTTCACAAACAGTAGCATTGGAGGGAATATTAACATTTGAGTTCTTTGTTTCTGATGAGTGAAACTGTAAAGTAGACAGGTAAGAATTTATCGCTTTAGATCTGCTGATTAAACAAAACTATCGTAAAATATATGTGATTATTATGCGTACAATCTCCAGTTTGCTACAGACTGTCCAGCATGTACACAGTGAGCACAATTTTCCAGCATATAATTATAACTGTAGAATTCCTTGTCACAGGATGCGGTGGTGGCATCTAACTTGGTGACTTGAGAGGGGATTAGGCAAATTTTTGAGAATCATGCAGTAGACTGTTGATTCAGGGAATATCTCTTTTAAGTATTAGCAATTTTTGCGTAAGGATAGCTTTAAACTGGGTGCTTCATTTTTTTTAATTTTGTATTTTTGTAGATTCTAAATTTCGAACATCAAAAAATGAGTGTAGCAAAAAAAGCAAAAAAAGATAGCGGAAGATCATTCCAAGAAGCCTTGACAGAATCATTTGGAGTAATTGAGCGCAATGGGAAAGCATTTTGTATTATATGTACTGAAAGTGTTGTGTGCCGCACATCAAGTGTCAGACGACACTTTAACACCAACCACAAGAGTGTTGCCAAACTTGGTGAAACTGAGAAAAAAGAGTTTCTGCAAGTGCAATTGAGGAAATATCATTCCCACTCTGTTAGTTTTTGCGACTATCTTTCTAGAACAAATTATGTGATAAATGCCATTTCAAATTTCGCTGTGTCTAGCAAAACATGGTAAGCCCTTCTCTGATGGGGATATTATCAAAACAGTGGTGTTGTCTGGAAGTAATTCCCTTTTTCATGATTTATCAAACAAGGATAAAATCAACAAATTTCTGAGATGCCACTCAGCAGAAATACTGTGAAAGATTGAGTCCAGTGTATGACAAGTGATGTTAGTGTGCAGCTCACTACTGACTTACAAAAGACAGCCTGTTACTCCATGTGCTTGGATGAAAGCACTGATACAAATCATCATGCAAGCAAAAGATTTTTTGCATGCAAGCAAAAGATTAGCAAAAGATTCTTACAATTTTGCAAAATGGAGACAACCCTGCGTTTTCTTACTTTTCCAGATCAAGCCAAATTTCAAGAACTTGATCTTTCCTGCTTATATTGGTTAGATTTAGAAAATCTAGAAATGGAGCTCTTGGAATTTCAAGAAAACACTATGTGGAAAAACAAATTCTACGACCTGCGTGAAATACTTTGTAAATTGAAGGGATGACAAATGACAGCACACTTAGTTCTTAAAATGAAATTCTTAAAATTTGGAATTCTCTGCCAAATCATTTTAAGTCAATGAAAGCACTCGGGATTGCTTTCCTTCCTTTGTTTGGATCATCATATACTTGTGAGCAGCTGTTTTCAGCTATGAATTATATCATATCTGACATCAGAAACAGGCTAACAGATGACCTGAGTGCTGCATGTGTTGCTCTCAAACATACAAAATATGAACCAAGGTTAGACAAATTGTCAGCAAGCATGCAACAGCAAAAATCACATTCATTGTTCAAATGCATGCCAAATTGAAACTCTTACCTTTCAATAAAAATTTGTTTGTGTCATTGGAAGCTTTGTTATTGTGCATTTCTTTTAAGACAAAAGATGTTAATGCATGAATTGCTTTTTCTAACCCAAAACCTCAGTTGGCCCATTCATGTTGAATTGCTGTGTTGGCACTTTGGAATACATAAATGAGTTTAGGGTGGCCGGTTTATGAAAGGTTCGCCACCACTGCACTAGGCCCCAAACGCTAGATGGTAGTATTTTGCTAAAGTTTTTATTGGAAACTAGGCTAAAATCCGAGTCTTTTGATACTTTATTTTGGGATTAACACTTTGATGTTCGGTAGGATTCGGAGATTTTTGCTACAAAACAACTGGATCGCACGTGGCTTTGCACGTGTGTAACTCGGGCCCTGAAAGTGGTAGAGAGCTGTTCAAAGGATCAAAAGACGCGGCAAATCGTCTAGTTTGCACTCGAAAAAAATTTTTTGGTTGGGGGTTGCGGATTTTTTGTGAGTGATGTCATAAGTGCAGGATATGTAGGTCACCTTGGCCCACTTCACCTGGCCCTGGGCCTAAACGTTAGATGGTAGTATTTCGCTGAAGTTTTTATTGGAAACTAGGCTACAATCTGAGTCTTTTGATATTTTGGATGACTTGCTGGGGTTTTGGGATCAAAAGTTATGATCTAAAGTAATTAGAATATTTTGACTAATTATATCATTAATTAATTTGTTTATTTTAGATCATAACACTTTTGAACCAGAAATGCTAGAAAGTTGATCAAAGGCTCAAAAGCATCGGACTCGAGCCTAGTTTCAAATGAGAACTTTTCATTGGAGACTCGAAAACTTGCCAAGTCTTTTGATAGTTTGAACAGCTCTCTAGAGGCTGAGGAGCTATGCCGTTGCCAAGACACATGAAATATACTTGATTTTAGGCTGATTTCCAAGTACGATATATTTGTACGCCAGCAGTGAACATGTGAAATACCTTCAGAAAATAACACTAACGTGTAAAAGCTACAAAGCTGTGTGTATTCAAAACATGCAGAAGTTCTATGATGGTGTGTTTCACATGCAGGCCTCACAAGCTCATTCTTGACATAGAACATGTAAATCTTTTAACCCATGTGTATTTCTGTGTTCACATATTTGTGTATACATGATTATGCTATATGAGTTTGTTTTACCAAACAGGTTTAATTGTCTCTTTTTTGTCTGTAAATAATCCATGTACATTTTATTGCATTAAATGTTTGAACCAGATCTGTTTGCAACTAATGATTGCATTTGTAATTTTTCCATTTTTCTCTGTTTTGTATGTCTGTTTGACAGTATTGTTGGACCAGTTGGTGTCACTTAAATTTTTGGGCTGTGTGATGTGTCAATTACCTAGCCATATACCCTGTTGACAAGCAGTTTAAAATTAAATGTTTTTTTCCCTCTTCTCAAGTTAGTGCTGTTGTGTTTCAGACTGGTTCTGGTAAAACATACACTATGGGTACTGGATTTGATGTGACGACATCACCTGAAGAGCTTGGAGTAATACCTAGAGCTATGGATCATCTTTTTGCCGAAATTACAAGAAGGTATGCTGAAAGCCTAGATTGGGTTTGTCTGGTAGATTTGTGCTTGTTGAATGAAATTCTACATTACTGTATTTTAGAGACTATTTATCTTGAGTGAATTAGTGATACCAGAATATCTAATTACATTGACAGAAAATGAAGTATTGTGGAATTTGTCATAGCTCAGAACTAGAGATTGACCGATATGGCTTTTTTGGGGCTGATACCGATATATCGGCCATTCATGGACCGATAGCCAATACCGATAACCAATATTTCCAAAATTTTTAAATCTTGTTTTCTGCTTCATCATAAAAAATAAAATGTATTCTATGTCTTACCTTTTCTTCAGAAACTTAAAATATTGGGATTTATGGGCTAAAATTTTTCAAATTTCCATATTTTTATGATTTTAATTAATCTGATCAATAATGATGCTTTTGTTTCAGCTGTGACGGCTGACGCATGCTCCATAGTTCATCTTGTCTGCTTGTTTATGAAAATGCACCTGCTAGGGTTGCGGCAAGATAGCTGACTTGGTTCATTGTGCTTTCTTGCACAAGTTGTCTGCATGTGTGAGGAATATGACAGTGCTTTATCAACACCCACTGAGGCCGATTTTATTGGCCATTTTGACTGATACAGATATATTGGTAAAACCCAAATATCAGTCCATCTCTGCTCAGAACTTCCAAATTAACATTTAAAACTTGGCAAGGTGGTGGTGCATCATAGAAGTGACCTTATGTGTATGTTATTGTAGAAAACAATCTGCCTTGAATAGTGGATACCCTCCCCCAGAGTTCCAAGTTAGTGCTCAGTTTGTGGAACTGTACAATGAAGAAATTATTGATTTATTTGACACTACCAGAAGTGCTAACAAGGTAACTTGTGATTTTTTATATACTGTATTTATCAAATGCAATTTCTGCAAAAATTACTTCTGTAGTGTTTGGTCCATGTAGTTGTTTCAAACATTAACTGCAGTTGTCTGCTTTGATTAAACTTGCATTTCAATAAATGTTGTTTAAAGTGAGTGGTCGCAAAAAAGGACCCAGAATGTCGAAATGATTTCTGTAAATTGAATACAGGTTACAACCACAATAGCATGTCCCATCGTTGCACCAACTTTTTATGATGGTGTCTTAAATTCTGTCAAATTAAAAAATGATCAACTAGCAGTTTGTAAAAAAGTGCCAGCCTCTTCACAAAGTGCACTTAATTGACATATAAATCACTAACTTATTTTAACCAAGTTAAAGAAATATTTGTTGCTTTTTGTATTCAGTGGAATAACAAATATTGACAAATGTTATGTAGGTGATATATTTACCAAATGTAGATGGCAACAGAATTTTGCAGTCAGTGCAAATTTAAATACGTTGGACTACACTGTGGAATGGTCTATACAGCATTTATTTGACTGTAAGCCATGGCTTATAATGTTTTTTTTTCATCATTTCGTACAGCTTACAATCAAGAGAGGTGTACATTTTTTTACCTTATCAAAAGGGGTAGATGTCTTTCATTGGCTACATTTTGTCGACCAAATTCTCTTTTTGCCCTCTATTCTATGTAGCATCATGCGCACACTGTCTCAGGAGTGATTGTGATGAACAGAAGGCAGTTGTAGTGGTGTAAGCATCATTATCAGGCTTACTAATTAAATGTGAAACGTCCTAGCATGTGAAAGCATCTCAGACTGAGGTAACCTATGTTCAAGTGCTGCTTACAATCAAGGGTGGCTTACATTAATTTTTTGACACCATTTCGTGCGGCTTACAATCAAGGTCAGCTAACATTTGAATAAATATCAGTAGTTGATGTGATTTGGACTAGAAGCAGTGTATTGTTTAAAATTTAATCTAATGTTTATTGAAGTGTTTGCATGATTGCAAATCAGATTCTATAGTGAAAATTACAAAGATTTTGTACGAGCAAGGTTTCTTGTAAGGTTGGTTTGTTGTGAACCTTTTATTAATGAAGCTCAGGACTCTTTTCAAACCCTGTAATCAATAACCAGACTCAAAAAAATGTATAGTATCAGATTTACTGCTACAGCCTTGTGTCAAGCACTGAAATGGAATTCAGATCAGATTCATTGTAAGAAACAACGACCTCTTACATGTTTAAATTTTGCATTTGAATGTATTGTCAGTGCCCTTGTTTTGCCACCCCAGTAGTTTTAGTTTATCTAATGACCCATGAACCCCAATTTGAAAACATTTCTGTTAGAATTCATGATATACAATCTGCTGAACCGTCATTTTAGTGTGATACAGGATTTCTGTCAAGTTTTGTGGCATTTAAAGTAGGTATCGGTAAGTTGATCACACTGAAAGTATATCACTGTAGTAATTTAACCTGTGGACATAATGGTTTTGTCTTGGAAGCAATATTATTTGTTTCTAAAAGCAAGGTTTGGCATCCAGTTGTGAAACCATGACTATAGTCAACTTATGGTACCTGGAAAAAAACTGACAGCATTGCAGTGTTTACTTGTTGCTCTGTATTTTATGGTGGTGTAGAATTTTTGCTTTCTAATATAACTCACTTCTTACTATATTTCCATCTTTAGCTCAGACCCATGTTCCATATTGTAAGTTAAAAGAACACAAGAATACTAAAATATTTACACGCACCACAGCACAGGGTAGGTGTTGGTATGTGCTGGCAATAATGAAGGGGACTGACACTGAAACAGTGCACTAGCAACCATTGCATTTAGTCATTGTCATACAGAAGTATTGCGTAATGGGAGTAAAATGTTGGATAGTAAAAAGTATTCAGACAATTAAGGTGAATGGATAAAAAAGTTAAAAGTTAGGTGTGGATGCACATGTTGAACAAAAGTATTCAATTTCTTCCTATTCAAAACATCATATGTCTTGAGGAAATGTGAACTTGGTGTTGGCGAACACTTACATACCTGGTGATTGTCAATGCAAAATTCAATAGACGATGTTATAAGCAATGTGGATACAATTATGGAACAAATATTAGACTGCATTTGTTCCACAGTTGGCATGCAAAAGGCATGAAACAGACTATCTTTAAGTAACTTTAGGTTGGGCATGAAACAAATTATTTTCAACTGGAGTTTTGTTGCTATAGTGATTTTTTATCTCAGAGGGCATTTTTGACAGTTGATTTGGTGACCAGTCTTAGGCCTTGTTTTTTGCCATGTTTCTGTAAACCTTAACAACAGAAGTGATTTTTTTCAATTTTTAATTTCAGATTTTTTTGTATGGCAATTTAGCACCAGCTGCTTAATTTTAGATTTAGCACAATTACTACAAAAATGGTTCAGCTTCACTCACAAAAAGAAATAAGTTTTTTTTTGGACCTATGAAAAATGTTGTGAGAAATGTTTTCTCTAATTTTTGTCTAGGGCAAATCAAATATTCGAATTCATGAAGATGCAAATGGAAATATTTACACGGTCGGAGTTACAACTCAACCTGTGGCTACTGCAGAGGAGGTATGATGTAATATCGAAAAAAAAACTGCTGATTTTTAAGCTAGTGCATTGTTTGCTATTGGTCAAGTTACCTGCCATGCAGCGACAGTACACAACGCCCCGATTATGCACTGCTGCATGCATCATAACGGCTGTGTTTATCACATGTCTTAGAACAGCCATGTCCAACCGAAATGCCTCACTGTGCCAAAAATTCTGTCAATATCTTTGTGAAAGCCACACACTGAATGACGTACTTTCATTTTAGCAAGCCAAAGTTTAGTTTAATGTTATTTGAAAGCCTTCGAATGTTAACTGAAATGATAACAACTGTATGCTAGGCTGCTCTTAATCACTCACAAACTGTAATGCCATAGGAAGTTTAGTGAGAGTGGAACGAGGGTTTAGTGAAAAATTAGTTTAGCGCAGAGGAACACATGAATAGAAATTAGAAAACTAAAAACCAGTTTTTGCAGAAATCAGAAAACTAGAAATCAGTTTTGTGAGGTGCCAGTGGAGACGTGGAAATCTACCAGTGCGTAGTACATGATAGCCACTCAAGTAGTCACGAAAGACCATTGCATCGAAAATGTCGAATTTAAGGCAATGAAAACAAAGACAGGCTGTCATTGTACTGTACATACACAACAATGAAAAATTTACTGGGTCGCATGTGGGCCGCGGGTTGGACATAGATTTTTTAAAAGTTCCCTAGTCGCGCTGTGTTTTGGGGTCGACAACCTGTTGTGCACTGAAGGCCGGTTAACGGGAGGCATTATTTCCTTCGAGGCGAAGCAGATAAATACATCAAAAAGGAAGTAACGAGTTTTAATTGCATATGAATTTCGGTTACAAGTTTCCCGATGGTTACGTCATGAAGAACTGCAACCTATTTATGCTTGCCACGTGCTCCTCAAGTTATTTATTTAAAAACTTCAAAACATTTACGATTTTTTTGTTTTGGACAATAAAGTATATCTGTGCGGACCGATGGTTGCCGACCCCACAATCGTGCGTCGCAGTTATTCTGACGCGCATGCTGTGTCGCAGTCAAAGGCTCCAGATATCAGTGGACATACGCATACCAGAGGCAGCCATGGATCCGGAGTGCCGGAGTCGACTCCGGCGGGATACTGCGTTTTTCTTGCGGATCCGGACCCGAAGTTAAAAATTTGTGAAAAACCGGACCCGGATCCGGAGTCACTTTTCAATTTCGGCGGTAGCAGGAGTCTGTGTGGTCATTTCTTAAGTGAAAACATGGGCAAATTTCTGTTGGATCGATGATTGTAGCCGGAGTCTGAACAAGAGTCGGATTCTCAAATTGAAAATTTCCGGACCCGGATTCAAAAATTTTGGTACAGGAGCGGAGCGGAGTCGGCGTCGAAAAAGTGACTCCTGCCACCTCTGACGCATACACGCCATGGCGTCGGAGAACAAGAAACGCTTTTATTGCTATAGATATGCCAAGGCTGCATCGCCGACACAGTGGTTTTGTTTTCTTGAAAATGCTCTCCTTTAATAATACATGAACCCTCGCTTGCTAACTCGTTCGACGTTACGTATTTTACCTTCACCCGTTATCCACATAAAAAGTACGCTCGAGTGCTTGAAACTACCGGTACGAGACATAGCATTTATTGCGTAATGTAGTTTGCATTTGTTCATTTTTTCTTAGCGTTCACTTCCCCTCTGTATCGTGGGTTGTTCATACCGTAAGCGTCCGCCGCATCCGACAGCCTTCACAATGCAATTTATCAGCATGAGACTTTGTTCTCTGAATGAGCGTTTAGAACACATTGTACGTATGACGTATTGACAACTTGTCTGCAGAATTCATTCCTATAAGCTGTGTGAGGTGAAACACAACGAACGAACCAACATATTACATATACATTGTACAAATTGCATCAATGCTGTCACATGCAGTAAGAACTTGTAGGCAGGAAGCTGATTAATAAACACGAAACAGTCTCAGATGTCTACATTAGAAATGCTCGTAGTTTTCAAACTGGTGTATTGGTTAAGTGCTCGTGACTTCGTAAAACCATGACTGCTTTGCTATTTTAGTTCAAGTGCACTGCTGTGCAAATATGTGCGTGTTTACCTGAAAGAACCGCGAGTGTTATTCTCATGCTTCATTAAACGATTGCCGTTTGTTTTCTTGATTGGTACGATGTATTAGAGTTTAATTGACCAATGCAGCGTTGTTTCGCGTGAAGTTTGTCATTGTGACGCGCATTCCGTTTTTGTTCTGAGTATATCACTAAGGCATCCTGGGAGGCCTTGGTATCAGCCGCTATTACAACGCAGATCAGTTGACTGACGTATGCGTGAAATACTGTGATGAAGTTGTACTCTGCTATGACCATGGATATTTTGCTGTATTTCAGGTTTTATGCGCAGAATTGAAACTTTTATACAACTTTTCTAGTTTGATAATGCTCATACAAATCATGGAACTTACTACAAAATGCACATGAACAAACGTTTTTTTTGGATTAAATTAGGCATGGAAAACCACTGGCCATTAGCATCTTTAATGCCACCCCTAAATTGGGCCACTTCGTATTAATAAAGCCAATTTATTTTTTGTATTTCTTGTAACATCAACATTTTACACAAACAATCCATCTGCTTAGCGACGGATCCAGCTAATAACGTTAGGAGGGGGCGATTTCAGTGATATTTGGTAGGTACCGGTAAGTCTCATAACGGCTTCACGGCTGTAAGAGAGATTAAGCATTCTTTACAACACTGCTGTTACAAAACAGTGGACGACAGAATCGCCTTCGCGAACAATGAGACATTTCGAACATGACGAAAGACATAATCAGAATTGGTTTTGAGTGACATATTGTTTTCCGAATTGTACAAAATTATGGTGAAATAAAGTTCTTTTGTAGGTTTTAGAGGGGGCGATCGCGCTCCCCCTGGATCCGCCAGCTGCATCTGCTCCCGATCCGGTCACTGTCACAATTTAGAATCCACTGCGATCCACCAAGTCAGAAAGTTCGCCCAACCCTGTGTTAAATCTTTTTTGTTTTGTCTTGTGCGCAAATGTACAAGTATTGCTTTTCGATCTTTCCATTTTACAAATAATTTTATGCAGACCTTGAAATGCTTGCATTCCGGAGCGCTGAACAGAACCACAGCAGCCACTCAAATGAATTCGCAAAGTTCGCGATCTCATGCTATATTTTCCATTCACATGAAACAGACCAGGGTATGCAAAACCAAAACTTCCAATACGGATAAGGTAAAAGTTTTTGCGATTGCTTTTATCGTTATAGGCTCTGCCTATAAATTGCATTTTCACCCAGGAAAATGCATCGACGTATGATTCAGAAAGCACAGCAGGAAGCGAACCGGTATCGGAAAGGTGATTGTGATGATACTTGATAACTGTATAATCAATGTAGTTAATTTGTTTTGCTGGTCGGTGATTTTTTGTTGCCACCATGATTACTCCCTAATTGTTGACTTTGATCGGTTGTCCATGTGAACGCATGGTTGCTTTTTCGGAGCGATTGGTGCAAATAAACACGGTCTGTAAAAAAGATTAAAATATTAAAACCTTCATTCGATACCCAACAACTTCGTGGTTCCGTTTCGATGGAATCGCGGAGTATAACGAAACGATAGCTGACTAACAATCCCAATGCTGGCACGGAACATTGCACGGTGTACTTGCACGTTTAATACACATTCAAGCGTTTGTCGCTGCTGCATGTTGCAAAATGTAAGCTTAAATGTAAAGAATGAATGAATGCTAATTTCCTCTTGGTTTGCACACTAAGGATTTGAAAGTTTTTTTAGCGACACTGACCGCTACTTATTTGAAACAAGATCGGTGTCGTGTGTACCCCATTTTACTTCAGGGGAAAAGCACAGATTAACTTGTAGTTTAAAAACCCAAACGGACAGTCAGGTAGCAGAAGGTTGGATAGGCTGCACAGCACGCAGACGAAACTACTGAGAAAGAGCGGTTTAGCCAACTGCTTTTAGCCTAGCACAGTATATATATACACATTGTGGTCAAGCGTGTCTTTCTTTGTCACCATTACTTGACGGTTTGTTCTTACAAATTTCATAATTCAATGCATCATATACACGTAAAGATAAAGTTAGATCCTATCCTACATATATGCGTCTGCAGGCATGGTTATCGTGGGCGACTGCGTGGGTAGCGGGTAGTTCGCCCACCTATGTTGGTTTCGCTTAAAAATGCAAAAACGCCTCTGCTCCAATCAGTGGTTCTCAACTGCGGCTCTTGGCAGTCTTTCAATAACACCTCTGACATTTTGTGTAACAGACTTTGTTGTGCTATAAAACAAAACGAGTCCAGTGACTTGAGTTAAAATTATTTTAGTGCGGCTCTCTAACAAAATCGTAGATCTGGGTTTGTCTCCCTTCAGCGAATAGGTTGAGAACAACTGGCTTTTAATTTAAGCTTGTTATTGATCAAAAATAATAAAATTTACAAGTTAACGAAATGCTTTCCATGTTAGTTCTTTTAATCCACATGCTTATACGATACTCATGACCGAAAGTTTGGGAATCATCATTTGAAGCCACTTAACAATGGATCGTGACAGGGCTGCAGGCAAAAACTAAAGTTACACCGGTAGTGATGGCATCTTTTACAGCAGGACATGGCAATGTGATGTTCCGCTACTCCCTCTACAGCAACCAACTTGCATTCTTTTAGCTACAGTAAACAACTTTAAGTTTCCTGTTTGACTAATATTTGGAGTGAGGGTGCATAGAGTTACGTGAAATCGATTTCCCATTAAACAATTTGCTGATTGATTCGACTGCGTCACTTTTATGGAGACAAATTACTTGAAGAACAAAGCGTGATAAATAGAAATTACCCAGCTGTGGAAATTTCCTTTTCAGTAAGGTATAGTTTTACTTGCTCACGATTCATTCGCATTTCCTGCAAAAAGCACTTCCAAATGTTTCCGAGCATTTTCCTCATTGAGATGTCCGGTTTAGCCAGTGGTTCTTAACCTTGTTGAAGGTGCTGAACCCCTCAAATTCGATCTTGCATTTACCGAACCCTTCGAAGTAAATAATTTCTTTGAAGCATAAGCGTATATTCTATTAACGCGCAAAATGAGCCATGCATCGGACCTATGCCGAACCCCTGGGGTTCGATCGAACCCAGGTTAAGAGCCACTAGGTTAAGCTAAGACACTAGTCAACAATTGAATTTGACACTTTTCTCGTAGACTTCGTCATGAAAAATTCGCTTTTACCCGAGCAGCAACAAATTGCATTTCCGAATGCTAGTTTTTATATACAGGATTTTTGCTGTGATTTTTCGCTACTAGACTGTCACTATTTAGACGTGTTTTCGTTCTTTTCGATTTGTCGCATGTGTTTGATATGTTTCATTTACAGTGAAGCGAATTTCGAGTTCGAAACACTGTCAGCCAAATTCCATTTTACGGATTTGGCAGGATCGGAAAGATTAAAGAGGACTGGAGCAACTGGTGACAGAGCAAAAGAGGGAATATCAATTAACTGTGGACTGGTATGTATCAAAACAGCATGAATTCGATACANAAAAGTTTCTTGCAGCTATAATGCCGATTTTTCGTTGCTATTTTGCAGCTGTCTCTTGGAAATGTAATAAGCGCTTTGGGAGATGTGAACAAGAAAGGCTCGCACGTTCCCTACAGGGACTCCAAGCTAACGCGATTGCTGCAAGATTCGTTGGGCGGAAACAGGTATCAAATAAACTAACGAACATTCAAACGTTTTATTTAGTTCTTGGGCTTCTTGACACATCTTGTACATGTTTCTCTGATAACTGGTCGAATAGTAATTTTGCTGTTCAAACGCGTGGTGCTGCCATTGACTCACAACCAACCAGTGCGGCATCCATTGCGAAAGCAGCCGCGTGCCCCACGGCGAAAGCAAGCGGAGATGGATCCCGAAGACCACCCGTGACACTCCGAAAAGGAGTATGAAGCCGAGTATAAACGAAACTGAAACTGAACAGGCGCAGAGTATAATATGCATCGAACATTGCTGCGTTACTTTTTTTCCGCCATTGGACTGCTGCTTTCAACTTTTTATAATTTTGTCCATGGAAAGCTAGGTCAAAGTACGTAGATGAATTTTTTCTGCTTTTGCAAACTGCATGACATCAGGCGTGAAAATAGATCCCGTCTAAACCGTCTCTCTGGCAACTTTCCTCCTTTTGATTAGAACTTCAACACACACTTCTCGCTTTGTTTTTGTTTCAGCTGCACTTTGATGATTGCTTGCGTGAGCCCGTCAGACAGCGAATTCGTCGAAACTTTGAATACGCTCAAATACGCGAATCGCGCGAGGAACATAAAAAATAAAGTCAGTGCCAACCAAGACAGCGCAAGCAAGCAAGTACAAGCACTTCGACAACAAATTGCGGCTCTGCAAGTGGAGCTTACTGAGTACAAAACCGTAAGTAACATTGCTCATAAAAGTAATAATCGATTACGCGCGTGGATTTATGGTCAACTGGCGAAAGTGAGATTGATTATTATTTTGCGAGGGAGCTATTTTAGGCGAATGGCTTTTCAAGCACTCATGCTTCATTTGTTACTCACCTATACGCTCGATGAAAGCAATGGTTTGGAAAACGGGTTTGTACAACTGAAAAATAAAGCTTGAAATGATAAGTAAGCTACTTGTGAAAGCAGGAAAGACGTTGAATACAATGAAGAGCCAGATGATGCAGGTTTTTGTTGTTAAAAAGTTTTCGAAACTGTGCTGTTGTCATGTAAGAAGGGCATAGATTTAACTGAGAGAGAGAGATGTTGGCTCGTTCAACAGGTACTTAATCGTACTGTTTAAAAAGTGCTTTTTGCAGACAGGGTCGGTTTTCTGTGTTGTTGCTGTTTCTTACCATCGGCCCGACTTCGCGTGTTAGAAACATGATTGTTCGTCTTTGCTGTCATGTCTAGCATGCTATTAAATAGCTGCTGAATTTTAATACGCTACTACAGTACACCGAAGTCATACTTGTTGCTAGCCGACTTATTATGCAGAAAAAGACATTTTCTACTTTTATGAGCAGGCATGCAGTGTTTACTGTTCTTGTAAAACAGTATCGAGGCATTGTCAGCTCCTGTGTGAAGAGAATTTATAGTCAAAGGCCCGAGCATGGACAAGGGCAGAGCGTACTGCTGAAGTACCACTGACAGCGTATCGCGCTGAACCCGGTGCCGCGCGTTCTAATTCGTAGATTTCGTACCGGTCTGGCACCTTCATCGTATACATCAACGATGTGCAAACTGCGGCTCGCCGACATGTTTTGTGTGGCTTTTCCAGCTGAATAGTAATATCTCAAATTGATAGCGAGTAGTCGCCTCATATTTAATGTTTGTATCATTTATCAATGTCTTCACACGAATTCGTAAGCAGGGTTTTTTTAAGGAAAATGTTAGGTACCCGGTATGGACCTGTAGGGACCCGATTTCTCTGATTCTAGGGACCCGTTGATAATTTTCTTTGATTCTAGGGACCCGCTTTCAAATTCTAGGGACCCGAATCGGGCCCCTAAACGCCTTAAAAAAAAACTGCGTAAGGTGAGTTGCCAAGAAGTCCACGCGATTTGATTGAGGTCATTTTATGTGAACTTGCATTCTTTACCGAACTTGTATTGACACTACAAACTCTTTTTGCAACTAGCTGGTGTTTTTGGTTTTCTGCAAATGACTCTTCTAATGAACAAGTTTGCCCACCCCTGATATAGATTGCAATGTTGTGGCTACAGGCGACATCTGGATTTATCAGCAACCGTTCCATGCATTCATGTGTGTCATATGGATATAGGATCCATTTAGCATACGCACCACTGGTAATTCCCTTCTCCCGTAGAAGAAACGTTTCAACTGGTGGATGCTTAATTTGTTTCAGCCGAGATCAGATACAGGGAGTGGTTCGATTTATTACCTGCTCGTTCGTGTGTGTGGCTTCGTAATCCAAATAAACTTAGCAGTGATTCTTTATATTGGTTTGAAACAGGTTCTGATTTTTGCAAAATCTTTTGTTGTTCGGAGGGCCCATTGTTCCGTTTATTCTACCAGTGGAGCAGAAGATAACTGCAGAAACTCGTTTTGAGGTTGATTTGTTTTTCGTTTTTCAATCCTCGACGACCCAGCAGAAGACGGCAGTTGGCCCCATTCCTCTGTGAATGCCGATTGTGCTCAAACATGTTTTGTGTGGCTTTTCCAGCTGAATAGTAATATCTCAAATTGGGTCCCTAGATTTAGAGAAAATCGGGTCCCTAGAATCAGAGAAATCGGGTCCCTACAGATCCATACCGGGTACCTGACATTTTCCTTAAAAAACCCTAGTCTATCCTGATAGGAGAAATTAGAAATATTAAAAAATCTTTTCACGATAATCTATTCACACTTTCCTTTGTCCTTGTCCTATCTAATGACTTCTTTTTCAGATAAAAAAATGAAAACACACAATTGCACAGTTTTTGGCTAATGTCTGTCATTGCAATTACATTACGGCTCTCGTTCAGTTACGATTTTCTACTTTGTAATTCTGAAATTCTTTCCTGGACTGTTTTCATCTGTTGCTCAGTTACAAGATATATGTTGACTAACGCAGGGCAAGCGCATTGTAGGAGAAGACGGAGTAGAAGCATACAATGATATGTTTCAAGAAAACAGCATGCTGCAAAAGGAAATAGACAACTTTCGATTAAAAATCAAAGCAATGCAGGTTTGTATGACGTAGAAAGAAAAGTATTTTATGTTAATGTTCTGAGATTCCGTTGCTGTTTCCTGCTGAAGGTTGAAGACTTTTATGTTTATGATACGTGTTGTCGAAGCTCCTCTTAGCGATGCAATTTAAAATTCAAAAATCTTGATTTCATTCATCCTATGCTTAAAAACATCGTGCAGCAATGTCACTTAGTGCCTATGGCCGCGAAATACCCCGGAAGAAGGTAAATTTCTGCTTATTTTCGCCAGCAGCAACGCAGTGCTGCGTGCAAGGTTATGCATTACTTGTGTGTGCATTCGCTGGTGATGTCTTGGCGCAAAAATTTTAATTGAATGTGTGTAGTGTATGTTCCGTTGCAATGAAATAATACTTTCCTAAGATGATCCTTTTAAAATCAATTTGACGTAACTGACATGTTTCGGTTACACAGAGTACAATCGATGCGCAAAACCAAAGAATCGTCAATTTGACAGCGGAAATCGCGCAGTCGAAAATTGCCAACGGTGCTGGTGGTGACGGCGACAACGATGCCTTATCTATGATCAAAACTTACATAAACGAAATCGAAGAACTCAGGTTAGTGTTTTAGCTTGAACTCGTTGTAATTCATCCAACCGTTATTCCGTTTATTTGACACACCTAACGTATGGAAGAAAATTATTTGTATAAGCGTCAGTACCTCGCATATTATTTTTCTCGTCTCAACCACGGGTGCTGGACCATCGAAAATACGTCGGCTGACAGTGGCACGAGCCGAACCTGTGACGGTAGACGTGTTTTTCATTGTAATTAATGCGAGACAAATAGACCCGAGTACGGGGTTTCTGCTCTGTCATGTTACAGGCTGCGGTGTGGTGTGCTGATCGGTAACGTATGCCATGATTGTTAATTGTCGTAAATACGTTTAAGTTCGTCACCGATGGCTATTGTTAAACTTACGCCTAATGGCCACATCTTTCCGTTGACTGCCCTTTATGAGGAGTTTGCACTGCGTACCTGTGCTGAAGAAATTTTCATTTCGACTTGCTGAGTTGGTTTGAAGAGTTCGTTTTCGATAATGAAAGAACTCTAAAGTTTTTAGCCTGTTGCAGTCTGTGGTTTCTTCCATGTCCGATGTCCGCACGTTCGTTGGTTTGCGATAATCACGGGAACCGTACTCCACTTTACGGTTGGCATACATGTGTTTTATTGCTCGTCCACTCTTGTAGGAATTCAATTTTTGCTTTTCATCCATGATCTGAAACGCTTTTATGTTTCGCTGCGTTCACCGTGCGTGAAACTTCCGCAGAACTGTCACTTGAACTACGTGTAATGATTGAAGGTTTTGTAATTCAAACTAGGAAACATTAGGAAGCTAAAGAAGAAAATTGACCATTTTCTATTCGAATCCAATAATTGACAAACTGAATCACAAGCACGCTAGAGATCTACCGCTCGGACTGATCACACCACAGCGCAGGGATGGAAGTCAGTGTCACGTTGTTGGGGCTGTGTAATCCCAAGCGGTTAAGTGCAGTGGCATAGGAAGTGCTGCACACACACTATATAACAGGCCTGCACAACTCAAAGCTCGAAGGGCCAAAGTGACCAACATAAATTGCTGCGGGGCGCAAAATCTATTTCGTTTTGTAGTAGTTAGAAAGAAATTCTGGAACGACAATTAAGTATATATCCGAAGACGGGCTGTTTTAACATTTTCTGCAATTGCGAAAGCTCTCGCGGGCCGTATGTTGTGCTGGCCTGATACATAGCATCAAGTGCAAGAAAGGGTTATTTGCCCCGTGCTTGGACATTGATTAGCTCATAGTACACGTATTAAAAGCAGTTGCAGTCATACGAAATAAACGGTTGAAGTAAATGTCAGCAAGAAATTTTCTTATGTCTTTAAGCTCATTTTTTGCTATGCGCACCTTGTTGATATCGCCAGAGAATCTGTTAAATTAATTATCGATTCCATGGAAGGTGTCTCTTAGCTTCACAAGCTTTCCACTCATCTCATTTGATAAACACTTCAACGTTTAAATCGCTTTGTAATGCATGAAGAAAAAAACTGCAATCCCATGCATGATGTTGTTGCGATATAACGACTTCTTCGTGTGCGGTACAGTCCATAATAAATCACGAGGGTTGTGCTGATGTCTTCAAAACCACAGCCAACAGCTTTGTCGCTTCAAACTGTTAATTATAAGCGTTGTACAGATCAACTGAATGGGACCAGCGTTACCACGATAACGTATTTATTCGCTTGTATGCCGCGGCTTATACATTTTTTTTTCATCATTTCGTACGGCGTATAGTCAAGGGCGGCGTACATTTTTTATTTCTTCACCATATCGAAAGGTATAGATGACGCTCAGTCTTTCCTTGGCTACGTTTTTTTCGACCAAACTCTCTTTTCGCATTCTATTCTCTTCAGTATCACGCGCACATCCGCCACAGGAGGGATAATAATGAACATAAGGCAGTTGTAGTGGTGTAAACAGCATTACCAGGGTTACGAATAAACGCAAAACGTGATAGTACTCGAAAGTAACTCAGACGCTCAGGTAACCTGTGTTCATGTGCGGCTTACAGTAAAGAGCGGCTAACAATTGAGTAAATAGGATAGTCTTAAATCAAAAAGTACTTTGAAGTCATTGAATCGAACGACATTGGTGCATCGCTCACTGTAAAAACGTACATCCTTGATTATTCAGATGCTTTCTATAATGGTATTGCTGCACGGCGTTTAAGTTGAAGTCATCACGTTTTAGAAAGCATCCCAGGAATCGATGTCAGTTGCCAAATCGGAAAAACAAAAAGAATCGATGTCAGTTGCCAAATCGGAAAAACATCTACCAAGATTATCATCAGCAATAGTTTTATCCTGTTGTTGCATGTTTTAATAATTTTTCTGGCGTGGATAAGTCAAGTTCTAATCATATCGCAAGCTTGTAGGTTTTCGTCTTCATATATTTTGTAAACATTAAACGTAACGTGCCGCACTTATTCGGTATCGCAGGGCCAAGCTTGTGGAGAGCGAGGCTCTTTGCTCGACCTTGAGACGGAAATCTGACACCGCTTCTCCTTTCACCCGGATCTTCAGCCCGCGTCCTGTGCCCATGACAGGTTAGATGCATTCTGTTCTTACAGCGGAGACTTTTTCAAGTAAATCAATACCAGTACGCTTTCTCGTTTCAGCTTCGGTTGACTTCGAAAGTCCAGTTGTGGCCAGTGGTAAAGCAGTGTTGGAGCTGGCTAAAGGCAACATTCAACAACTAGAACAAGAAAAAATGAAACTAAAACAGCAGGCAAGGTGATAATTCTTCTCATTTCTTAATGAGACTTCCTACCGGACTCTGTCTGATTCTCGCTGGGTGGGTGGGTGCCTCATTGCGAGTACAACGTGTATTTGTATTTTACGCTTCCGTTAGACGCTAATGGTTTTTTTTATCACTAGTTGCTACCAGCTGGAAAAGAAAGTTTCGCTCACTGATCTTGTGTTTGCCTCGAAAATCTTCATGTTTTCTTCTTTTGGTTTTTATGTTTGTCCACGGGTCACTTATATGTGCTTTTGTACTGTAATTTCTGCAGTTGTTGAGATAAGTCAGCTACAAGGGCTGGTCGTTATGTTTATGCAAGTTCTTCTCAATTGTTGCTCGTGATTGATGATGTTGCTGTGTAAATAAAACAAATTAGAAAAACAACAACGCATATGCTCACATGAGCAGGTCACTAATTTCAAGTATTTCTGGAGCACGTTTACTCTCCAGATCGGATAAAAAAGAAGAGACAAAGACTGAGGAGAACAGCGCCCAAAATGGGCAGGGTGACTCGGGCTTGAATGGACACGGTTCTGACCATGTAAGTGAACACACCTTGGCTGTCCAGAACTATCAGTTTGCTGTTGCCGTGTGACAGTTTGTGCTCACGGTATTCGTGATGCTTCCTAACATGCTGACCCAGCTTCGGCAGTCAGTTTCACTAAGCATGGGTTCGTAGCCTGAAGAGGTTGTTTCAGTTGTTGGCTTGGTGCAGCTGTTCTCATCTTCGCATGGTCCTCCCGCCTACCGGTATCCTGAACACGCATGGCCCCTTCCTCTTAAAAACGTTTCGTTTTAACGTATTTACGTTTTATTATTCGCTACGCTAGACGGGTAAGCCGGTGAAAACCCCTGCTCTTGACTCCCGAGAGAAGGCGGGAGTCCCTTTTGAGAAACAGTGACTTAGTGCATGATGGTAATGGCAATGGCTCTATTTTAACGTTGTTTACTTCATTCTGCTAGTAAACGCGAGCATCGTTTAATTATTATATTTAATTGGCACATACGAATGGCTCGAGCGAAATTTGAGCTCCTGATGGTAGACGTCAGTAAGTCCAAATGGCTGTTTGCTTGCTATGCTGCTATTCTCATATCTTTAATTCTTATGACAGTAGCTATTTGGCTGCCGCTTGACCAAAGCTCAACTGCCTGAAAATTTGCCACTGCAGAGTGCATCAGAAAACGACACTGAAGCTTCCGAAGCCGACGATGAAGCAGCGGCCACAAGCGAAGACGACGAACTTGGTGACGACGACGAGCTGCCGGGTATTGCTTGTTGCGCACATCTGCATTTTGTTCAGACCGTAAATGAGTCCTTGCGGTTGAGTAGCTTTCTCTAACAGCTGAGTAAAAGCAGAAGAGAAAGTTACTTGCAATCGATGAGAAGCGAGTGACTCGGCACATGAGCTGTGCTTTACGATCGTTGCGTTATTGCTTTATATCGAAACGTGACAGAAGTTCTTTTTGTCAGCATATTTTGGTTTTGGCTATCTTTTAAACTTGTTTGCAGTTTCACTGATTTTTTCAACCGTTTTGTAAGTTGCCCATGATTTGTGAGCGTTTCAATCTTCCTGCTTCAGCCATTTAGGCCATGAGCAGAGTTTCAGTTGGCGGGATTTTGTTTTTGTAATATTTTTTTCGTTCTTTTCCAGAATCGACCCATGCTTTTAGATGTAACTGCTGCGTTGCTTACGTTAGATGCACCATTTCTTTTCGCAGAATCAATTCAGAATCAGTTTGCCACGCTCACCTACGAGATTGACATCAAGCAGCAATTGGTCAACCAACTGGAGTCGATGCAATCTCGTCTGTCTTCCATGCAGAGGCAGTACGAAGAGAAGTTGAGAAACATGTCCGATAAAATCAAAGCGGTTGAAGTTGAAAGGGACAAAGTCCTTAATAACATGTGTAAGTTGTATTTTTTCAATGAGACGGTTCCTATAAAAATCAAAGTAACAATGCCCCGTTTGATTATGCCAGCTGCTAACAAGACCAGCGAGCAAGAAAGCAAGGTCAGGGCACAGTACAAAAAGCAAATCGATGATTTGAAAAAGGAGAAGGCGAAATTAATGGTAATTTTTTTTTTTTTTTTATTTAAATAAATGGTTAATTTTGACCGTGAACCGCGATTGTTTTTCATTTATCTAAGTATTTGTGAAATGTTGTTACCTACAAATTACTTTTCAGCTCCTTGGTTGTAACTTCTTCTGTAAAGCCTATTTTTTCTACTTCTGCGGATATCGTGGACTGATGTAGATCGTTTCAACTCAACGCTTTCACTCACCACCAGGCCCGTGACCAGGGGGTCGAAGCTCCCCCAAGAAAAAATTTCGCCCCCCCCCTGGAAAAATGGACATAGTTCAAAACATTTGGGCACCTCTCGGAAAACTATTTGCCCCTCCCGGTGTCCCAAGCTGGTTACGGGCCTGCTCACCACGCAGTGGAAATATATTTTAAAGGTTTTGTTATCCAGCCAATAACTTGGACGGTCATTACTTACAAAATCGATCGATCGTATCCACTTTGACTTGGTTGAGAAGATGATATTTGATGTTATTCTTCAACCGTGGTTCAAAAAGTTCTTTCGTTTTTATTTTAAACCATTGTCAATGTCTTGGTCATTCAGGAAGCAAAGCGCAGCCACGATCGCTTGGTGCGCGAACAATCGAGGCACATGAATCAGCTGAGAGCTCTCAGACAAGAACTCGACCAAATGAAAAAGGCCAAGGTGCTGCTTTTCGTAAAATTTGTGTGACAAATCGGTGTGTACCAACGTGTGTTCGTCTATTCTCGGATTTCTAGGCAGAAAATGTGGTGAGACAGACAGTTACGTTTTCGAATTGCAGGTTCGTTTGTTGCGTCAAATGAAAGACGAGCAGAAGAGAAACAAAACGCACGAATCTAAACAAATGAGAGAAATCATGAGACTGAAAAGAGAGTACCGGCAAAAAGCGGTTCGTGTTTTTCCTGTTGTGTGTGTCTGGTATACAAATGTTAGATGTCACCGTAAATATTGTACGTCTGTTTTCTGGTGTTGTATGTGTGCTGTTCATGCACTGTTATGTTCACTTTTTGATGTTTGTTCGACGCCTTTTTGCAGAACAAGCTTCAAAGCCTCGAGACCCAAAGCAAGAAGAAAGACATGCTGATGAAACGCAAGCAAGAGGAGGTCGTCCTGCTGCGTCGGCAGCTCAAACCTATATCAGGATCGTTTGGGAAGCGTCATCAGCAGCAACAGAAAGCCGCCAAACACGTTAACCAGAGTACTAAAACTCGATTTACTTTGTTTCATTATTTACTAGTCACGATTTGGAAGTAGTACTGAAACGCGCCAAGTTCTTTCAGTTTCTTCTAGATCACTGGTTTGAAGGTCGATGACAATCCTGCAAGGCTTTGCCAGTACAGTTTGCATAAATGCGTTCTGTTGCTGATGCGTTCGAAAACTGCCGCTGTGCGGCGGAGTTCCCACTAGGTTGTAGCAACGTGTTCGGTGTAGTTCTGTCGTCGTCAGGAATATTTTCGTGGTAATCAACATTTTGCATGTCTTTTCCTAAGACTTACGTGAGGGAACTCCTAGTTTTAACCTGCATGATGTTAAGTTAGTTTTTTTAATGTTCGGTTTTTGCAATCACTTAATAACATTTACTGCAATTAGAAAAGCTTTATTAGTGCTAGTTATACGGTAACAGTTGCCGACATTTTGTTATCATTAGGGATTGATTGAATAGCGTAAGGTAGTCTCATCCTTCAGTGACCTGTGGTTTTTGAATGGCTGATTTCTCACGTTGCGCTTTCTCTTTCCTATAACTATCCCGTACTGCTGAGAGTGTTGCAGAGCAAATAGTTGGCGTGTTGCTTCTTTCAGCTCCTCTGGACGCAACTTTTGTGGTGGACAAAGCGTCAACTTCTTCCTCTCCGCAGGTAAGACTTTTTCTGTGTCTATCTGAAATAATAACGCAAGTGGGATATTTAGGTTTACGTATGAAAAAGCCAGATTATGTTACTGCTTGCTTCTAATTTCTGATGTGGGCATTCTCAAAAAAATATGTCTTGTCCTAAATTCCTTGAGCGATTCTGCTTTGTGTTCAGGAATCGAACAGCAACACCAAACGTGATCGCAAACTTTCGAGCGAATTCTCGTCACGCACCGCTCGGGTTAAATGGAAAACTGTTCAGAAAAAGGTAAATGAAGTGCAGGCCCGAGGACAATAATAGACGCACCGCAGTGCTGCTTCGTTTTTGCAAACCTTTGCTGTTGCTCAGGTCGACGAAGTCGTGCTGCAAAGAGAAACGATCGCTCGGATCGAGAAACAAATGGAAAGGTTCATCAAAGACCGGGAACGCTTGAAACGCGACATCGAGCTGTTGCATCGAAAGCGCACCAGGGCGGCTGTGAAGGGAGAGGTCAGTATACAGTATACACCATGACACTAAAGATCGTTTTGACCTGTCCACTCGGGGGTGGAGCTTGTTACTTATTTTGCTCAACAGAGCTTGGCTGTGTGCCATCAGTTAAAAGACGAGGAAGATACGCTTCAAGAAAACATCGACTACGTTAATGAACAAATTCAAGAATGTCAGATGGAAATAATGCAGGTTAGTTTGGTCCATCCTCAAAGGTCAGCACGCCGAGATTCGATTGGTTAAGCTCTATTTGTCATGTCGCCCGCAGGTTGAGGAGTCGATGGAAGACAACGGTATGGTGACTGGTGTTATTCAGACGTGTTCCGTGAACGAAGCGAGGTACATGCTGGAAAACTTGCTTGCTATGGCGATAAACAAATCTGCTGTCACTGTTCAGTCCCAAAGCAAGGTAAGGCAAAGAAGGGAGGATCAGTTAATGGTTTCGTCCAATCTATGGTTACGGAGAAAAAGTTGGATGAATTTACGAGAAACTACCCGGTCCCAGCGACGATTGAGATAATTTATCAGAGATCTTGCGACAAGTTCGAAAACAATTTTTCTATTAATCTGTTCATATCGATGAAAGATAAAATAGTTTTTGATTCGTTGAGAAGAAACTATGTACGCATCTGTACCTCTTCAAGTAGACAGTGAAAAAAATTTCGTTTCTTAAATAGTTGAAAATCAAATGAAAACAAATACTTCTATAATGTGATATAAAGATATTTTCTTAATTGCTCCAAGTAAATAAAGGTTTATTCAAAGTTGAGACGATCGTCAACTGTGTATGCTTTGCTACAGAATTACGGTGTTGCATAGAAGACTTTCACTTGGATCCTTGTTTTAGCAGGGACCTTGGCGTATAATTTGCTTACCTTGTCTGTTTGACGCTGTAACGTAATATTGACTTTGCTGTTAAGAAATAGCTGCGAGAATCGTAGTGCACGTGTCTTGTTCGTGACATAACGAAATTATGAAACATTGATTTTGCTTATCGCGTCTAATTCGAAAGCAAGACTTAGGATGTTAATCCTTGGTAATACTGTATGTAGATTCGCGACTTGGATGTTGTTTCGTCGCGAAATGTGAAATTATGTTGTTTTTGTGCACGGCTATTTTTTCACCGCAGTTGGAAGACCTGCAGTCGAAACTAAGCGAAAGTCAGCAATCTGCTAAACAAGCTCACGACATAATGCGGTACATGCTTGAAGAGAAGCCAAACCTTGACGCTAGTCTTATTGATTGCCTAAGTGAATATATGAAAGGTACGGCTGGATGTCTGCTTCATTAGAGAGACTTACCTGGACGTGTGAGACCTCGACGTGTTTTTTAACTGCGCATCACGAAGCTCATTGTAATTATTTCCCTGGTGGTTAAAAAAAAAAGCTCTGCGCACTGTCTGTTTCATTGTAGTTCCTGATCTAGCTTATTTGTCAACCCAACGTCTGTTTACAGCACAAGGCATAAATGTTTGTTTTCATCACCAGGCAACAGCAGTGACACCAGTAGTTTGAGCTCTCGCGATTCTTCTCCCGATCGCCAAGATCACAGCTTCGAGGCTTTACCGACGTCTGCGCTCGCAACGCTGGGACACGACGCCGCTGATGGCAGGGAAGACTCGAAGCCGAAGGAGCTGAAAGCGAGACGGCGGACTGCTACACCTCAGGTACCAACAAATGCTGTTTTTTTCGCTGAAGCTGCTGGAACAGTTGAGCCCGATTTTTGCCAAGCTGAATAAGTTGTTTGTTCAGGAAGTCAGATGTGATTGTGCAGAACTGTATTGCTCCATACTCTCTGCGCCACTAAACCCGTCGTTTGGCCAACAGTGAACGGTACCTACTTGCATATTTCAATCTTGGCAAAGTTGAAAACGTTAAACGCATTGTGTGCACACTTACTTATCACACGCGCACACACACACCAAAGTAGATTATTACTTGCAATAGACTGATAAGAATCCTGTTTCTGATTGGAAGTTATAATTGTGCGTGCATTATGTTTTATGGTCTTGTCAGTATTCTGGCAAGAACCGATGCGCCATCGTAATAGAACTCCACTTGTGTTGAGTGTGAAGCAGGTGCATGCTGGCCTTGGCAGCTAGCTGGACTTTAAGTTATTGCTGTGCCTCAAGCGACTTCTTATAATTTCTTTTTCTGAAGGATTATAATCCAACGTAGTAATAATTATTACGATCAGTGGTGACTCGGGCTCAGCCGGAGTCTTCGATTACGTTTTACATTGTAGAACGCGAGCTTGCTTTACAGTTGTTAACTCGGGCTTTTTTCATTGGGCCTTGTCACTGTTCCATATATTTTCGTTCCATGTCTGACCTTTCGCGTTCATTTTGCAGGTGACCTGAATCATAAAATATCATTCACAATAGGCGTTCTCTCTATTTATTTCGCTCGCGCTTTCTTGGGCTCATCCGTTAGAGCCCGAGCTGCCATCTGCAATGAAGTGTTTTCTAAATATAATTCATATCAGATTAATTGTTTTTTGAAGTAATGGATTTGCAGACAACATTGTATTTGAATTCCAATCCGTGGACAGCTCCCATTCGAGAAAAATTTCAAACGACCGATAAACTGTCCAGTAATTCGGGCTAATATGAATGAGCTTGTAGTACGCAGAGGACCAGCTGGCGTTATCATTGCTGTGTGACGTGTGTTGCGTAACATTGGACGAGTTCTCATGATAACTTCTCATTCATTGTTACGTAACGAACGTCACAAAGCAGCGATAGTGCCAGCCTGAATGAGATCGAATGGAAATTTCAGTGACGCAAGCCTCGAACGGTTGCGTTTAGTCAGTACAAATCGCGTGATGAGCCCGATTGATGCTGCTGCTGACTTGGAGTCGCTCCTGATTGCAATGTTGTCAATAATTTGTTTTGCACATTACACATTTTGCTCGGTTGTTAATGGGGCTGATGTTGAAAACAAGCGTTGAGGAAAATGAAAAATACACGTGACTTTTAATCTTTTGGTCTAGCTTTTGCTCGAGATTATCGTGACTTTTGAACTTTTTACTGCATCTCCGACTGATGCTTGTCAAAAAAATCAGTTCAGACAGTTTCACCCAAGGTCTGTGGTAATATGTAAAATATTAGGAAGTTGTTGAACTGTTGTAATTTGAATAATTTTTTCATCGGTGTGAAAGCTTGCCTGATCTAATGTGATTTGCAAAACTCGCTGTTTTTCTCATTTCGCTGGCGTTTTGGTTTCTATCATTACGCTAAACTCACACTTGCCCAATGCTATAACTGATAATTATGGCAAAGGCACTGGCACCCACCTATTTCGCATTGTGAGGTGCCTGGTGATTTCAAGTATTGTGTCGTAAGGGAGCTGCGAGTTCGTGGCAATTACAGTATATATAATCCCGAGCAATCTGCTTGGGTTAACTTTTCCAAATGTACTAAGGGCACATTTTTCAATAAGATTATACAGCACACAATAAATGCGCGATGCACAAACGCGATGACATTGTTCGAGATCATTCCTTGTTGCATGCTCTAGTCGCCGCAACACGATGAGTTGTGCGATGTTACTCCTGTGCTTACTGTGTGAACATGTTTAATGGTTGAACAAGCGCGTGTCGCCATTTTTGCTCAGGAGCTGCTTCACGGCATGGCCAGTCCCATACAGAACCTTCACTTGCGAATAAAAGCTCCTATTCACGAAGAGGCGATCATGGTGGATGGCGTGCCCACGCCCGGCATGTCGACTCCTGAGAACAGGCAATCGCCGAACGATACCATCACAAATGAGACTGTCGGAAGCAATGCGCTGCATGGAATGAATGTAAGCTGCTATTGCTTCTGTTTCGTTTAGTCGCTTGGCATTTCTGTGGATCGTGGAACACTAGTTCTGCAGCTATCTTTTCCCAGTCGCTGCAACTATTTTTTTTCAGTAACTGTTCTCTTGATGAAACTTAAAAAAAGTATTTTGCAAGTGAGAAAGCGAAAAAGAGTTAAGTCTATTTGTTGGTCCCGATTCTTGTTGCGTTCGATGGCGATTTTACCGGTTGTTTGTTTGCATTCTGTGCAGGACGATGAGGTAGTTCAGAAAAAGCGACTTGGAACATATGCGCTTGATGTCGATGTTCAACCTTCTGCTGAAGAAAAAATATCAAGCCCAAGCGAAACGTAAGTCGTCTTGAAAAGTGAATCGATGACAATTTTCCCGTGTATTTGATCATGGATCAGTTCACCGTTTTTTTTCACAGTATTGAATCCCGCACTAGTTGCCTCAGGGAAAAAAACGCAATAACAAAAGTGAGCTCGAGTGGACATTTAGTGAATGGCCGTCAGCAGCTTTGTCGTGAAAGTAATTACAACTTTGTCCAAACGTTTTTTGATTGTAGTGTTCTGAAAACCACAAATTAGCTCGATATAATGAACGAACAAGCGAAATCAACGGCAAGCAATGAAGCAACTCATTAAAATGTTTTTGCCAATTGCGACAACGTCAAATGGCCCTGATCGTACTAGCGACCATCCTATGCAACTTACCGCGCGTCACCCATTGCCTGATGTTTCGTTTCGTTGTTGCATCGTTCGTGACGTGAATGCTTGCTCTGGAAGTTTCTTCGTGCTTTTCCTTACTTTCACATGTCTTGTTCAGAACGATGAGCTCTGTTGCTTCCGATCCCCCTCCCGGTTCCCCCCTCAGCACCAGCAGGTCCAGCCAATCGACCAACGTGTTTTCGAGGCTAACCACTTTCGCCGTTAGTTCTCCGCGTTATAAGTAAGTCTTATGACGTTGCCAGCGACATGACCCATCGTTCGTAACCAAACATTTTGTGCTTTCACTTGTGGAATGTTTTAAGATATTTTGTGGTTGTTACACCGCGTGTGAGTGGCGTGCGTGCACGTAAAAATCTTTTTCTGTTTTGTGCGTTTCTTTGAACTTCCGCTAAATTTCTAGTTTGATCTTTTACTTTCAATATTTACAGTTTTAGTGACTGCACAGTGTCGTTCATTCCTGGCTTAAGGTAATTTGAGTGTGACGTGAATGACAACTGCATGTCTGGACTGTTGTCATTGGTCGGCTTCATTGATGCGTAACTTTACATTGAAGCTTAGCATTCAGTGAACATAATATAAACACGAATTCCAGTTTTGTGCGAAAAGGATATGATCTGTTTTAAAACACGCGTTAAGTGTTTGGCGCTTGACTCGTTTGCTGGTTAGCCTTATGTAGCAGTACCCTGCGCTATTGAGTGGTGAAAATTTAGCAGTGCGGGTTGCTTCAGTTTTCTAACACAGAGTGCAAGGTTCACGTATATTCAATGAAAAATAATCATGGTCACCACATTCAGGCCTTTATTTGCGGATAGTAGCAATATGAAACATTGCGCAGTTAAGGCTAGGAAACCCTGTCCTATTTTATGGTCTCAATTACGAAAACACGCTTGTGCATATTCTTGCATTACGTTCATGTTTGCTTGTTTGTTTGTGCAGTTGGTGCAGCTTACTATAGTAGTGTGGCACTGCTGAGTGCAGCTGTTTATGACTTCAAAGCAACAAGTTTAAAACACTTTTCGTGGAAATTGCGTTTGTATCTCCACCTTCAAAAAATGTCTAGCTTTGATGTTGCCTGCGACTAATATACTTACTTTTGTTTCACTTATTCAGTTATTAACTTCATTCCTATTATCGGAGTCTAGTGAAATAATGAATAATAAAGAAAGTTATGTACGCCCTAATTGGATTGATTTAAGTTTCGTTTTTTGGCCATAGCTTGCCAACTACAACGCTAGATTACGAATCAAGGGCTCTAAAGATGCGGGTTTTCGTGTAGTTTATTGCATATGAAAAAACAAGTAAATTGTCATGTGAATTTTTTCTCAGGTCGTGATAACGTCATCAAACTTTCCTGACCCCACATAGTCGTGACGTCACACCACAAAATCAAACTCGCAAGTGCTCTGATCTTTTTAGATCGATGCTAGGAGACTTTTTGCTTCTTTAGAGGGCTTGAAAAACTCCTAGCTCTGTCGGTCTGAAAATCCTCTAGCGGTCCGTAAAGGGTTGAAAGAAGACGTCAAGCCGCGTGTCTTAGAAAATCTGCGCTTCGTGTTTGTCCTGATGTAAACCAGAGCGACGGTGCAAAGCAGGTTTTCCACCAACTGGTTAAACCTGCACGAAAGAGTTGTTTTGTATCAAGTTGAACGATATGAAGTTAGATTTTGTTGATGTTGTAATAAGCCGCCACGTGTGGTTGCTGCCAAAATCTATGCTTGGTTTCTTAAAATTTTACCGTGACCTTGTCAAGTGGTGGTTCGCATGGCTGCTTACTTTTCATCCCCAAAATCGTGTTGATCAGCTTTTCTCAAAAAGAGCATAAACGGTTGTTGAAACCTTTTTATCTCTTAGAGTAGAACGAAGTTGATAAGTTTCTTGACGCGGCATTGTTCTCGAGGATCATTTCGATTTTAAAGCCACCCAAAAATCACAGATGCACGTTGGAATTCTAAACATGCTTTGCAGCATCTGTTCGCCACTTAACCGAGACGTTAGTGTTCTTGTATTGGCTTTAAATTCATCGGTATAGAACTACTGCATTAAAAACTGAAATTTCCGATACAATGTATCATCCATACCACGGTGGAGAACCGAACGATGTGTCGCACTTCGCTGATATGTTGTTGGAATCTTGCATCTTGCTGGTGTTTTTGTTGTTCCCGTTGATGTGCGTTGTTGATCACTTGTCGTTGATGCTGCAATTGTTGGATTAACTACGTTTTTTAATCGTGCGCACTTCTGAAGGGGGAGAATGCATCCATACACGTCAAAAACGCCCACCCCTCGCTCGGCGCCTCTGATTTGCGTTCAGGTCGCCGAAGGTCACCACAAACCTGTCCTCTCCGTACAGGCGACAGATCATCTGCTCTTCTCTGCATCCAAAGGTGAGTTTTTTCCTATAAAAAAATGAACAGAAGTTGTCCACGTAACGATGCTCACCACTCAAGGAGCGTTGATACAACAACGCCTTGCCTTCGTCTGCCTATAGGAGCAAGTAGCTGCTAAGTGGGAAAATTCAGCTTGCCTATTACAGCAACTTAAGCGTCATTGGGAGACGTTTCCGAACGGTTACTTCACTGATTTCTATTTCCAATTTCATTATCGCGGTTAATTAACGTACGTGTCAGTTTTTAGCCTACAATGGGTCTTGTTTTTTGCGCATGGACATGTGCGCAAAAAGCAAGGACATGTTAATTCCTTCATTGTTCGCAGATCGGTCGGTGAAAGTGTGGAATCTGGTGACCGGGCAAGAGATAATGTCGCTCGACGGACATCCCAACAATGTCAACGTAAGCAATTGTTGTTCTGTCTTCTGATAAAAGGAAGAACTAGCTTTGAAAGTTAAATTTTTAGCGCGATTGGAAAAATGTTTTAACGTGCGAGTGTGGCAGATGCCCTGGGTACAAGAGCTCGTTGTCATTTCTGACGTCCCGTGGCTTGTTCCTGCTGTGACGTGTCAGTGGACCGCAGCTGCTCCAGACAAAGATATGTCGTTTTTCAGATTGTTCGTCACTGCCCGCACACTGGACTTGTCTACAGTGTTTCTTTGTGTTACATTAAAATCTGGGACATCCGCAGCAGAGCGAAGTGTATTCGTGTTCTCAGGTAATTGGCTGCTTGACCTAAACTTGTGCTGTCTGAGCTTGCTTTTGTCAATCCAAATTGCCGCTTTTGATGCAAGGTTAGTCCACAGACATTAAAGCTTGTTTGGTTTTAGTAGCAAGTTGTTTTAGTCGGTGTGCTTCTTTGACCGTGTTGCAGATTTGGATGTTCCTACGGCAGTGCTTCCCAACCACTTTTGGCACAGTTTGCAACTCGGTTTTCTTCACGCGGCACACCAAAGATAGTGACAGAAATGTGACTAATACGAAAGTTACTGCAAGAGTCGTTTACAATAAGTTCAACAAAGTCGTTACCAGTTTTGAAAATTTCGCGGCACGCCTTGGACTGTTTCGCCGCACACTGGTTGGGAAACTCTGTGCTAGGTGAAGGTTTGCAAACAAGAAATTCATTGTGAAGCTGTTTCTGTTTCGTGCCTTAGTACGTTGATTTCATATGCAACGAGTGTAAATGCACTATGCAGCCTTCAAATTATTTACAAAGTTTCTTGTGTTCGTGCAGCACGTCTGGCGCCCACCACATGCCCAGCGGTTTCATGGGCAACTTGCAGCGCACAAACAAGATGCCGGAAAACGAATTCCAGATAAACGACGTGAAGTTGAGCCCTGACTCAAAGCATCTTTACTGCGCCGCTTCAACTTACGTCAAAATTTGGGACTTAAACAAGTGTGTTGTTCGGTTTTAGTAAACGTATTTTGATTCCCTCAAAACCAAAGTGTTTTATTTCTGAGATCTACTTTCTTGAAGTTTATGTAAATGGTAATGCGAGCTATGGACTCTGCATAGTGTACTAACCAAGTGATGATGAAACAAATACATGGGTATGACAAGCAAAAACCAAGTTGTAAGAAAAGGCATTGCTCTCAAAAGCCCCAACCTCTTTTGTGATGTTGTTGCGTTAAAACTTTACAGATCTACGTATGTTTAGGATGCATGAACAGTAGAAATATGACTATGATTGCCAGGAAATTTCTAACGCGGCAGAACAATACTGGCAGGAAGGGCGTTCAGCAACTGCACTATGTTTGTGAAATGAGAGCTGCGTATTTAGCTTGTAAAATTGGCCATACAAGCAACCATTCAATCGCATATTTCACGTTTTACTGCAAACTGTGGTGACGGGTTTTGTTCACTTCGTGATTCTGGACCTTGGTTAAAACAGCTGCTCGTGATATTCCTGCAACAACTACTAATATTAATTGTTTCTTCAGAAAGATAGCTATGAGGGTTCTTCTGCTCCCGAAATTTATTTCTTTTTATGCAAATAAGAACATTCTTGAGCGATTCAGAAAATTAGTTTCTTTCTAGCTGAAGCCACAGTTGCTAAGTTTGCTATTTGTAGATTGTACCAGGATGCGCTATTACCTTGTCATACCTATACCGTGGGACTGTTTCTTTTCTTTATTTCTTCCAATAAATCTTGCAAAGTAAACCTCTTCCTCCAGACATGCTGGCAAACGAAATTCGGCACGGTTTCTCTAAATATAAAAGGCGCTCCATTAGTGAAAGTAAAACTGTGTGCCTTCATCATAAGATCTAGAGCAGGCATGTGCAACCTTTTTCACTGGCGGGCCACTTTCGAATTGTGGAAAGTTATCGCGGGCCGCATAATTTTTTATTGGTTGAACTTTATTCATTCCCTTCTTTGAAAATTAAGTGGTCACTCAACAGATATGGAGTATATGGTGTAATTTTCTCTGTTTGAAACTACTAACCACTTGCCGGTGACAGACTTATTGAAAAACTGTGAATTAGATGAGACATATGGTAAGGTCACCATATCTGCAGAAGCAAAATTTCTGACAGTCTTATTGACTACTTTTCGCGACAACAAACAAGCGCTATACTATATTTTTAGTATGTTCTTACAACTACCAATCAACCGCAAAACAGCATCACTATCATGCAAAGTTGTTGTAGACGCGGGAAGCAGGGAAAAAAGCAATGCAGCAAAAGCTGCAACTCTCATCTTCACAGCACATGCACATTGTTTCAAGTTAAAGCGTAATTTGCTAACTGGCAAACTTCCGGACATCAGAGCATTTTTCAAAGTTAATTCGCCGTCACCGAAGGCTTTTCCTTTCTCTGCTATTGCGTCACTAAATTCGAAACTCAATTCAGTCCCAAACTGAGAGTCGTTTTCGTAAAGAGGTATCATTTTCTGTTGCCCCTGCAATAGCACCTTCAACTGATGGGCTTGATCCACCCGCTACTGACCTAAAATGCCCTCGCATTGTTCTGAATTCCTGGAGTTGTAGTGCCACTTGATTATAATTTTTTTCAGAAGAGCAATGTCATTTCTGCAAATCAAGCAAAGAAACCTTTCATGTTGTTGAACACCACTCGTCGTTAAACATCTGCCCCTCATCAAGAATTTTTCGTTTTTTCGAACACGACATGCTTCGCATACAATTGCTAATCTTTGAGACTAAGTTACAGTGAAACTGCTGCTTTTATGAACTGCAAAACAAATGCTATTATTATCATTGATTTGCCAACCTTTTGAACATCTTCTTTCCCTCGCCCTGCAGCGAATTGTTAACACTCTGCCTACATTCCCAATCCCAACACTTGCAAACCACAAACAACATCATGAATCGAGTTAATGATGTCAGATGAATTAACTGAAATCTTTTCTAACTATCCTACACGTACTAAAATCAAACTAACAGTATTCAGTTCGCACCAGGCACGTCGCCAGGGTATCACAAAAGGAGGCCAAATATTTTAAATACAATAATGGATGTATGCAGTAATCGGGGAGCCAAACATGAAATAGGGGTTACGAATTTCAAATGGTGGGGGCGGGCACCACTGGCCTCCACCCCCACTGGCGACGGCCCTGGTTCGCACGAACAACTGCCTGCCAAGTCTTGACGAATTGTTCGAACAATTTTACACAGCAAAGCCTCTGCAAGCCTCGTATATGAATCACAAAGAAAAATTTTAACATCACAAAGAGCCTAATCTGGCCTGTGGGGTAACAATTACAAATGGCGCGAAAATTCTTATTCGCTTCGTGGTCTGTGGTTCCCAGATAATTAAAAAACGCTACAGTTCTTTGTTCGTTAACTTCAAGGACTGCAAACCTCTGATCAAGTGCAAAAGCCTATGGTAAATGATGTTGAAATGAGTAATACGAAAAATTGAAGAATACAACTCATTTGAAATACCATTTCCGGAACATGAACAATACCACGCGGGCCGCACCAAACAACACGGCGGGCCGCGGGTTGCACATGTCCGATCTAGAGTAAATATGAGTCAAAATGCCCAATCTGGCTGGGGCAGCATTTTGTGGTCAATGGTTGTTTAGGCGATCGAAAAAAGGTTCACTTCAACAGTGGCTTAGGTTTGTTTTGTTGTTTCTCTCTTAATTGTGAAGCCAACTATCCGTTGTCTCTGAAATACTGAAAGATCAAACTTCCTTATTTGCTTTATTATCATTTACTGTGGTTGTTTACTACAGGTTTGCAGTGATGGGCAAGCTTTCTGGTCACACAGGCAACATTATGACCATGGCGATTCCAAAAGGCGAAACAACTAGTGTCGTGACTGGGGGCAAAGACCATTTCATCAAGGCAAGCGTAATTTACTTTGCTGCCTGTACGGATCCAGTCGAGCCTCTTTGAATGTTGCTAACAGTGCACTGCACTGTGCTGCATTGTGAAGATTTCTGTAATGAAAACAAATTGAAATGTTTCATCCGATTGAGAAATTGGTTGTCATGACCCTTTCCAAAATAACCGTGAAGTAGACTGTTATTCCGTTTTTCGAAGCTTGTCTTGTTCTTCAAAGGTGTACGACTTAACGAATGGTTTCCAAGGCATCATTAGCCCCTCTACGACTCTGGAGCCTCCTCACATGGACGGAGTGGAATCGCTTGTGTTTTCTTCCACTTCAAACGTCATGTTTTCTGCTTCTCGTGACAAATCTATTAAAAAGTGGGACATGAAAGCCAAATCAGTAATTAAGGTAAGCAAAAAAGCCTGGGGAGGCACACTACTCGTGTGCAGGAGTGTCATAAGAATATGATAAACAACTACTTCCTTGGAAAGAGTGTTAAGAACATCAGTTACGTTACCTGTCGACTGAAAGTAGCGTGTCTTTGCTGCTGCAAAACCCGGACTAAAGGCCTTGTGAGATTTTACCGGCCGGTTTCGAACGCCATTTGAGTCGTTGTCCCCGTGCGCCATAACAGAAGTCAAAGATGTTGTCCATAAAGCTTAGTTTATGGCATTTTTAACAGACACTATCCTGTACGGAGGTTACGTTTAAGGTGTTAAAGTTTGCAAACTGTGTTTACTCCGGGTTTAGGCCGGTTGACGAACGCTTCCAATCAGTACCTTTTATCGGCTCTTGTTTACCAACAGCCCTGCACACAGATTTATCGAGACAACTAAATGTGTCAATCACGAAAGTCTTTGTCAGTCTGCAAAAATCACCTGGTTCTCGTTTTTCTTCGCCAAAAACCTCAGCAAGCGAATCTCAGTTTTATAACCCCTGGTAGTGATTTCCCCGCATGACGTCACTGTGCTTTTGCCTTTTCACTTCATTCGCTAAACTGGCGATTTTTTTAGCAAATTGAATTTTTGTGTTGTAAAACTATGTGCCTATTTTTTGGCGAAATGGAGAGAAAAATTTGGATTGCAAGAAGCATGCACTGAATTTCAGTCGCAGTACCAGGCCCACGCAAACTGGGTGTGCGCCCTCGACCTGGTCAGGTCGGACGACGGCGACGAGGTTCTTGTGTCCGGCGGTCGAGGAGGGGTCGTGAAACTATGGGACGTCGAGAGCTTCGGCGCGATCGGCGACCTGCAGGCTCACAGCAGCACTGTCAACTGCATCGCTTCGAATAACTCCCACATTTTCACTGCGTCCAGGTACGTAGCTTGGTTGAAGCTCAGCACGCATGCCAATGTTATCGTACTTTGGCGTGCACTTCTTCAAATGTTAACATGACCGTGCTTTTAAGTAGTTAGGTTCGCTGACATAACCAACATATACGACAGAATGCTCGTAGTGACCTCCAATCCGTTTGTGATTATGACGTGAGCGAATAGTAATTTCAGTTTGCTTGTTTTTTCTGGAGTTTCGACAGAGCCCTCGTGAAATAGGACCAACCTTATTAAAATTTGCACATACTTCTTCGTCATTTCTCGTAAATGATTCCTGTCGGCAGGGGTGGATATTAGAATCAAAAGGTCCGAAGCAAGCTCTCGGAAAATGCCCCAAACTGTTCCATGACTACAAAAATTCAGCAACAGACTNTTATTGTGACACNTGCCTTTTACAATACTGCANACTTGAGTAAATAGGATAATTNATCTGATTAAAAATAATGTTGTTTGAAAGAGGTTCATGTTTGAGCTCACGACATTTTTGATATTTCATGTGTACAATATGTGGTCTTANAAAAGGTTCGTTCAGTCAGCTTAGTTACCAGCTTGGTTGTGATCTGCTCTGCTCAATGCTCCCTTTTNTCTACAAATCTTATTCCTACCACCTCGCGAACTCAAAGAACATAATGTACTGTTGCGTAATGCGATTGAAACAATACCTACTCATGTCCAAATACGCGGATGAATATTGACCTACCGGCAAAGTTAACCTTCGTGAACATTCTTTCCCTTTTTTCAAACAGCGACGCGACTATCAAGGTGTGGAAGACGAAACCTGATAGATGACGTCAGGGTATTCTCGTTGCAGTTGTAGCCGCTGCTTATACGTCATCAGTTCGGTGCATTCGTTCACGAACCGATACGTTTCACTTTGTTTTAGCAACTAATGACGCTTTTATAACTGAACTGGCCGACGTCTTATTTATTTTACAAGGCTGTGCGCGTCCATGGCTAGGCCAAATATGTTTTCTTGCTTATTCAGTTTATCTTTAGTTTTGCATGTGCGATTGATTTATTTTCTTACATACAGCGGGCAAGTACTTGATTTTATTTGAAATTCTTCATTTATTTTTTCCACTTCCCGCTTCCATTCATCACACACTCGCGTTTGTGGTGCTAGAACCGTGTTTGCGAAAATGCGGAGACGCTTCTGGTCCAAGCTTGGTGGAGAAAACGCAACGAGTGTTTTAACTAACCCGCATTCTAGTATTCGCATCAAAGGCACTGACATTAATAACTGTTCTTTACCGGACCCTGGCTACGTCGCATGTTTCGTGAAACATTGCTGCATTGGGATTTCCTTACAATGCCACTGCGTTTGAAGGTTGTGAGATAGAATGAAACAAGCAGATCAGTTAAGATTATGATTTGTTTGTATATACGGCCTTCTCTTAAAATCAAAATAGAGCAAAGTGTACCGTTTTGTTAGTCCAAGAGTAATCGCTACTTACAGCTTTTGCTGGTATAATTGCCAGAGAGTTTGCACAACAGGTGGACTCAGAGCCAGCTCATGTAACCGGTGTGCATGTTGGCAACAATAATCATCACCAGCACAACGCCGAAAACTTTACTGTTCTTCCGAAATACCCTTTTTCGCTTCGCTGCTGAGAAGCCACGTGCATGTCTTCCATGTCTCTAATGCATCGAATTGCATGACCTGTTTTTAATTTTCCTAGCGACCGCACTGTGAAAATGTGGAAACAAGGAAGCAGCTGATGCGGCACACTAAAGTTCTGCTTTAAGTTCTGCACGACAGAAGCCGACTGATTTTGCATGAATTTAACAACAACCTCCGCCTGCTTCCGGCGAAGCAGCGTTTATGATTTTGGTGAAAGTGCATGGCTCGTTTATGAAATCTTTTTTTATTGTTACGTTCGCTTACGCGCAAACGACCGGCGGCAAGTTGCGAGCGCATGAATATCATACCGAATGTGTGCGTGCGTTAGCACCTGTGGCCCCTGTGCCTGTAGTGCAATACGATACGAGTGGTAGCGACTTCGAGTGCGTTTAGTTACACGCCTGCGCGTACGGTGCAAGGAGTTAAAGTTGTTTAGCGTCGTTTCTTTGTCACTGCCTACAACATACTGCTTTGCCTGACCAAGTCGTGCATAACGGTTATTTTGTCGCACAACCTTTTTTTTTATTTGCGCCAAGTGTTTATGTGAACAGTCCTTGCGTTTCGGCAATTCAAATCTGCCCTTTCTTTGTGCACGCCCATTTTTCGGAGTCATTCGTGTTCTGTGTCAGCTTTACGCCGGAAGCCCGACTGCATTTCCTGCAACTGTGTGTGCTGCCTCGTGGTGGACAATTCAACAAATGAGGCTCTTAGGTTTCGTGCTAACAACAGTGTAGCAGATTTGTCGTCGGCCGTGACGCTGTCACAAATTTGTGCGTGAATGAATCTAAGGGAAGTGGAAGCCGAAATTCAAGTGCTCTTGCTTTGGTCAGCCTCACGAAACAACGCCCGTGCCAAGTTACTGATGCGGAGATCAATTTTTGATTATGCACATGTCATACTGTGAATGTTAAATGTGACTGCAACGCCAAACGATTTACTTTGAATTAAAACCACCACCGATTTTCGGAAGAAGCTCGTAACTATCAAAAGAACTCCGAATAAAACATGAACGAAAGTTTTGCATTCATCTCTTTGTTGGGCCGCTGTGCTGAAAAACACGCATGGCTTATGGAAGCGTTGTATTGACATCGGTTGCCTTAAGTCACTGTGACAATGACTGTAATGAATTCCTTCTCAACGTGTGTACTTCATGGTTTGTGTGCGGAATTAACTGTGTTGCGCATCGTGGCTGTTGCTGGCCGCTTTTCCATCAACACCGCAATCGTTTGATGCGCCGCACGTGTGCTGAATACATTAGAAATTGAGAGATCGACGTTTACACAGAAGGAAGCGAGTCTTGGTGTGAAGTTCCGTCGCAGCCTCGGTAGCTTGGCTCGCGTGGCACCAACATGTTGCATGCACGTGCAACACCGCCCCTTACTGTTGTGATAAGAAGCGTAGCGTATCGTTAGGAAATATTTGCCTTTTCTCCCGCATGTGATTCATGTGGGTGCACCTGTAACGCTGTTTGGGTTAATATTGGAAGTTTGACCAGATTTGAATTGCCTCTGTTTTTCGCTGTACCTAACTTGGTAGACGGTGATCTCTTGACAAGTTTTCTGTACATCAGCCGTCTTCGCATGTAATACAATTGTCACTTCAAAGCTTTTGATAATTTTTACGACCTCGAATGGAAGATAGCTTGGTTTTGCAAAAGTTAATTAGACGCAAGTTTTATTTAGGCACAAACATAAAATGTAGCACACCGCCAGTGCAGTTGCGGTGCAGACGATTTTGGCTGATGGGGGAAAGTTCTAAGCAAGCAAGAAAACGGTAGCAAGCAGAATAGTATTTTCCAGCTTTTCACACCATTTTGTGGGCGTCGGCAGCAGTGAATTGAAAATTGCTTTGTAGTTGCACGTTGTTCGTAATTATTTCGCAATGCTGGCTTTGTGCAACTTCAAGTCTGATGTGAATGTAAAACTGTTGTCTGTTACCATTCTCTGTCTAATTTGCTGTTCGGAAACACTCGTTAAAATCACACAGTGTCGATGCATTTCTTCATTTCAATCTTTGTAAAAATCGTCCGAAAAGGACCAAAAAACTGTTGCCAATGCAGCGATACTTATACCTTTAAGAATTGCAAAACCACAATTTTAAGTCGGTAATTCTTTTCGTTCTTTGAAGCAGCACCGTAATGTCACAAGAACTTTAAAGCAACACTTCGTTTCTGTTATAAACAGCGATACAGTGTGATATTGGTAAATAATAATAATTTGTGACTGACTCGTGGTCAATATCACAGACGCAGTCATACAACACAAGAGCGCAAAAATGGTTAGCCATACAGTGTTTTAAAGAGTGTGTTTTAATTTGGAGGGTGCTAATTTTTATGTCCAAAAGAATTCAGTCGCCAAACCTCTTAAAATTAATGAAAAAACATGAATTATCCCAACAATTTTCGTTTCTCATTTGTTTTCTGCTGCGCGCATTTTTATTTTGTTTGGAGTCTTATCAGAAATCTTAACTGTTATGAATAGGTCTGTTTTGCAAGGGAACCAAATTCGGGAGTTGCGAGACAAAGAAGAAAAGTCTTACGTGATTTGCAGGAAAAACTGTGGCCGCAGCCAGTACCAGAAATCAGGGCAGTGAGAAAATTTTCAGGGCATTTGGCTGCCGTCCCCTCCCCGAAATAATTTTTTACTTGTGTATGTTGCTGGGAGCGTTCCGGCAAAGTAAATGCAATGTCTTCTCTGAAAATCGGCTAATGACTTTCACTTGAAACCGCCGCTGGATTTGTTAATGAAAAGCTTAGAAGAACTTCTTCGTTTCCTACTGTTTACTACCGAGACTGATCACTAGGGCAACCAAAAGTCAAAAATTTTCTGCCTTTTCTGAAGCTCATGAAACGTCCACACCAAATTTCACGCTCATACCATCAGAGAATCCCAAATTATTAGGTCAAAATTTATTGTTGGGTCAAACTTGCAGCATAGTTTTTACTCAATATCGAAATTTTTTTGAAACTACAACAACAAATATTTGTATGTTTTTGTTGCAATTCTGTAATGATAATGGGTTTGCTGCGACTTCTGACGTAATAATGTTGTTTTGCCCACTACTGGACAATTGAATATTATGTAGGATAGGGGTGGTAAGGCAAGAAACATGGTCTTACAGTACTTGGTTTGTTAAATTCTCCAGCATGTTTTCAACTTCTGATGTTCTCAGGTGTGACTCTACTGTAGTTATTGATGTACTTATCAATATATCATCCCTCAAAGTTAAACAACCAATTATTTGTAAATTTCGAAGCGTAGAGTGCAGGCCCGTAACCAGCTTGGGACACCAGGAGGGGCGAAGAGTTTTCTGAGGGCCCAAAATTTTTGAACTATGTCCAATATTTTTAAACTATATCCAACACATTTTTCCAGGGGGCAAGGAAAAATTTTGGGGGGATTTGCCCCCACTGGTTACGGGCCTGATCGAGTGCATGAATATGCGGCGTCTGGGCTAAACTCAACACCCAGTGGCGTGCAGAGGTCTAGTGATAATCGGGGCGACTGGTTGATTGGATGCCCTCTACCAAATTCTAGTATTGAGCAGTGGTGTAGGTCCATGGGGTCATTTTTACTGGTTATACGCCGTTTGTGACGTCCTATTCATGTTTGGAAACCAACGTTTTGGTGAAGTTAGTTGGCATAACATGCATGTTCAGGGACGCCGGAGCAGGGAGAGCAGTGAAAATGTTGAGGGCAATGAAAATTTACAAAAAACAAAATAAATCGTTACCAATAATGTTTGTTTCTGTTCATCAAAATTGTTGACCTCAAAAATAATAACAGGAATTATAGAAAATCATTCTGAATTATCTGGGTGCCCGAATAGCTGCAATAAATTTATTTCAAGTCGATCTTGATAAACCATGAAATTATGTATGATACGATTATGAAAAGGCACCTCCGACCCCGTTGCACCCCTTTTGAAGGTGCAGAGGGGGCAGTGCTCCCGCCATGCCTCCATTCTCCGGCGTCCCCTGTGCATATTATTCTACACGCGCTCTCTTTACTCGTTATTGTAGGCTACAGTTTGTCACTGTAATGAACATAAAGCATCACCGGTATCCAGAGCAGTTGATAACTGCAAAAATATCCGGCAACGCATTGAAACAAGGAGTGGAACACACTCCGTGCTGCGTCAGCGCAGTTCACCACTGCGAAAACACAAGGCTGCGCGAATGTCTCGTCGAACAGCAGTCGATCAGAATGCATGCACCGGGGATGGTGGACACCAAGGGTTGACAGTTTGAAATTTGTAAACTACACAGTAGTTGAGAATGCGCATGAAGTACGTAAGAAAATTTTCATTTTTTTATGTGGCTGTTATATGTACAACTACTGGAGGGACAGAACAGATACGCGCTTGTGTGTGCCGTTATGATCAATCCGCCTGAACTGCCAATTAAAGACGAAGCTCGAAACGAAGCACATATTGCAAGCAAAGGTGTGCGACGGTAATTGCACAAAAACACGAAACGGGAAACTACTGATACATCATTAAATCAAGCACGTTGAAATACGACAGTTTTGAAGTTTGACTCAGAAAATTACTTAAAGGTCCATAATTATCTTCAGGGTTGATGTAATTGGACCCACCAAAAAAACCACACGGGTATCTTTAAAAAAGCCCACTTAATACTAACCCACCAAAAATCACACTTTTTTCTTTTCCTTTGAAAAATGTACTATGAAGTTGAAAGTAAAATTAGCAGCACACCTTTTTAATGAAACAAAACGAACGGCAACGAAATTTGAAGGACTTGAAAAGCAGAGAAGAATAATTCGAACAGCTTGAGTAAATTTTACTGGTTATCTTCTTCAGCTCTGTAAAATCGGTATATTTTAACCATTTTTCTGCCTTCTCTGCATCCAAACTGTTTCTGATGTTGGACCATACCAAACCATATGTTGAAAAAATTCACTATATAGATGCTGAACTAGTAGGGCATGCAGGCCACATAAACTTGACGTGAGACGGCAAAGTTTGTGTGGGAGTGGCTTTGTCTGCCGTGTACATTGCCACTTTGGAGTGAATCGACCAACAACACTTTGCGAAAACAAAGATGGGATACATTTTTTTACCCTCGGATTTGAATACCATAATAGGTATAAAAAGTTATTTTTGTGTAATTCTGAAAATGGTGATATTGCATGATGCAATGAAAACAATTCAGAAGTGTTTTTTTCCAAAAAAAAAGGATTAAAGAAAACAGAAAACATGTGAATTGTTTTTCTTTAAACCTGGGCTTTTCTCAACCCTGATTACCTTTCAATCCTTTTCTTGATTTTCCCTTGATCGCACGATCTGGAACAAGTCACGTCACTACCAGTTTGATTGGGTGCGCGCCGCACACCTAAAGTATAGGCCCCTGGTATTGAAGAAGCTGAGACTCACTGGCATTTGAATACGTAAAAGCTAGTACAGTAGAACTCGTTTAATTCGTCACTTTTTCATCGGTCCCGGCAGAACCCCTTTTTTTTGTGTACATTTCTGTTCGTCAATTTGCTCAATTCGTCACCTCTTTCTATCCCTGAGAAGCGTTTTGTTCGTCTAATTCGTAATTTGCAGTTTCGCTTTTGATGTCTAAGTAGCTAGTACGTGTGGGAATTCAAACAAGTTAAGGATCTTTATCTGAGAATTGTTGCACCTCTCAATTTGTTTATCAAATTTATGCACGCGTTGCGAAGCGCGACCCGACTCCCCGTTGACAGAACGTGGAAAAGTTTATTAAAGATTAAAAGGTGTTTGAATGAGGAGTCCAGCTAGAGCAGAGGAATTAATTGTTGTATTCAACCATAACGTCATAAACTTGTATTTTACTGCAAATAAGTGCACTATGTATGTATACGAGTTACCATGATAAAGTATACGAGCTTCTATGATAGAGTTTTCACCTGTTTGCATAATTCGTCACTTTTTTCTAATCCCCTTGAAGTGACGAATTAGGCAACTTCTACTGTATTGACAACAAAAAAAGTTTCGTAAAATAAAATCCATACAGCACGTATTACTAAACTTACAATAGGAAAAATCATCCACTTGCAGCATTTCAATTTTTGTAATTTCACTCTTTGGATGCCCCCCTGGCCTTGGATACCCGGGGCCGTCGCCCCCCCCCACTCTGCACGCCACTGTCAACACCTAAGGCTGAACTATTTTGCGATTGCAAACGCAGAAACTTTATACGTCAAAATGAAGTCAAAATTTTAAGTTTTTAGGTCAATAAATTGGTTGCCCTACTGATCACCACTTACTTTTTAAAGCGCAACAAAAAACGCGAGTGCTTTAAGCTAACCGTACCTGAGCAAATGCTTTTGTACTGTAGCATCACAGACCGTTTGAAAAATAGTTCGCCACTTTTATCTTCAAGTCAAGAGACCAAATCGGGAAATGGAGCTATGCTTGGTGAAAGTACATTTGCGTAGTAGCCTATTCCAGAAAAAATGCCTGACATTGCCTTGCTTTCAAAAA
>JGI24159J19872_10000192_pt1 | contig 44378 bp, 24 predicted proteins | sample Ectturendosymbi4_FD_19872 | JGI IMG/M metagenome (IMG submission 19872) | reverse complement strand
TGCCATTATGTTTTCATTTGCTCTAATGTTCGCTAACGATTGGCTTACTGCATGCGATGGCTTTTATGATGCTTCTGCTTGTTGGCTGAGTCATATGAAACCATTGACCATTGACCATTGACCATGAAGCGCTACGTTGAAGTACAGCTCTAAACACTCTGTCATCAAAGCGAAAGCAATCGCAATCTCTATGACGACGCAGACGTAGCTCCTCACCACCGCAGTACTCGACAAAATTGATTGCGTGTCTCAGTCGAACTTTGTTTTGATCTATGATATTATTTCTGTTGTCGGAAAACCATATTCTCACGTCCACGTTTCTTTCATTTTTGCATGGTCCACGAAATGCATCAAACGTCTCTGCTCCAAGCTGTTGTTATTGGTGTGTTAATTAGTTATTTAATTCATTCATTTCCGTGCCCGCTTTTCCTCTCAGGAGGGTTGCGGGGGCAGCAGCCCTAAGAAGACTGGAAATACCTCACGGTTTTGAGCAATTTCAGATAGTTGTGCTGGCTCCACGCCAAGACGGGACCAAGCAAGGTAAAGTACATAATCACGCCACCTGGTCCTTGGTTCACTTTTATTATTTTCCTCCCCCAAATGTACCTCGTGGGTGTCCGCTGGTATAAGAGCGACTGGGTTCAAAAGATATTTGTGTTTAATGAGAATTAGCATCTTCTTTCACTTTTTTCAATGTTTGTGCTGATTCTACCAACGAACCGAGGGCATTAGCGCTGCGACTGACAAAAACAGGTGCAAAATTCCTCTACATGTTCGCTGTAGTGCAGACAAACCATTCGAACTCCTCAAGCCATTGCATTAAGAAACGACGCTTCTGGAAGCCTATGTGCACTACCGGAATATTGTACGAAGATGAAGGAGTCTAGCCAATTATAGATAAAATTTTATGGCCCTCTTCGCGCAGACAACGTATGCTATTACCAGTGTATGTTGTTACCAGTGTATGTTATTACCAGTGTTTCCAACGTATGTTATTACCAGTGTTTCCAACGTATGTTATTATCAGTGTTTCCTCTACGAAAATTTTATTCTGAACAAATGTTTGTTTTAGTGAGCATGAATATTTTAAGGGTGAGTAAGCAGAGTTCTACGTGAACTACAAACTTTGTGAATCATTAGAATAAGTATCCAATTTTATCAATATACGAATAAAATACACATTTAATTCAAATAGTTTGCTTTCTTCCAATCTTTTGGAATGTTGCAAGTACGCGAGAATGAGATTTCACTGCGAAAATGGTCTGGTGGTGCTGCGCAGTTGCGCACCTTAGAGCGAGCATCGGTTATGACTCATACGAGTATACATGCCAAGGGAATTCGCCAAAACATTGTCTCTATCAGTTGCGTCCGATGTTCGTTGCTACTCTTCTGCGGATGGTCAAATATCTATTCTGATAGTAATGATCAATAAAAACTTTTGAGGCTGCGGCTCATCCTGATCTGTTTCATCCGAGGAGGAAAAACGTTTTAATTCACCACAGACGTGTCCATTTCCACACTTTCCTTTTCGCGAACTAAAGTGCGGGTAAACAGCGGAATAAGCAATAGCTGCACCAGCAGCTAGCGGCCACACACTCCGCACTGCATGCCTTTAGCGTGACCACATTGCTTGACGGCAAGCTCTATGATGTCTTAATTACAGAACAATGCGCACCAGCTTTGGTTCGTTTCCATGCCATGCCTGTACAACACGGCACAGGCATCAAGAAAGCTGCTTGGTTATTTCGCAAATCTCGAAAAAAGTGGATCAGATCCCTAACAAAACATTGGCAAAGAAATCACCGAGTAGATAACTGATTGGATAAGTTGCTGAGGGAGAGTTCCAGTCCCTACAGCCCTCCTGACCGCGTCTTTGCACATTGGTGCCCTGGCTTTAAGTTGTTGGCTTAACATATTGCGTCATGCTGATATGAAGAAACAAGGAAACCTTCAGCACTACAGCCAAACAGTCTATGGTGCAAGTTTCTTGAAATCGATATTCTACGAATCAAGGGACGCCGGAACAGCGGCAGGGAGGGGTAGTTAAAACTGAGAGCAATGGAAACTTGTAAAAAACAAAAAAAATCGTTACCAATTGTGCTTGTTTTTGCGCAGCAACAATGTTGACCTTAAAAATAATGGCATAAATTATAGAAAACCATTTTGAATTTTATGGGTGCGCGAATAGCTGCAATAAATTTGTTTCAAGTCGATCCTGATAAACCATACAATTACCTATGATTCTGTCATGAAAAGGCACATCCCCTGTTGCCCCCCTTTAACAAGGTCAGGAGGCAATGCCCTAGTCATTTCACCTCTTCCCGGCGTCCCTGATATTACCTATGATGCTGTTAAGTAGGGGCACCTGCGCCCCGTTGCCCCTTCTTTCAAAGGGAAGGGGGGGTAGTGCCCCCGTCATGCACCCCCGTTCCGGCGTCCCTGGCCAAATATATGCTTGCAGAATGTACATGCCGATGGCATGTCCTTCAAGAAACGAAAAGAGTCGATTGGTGAACAAAGAAGAAATTTCATTCTTTGTTTAGCATTTGTCGTTGATAAACGCCAGCAAAGCTTACTACTTGTTGGTGTATGATACGGTTGCACAATGCAAGCGATGAAAATAAAGTTCCATTCGCATTTATTCGAGCAGGGACGAGACAGGTGATGCCTTTCAAGCCAACTTTGATATTTTCAATATTCAGTATCAACGTTTTTTTCTAAGAGTCGTACTTCCAGTTTTCAAAAATTTATTTTTACCCATGAACAACGCTTTCAAACGCTCGGGCGAATACCGTATTGTGCCCTGCGTTTGCATCTCACGATAGCTGCGTGACATTTCGACAGATTGTGCCAGTTAACATCAAGTTGCTTGCACTTGGCGCAACACGTGACTGTCCTGCTGTTTCTAACAGCAGCGTATGTAACACGCATCGACGCAAAAGCAACGTCTTTCGACCAATTCCACTTACAGATTGTACATGTCGGTGAGATCGAAAGTGCCTACGACGACAAAGTGTCAGTTGCGGCAAACAGGCTTAACGACATTCAAAGCACGTTTGCTACTAACCTAAACGATCTTGGTCTGGTGCCCTCAGCGCGCGTGCAGTTACCGATGACGAGTCACGGAAAGGAAATCGTTAAATTTCGAAGGTAATGTAATTACCTTTACTACTAGACACGCAGCAATCGAAATTGTTGCGTCCACAGACAAACCGGATGTGTTTAACGTCAGCTGTTCCACATGGGTTCGGCTCAAAGACATTTTGCCAAGATTTAACAGCTTTTCCCGTGACAAGTTCTGCTGCCTTTAGTAACCATATAGAAGACAGATTGAAATGCAATGTCAGCACGTTGTGTGACTTGTACAAGTACTACCAAATCAAGCAAGCAAACGTTTTGAAAATCAGAGCATCTTTACGAAACTTACTTTCCCTTATTTGGGCAATTTAAAACCCGCATCATTCGCAATGTTATTGGATCCAAAAAAGGNGTTTCAAGAAATAATTGCAGAAAATGTGTTTCAGCTGTCTTGCAAAGTACGTNACTTTTTCCTACCGCTGTACGAACTTGCTTCGTCACGCCAACGCAATTTAAAGAAAACTGAAAATTGCTTGAAAGCCAAGGAAATTTTCCTGAAAAAAAAGCAGAAAAACGTTTCTTCCGCTCAACACCATCATTCGAAAGAAAATGTTTCCCAGGTTTTTTCCTCTAGTACTTGCGGGCAAGTAGCTGAAGCAGAAGTCCAGGCGATGTGGCCTCCAGAGCTAGGAGCTGATCAGTTTGAAAGCCAAAGAGTGGTAACCATAAACTTTGATAATATTTTGAAATACCGTTTGCAAAGGGCTTTGTGGAAGCAAGACGTAAGTGACTGATAAACGTGTTTGCACGCGAAACATGAGTTGCACTATACATTGAAACCCTTGTTCTAAGATATGTGTGAGAAGCTCTGCTGATAAGCGTCGAGCCCTGCAACAGCTTTCTTCGAACTACATAAGCACCAACACAAACATAATTTTCAAAATCTTTGCATATACTGCAGCAGCATATATAAATCCCAGAATACGTTATAGGAATAAACCTTTCAAACAGATTTAATTTTGCAGTTGGAAAAATACAAGGAGGAAGTTAAACGCTCAAAACTGGTGCAAAAAAGCATCCTTAAACGCTTTTTCAGCCACGAAGGCGACAGCGAACGATTGCCGCTTAGACAAGGAAAAGATCAACCGCAGATCCGAACAATACAAGAGCCTAATTAGGTTTTCCAAAAATGCACCTAGGTCGACAAGAAACAATTCTTAAAGGTTACAGTGAAGATAAGGTAACGTTTATAGGACTTGTTGGGTTACACTTCAAGAATGTAGGTGTTGTTAAAATAGTTTAAAAAGGAACAACATTGCCAAGGTCATTTTTCCAACCGCAAGGTTGAAACTTCATGTATTTAATGCACTGAAGTGGACTTAAATATTTCGATATACTAAGGAGGAATAAAAAATTGAATGCAATGTTGTTACTTGCATCGGAAAGAAAAGACTATAAGTGTATGAAGCCACNAAGTAATAATGATCATTTTTAAACAAAGATCTTTTTTAAGCAATATTTGCGCGATGTGTGACCAAGGTGTTAAAGTCACGTGGAGTNATTTTTGGTCTTTAGAAAACAACCAAAACAACCGGAGCACTATCGTCAGAGATGTTAGAGAGCGTTTGTCTTTGGTACGATGTTTGTTTGGAGAATCCGCTTGGGGGAGCTCACCGCAAGGCTAAAAATGGGACTGGGACCCGCAGAAGGATCTAGGTTGCTGGTTTTCAGAAGACAACGTCGGCATATTTTTAATATTTTGCTTCCCATGGCACAAACTTGATTTTCCACAGCATTGCAAGGCTGCCTAGAATACGTGATGCTATGCCTCATGTGCTTGAAGTAAAAATTTTCGAGTTCGGTTCCATTAATTTGAATAAATTTGCATAAATGTAGTTGGTTTGCATGAATGTATTTTATTTGCATGAATGTGATCGAACTAGAAAAAAAGTAAAATACGGTATCACTGTAATTGAATGTAGACGCAGAAATCATGTGAAAAAATTGGTGAGCACAAAGCAAACTGCCATTTAAAAATCATAACTGCCAAAGGCTGACGGAAGCATTGGTTCGCTGTGCTGGATTCAAAGTTTTCTGTTGGGGTGAAAACGAGCGACTTTTCTTACTGCTCGTGTGTTTGAGCCAATGAGCCAATCAGCTACAGTGTGCCCGAATTTCGTGCAGAACGGATGGTTTCGCTTGGCGTCACGTCCGTATGAACTGTAAGAAAAATGCAAGAAGCAAAACGTGGTTTGGAACCTCCTTCACTGAACATATGAGACTGCGGCGTTATTTTTACGGTTACTTAAGTTTTGAAGCTTGTACCGCATTTGACGTGTGAACTATTGCTCAGAAACGAATGATGTAATGAAAGTGACTGAAAACAATGACGATATCTGTGCTCAACAAGTGCAGAAGTTCTGTCAAGTGTGGAATGGTTCTCGAAATATTTATCTCGTGCATGCCTCACGGCGTAACAGCTTCACATTCAGTTTTTCCGAGCAATTTCTTATAGCAAGAAAAGTCGCATTTTGGAATCCATTCCTTTTTGCTCCTTAAAACGCAAGAAAATGTAGAAAAGTAAAAGGACGCTGATAGATTTTTAATGATGTACCTCAGTTGCCAAAACAGTAAAATGCACTTACACCCGTGGGAAAGTTTTTTCGACCTTGCTTCCCAGAGCTATGCAAAATACATCAGCCATAATGATAGCACCATCGTACCAAGTCCGGAGACCCACCTCAGCAAAACAAGCTGACGTATTTCAACACCGTTACGGTTCAGAGCCACGTTTCGTTGGCCGAAAATTGCTGTAAATGTTCTGCAATTTTGTTTTTGAAACGGGCAGCTACGACTGTAGTGGAGCGAAACAAACAGCGTCAAAATAGCTTCCGCAACTCAGAAGCAACTTTCATCCTCGTAAATCTTCTACGGCAGCGTTCTACATCGCTCTTCCAATATCAGTTGAAACGCTGCAACCCACCTCTTTTGTTAACAAATGCCAAACGTTTCTTGTCACCGCTGGTTAACAGTTTTTCAACTTTGTCACAGCGAGAATTATGCTCGCTATGCTCATCCGGGATTTCTTTGCTCAGTATTTGCCAAAGTGGGCTCCAAAACGAAAAACCGTAAGCCGCTCAGAAGAATTAGCAAGACAATGACTTATTTCTTCAAAACCCACTCAAACACGACCTGGAACTTTGTGCGCAAGTTTTCCGCGGTGCGCCTAACGTAGCTTCCACAGGACTATTATTTAAGAAAAACTCTGTAGCAGGGGTCACCGACCTTTTTGAAACCGCGAGCTATTAATGCGAAGGGCTACTAGTTTGATGCACACGTGTGAAACAAAAATTTTGTTCAAAATTCCTTTAATTATTTTAGTATTGATATTCGTTACTATGAAGACATTGATCATGCTAATGTTATTTTTAGAACAGGCCCGGGGGGGACCTACGTGGTCCTTGCGGGCGATCTGGTGCACGCGGGCACCACGTTGGTGACCCCTAGTCTGTGGTCAACGCGCGAGCAGAGAATTTTCCTAAATGGCTTTGAAGAGTGATCAATTTCAGGAGAAACGGGTTGCTGATTTTCATTAGCTGTTCAACTCAACAAAATTGAAAGAAGGTCGTTTTTCAACGCCTTCGACAGGCATGGTTAATTTCCAACAAGTGATCTTTTATTGATCAAACTTTTGTTTTTGCTGTTTTCTTTATCCTGTTCGTGCGTGCACGCCAGATCCATTTAACATACATGGCAACAAAGCACTCCTGAATGCTTATCTGCCCTGCTGCGAATAAGTAATGAACAAAGACAGTAGCACCTTGCGCATTAAGGCAAGACGAGCCTGTTGGAAGCAGGTACGAATACTAAAATCGTCTGAACAACGCACGAGCCTCCTGCACTTTCGACAAACATCTGACGGCAAAACGGAATTTGTTTTTTGCAAAATCAAAACAAAAAACGCTACCTTTGAGTGATGATCACTGTAATATTATGGTACTGGACGCTACAGTATGGCATAAAAGATTAGAACGGCAGGCGCACAGTGAGATCAAACAACAAGCGGAACACTTACCTTTTTTCGTTGAGATCACACCATAGCGCCCAAGTAGCCTAAATACCAGCAGCAAAGCCAGCAAGGTGAGGAGCATTTCCATTCCTTGTAAATCCCCGGTAAACATTTTTTGTCGACGTCTAATAAACGCATACAGCTAGAAATTGTTGAACGGCTCACGGCACAAACCGCGGCTGCGCTTACTGCACTTTTTTGCCCAGGCTGAGCGAAGACTACTTTTTTCCTCAGGCTTCAGTTTTCCGCGTAAGCACCTAAACGGGCCTACGGTTGTTTATAAATCAGGTGGCGTTTCCGCTGACTGCGTCATAGTTTCGAGGTTCTTTGCGTGTTCTGGGCTCACTGGTGGATGAGCTAAACAAAGCTTTAACGACCCGGGTGGCTGGTTTGGATATGGGTTGAAGCATTTGTTTTCTGTTGCCATGCAGTGTCATTACATTCAAAACTTGCGCTTTAATTAGATGAAAGTGTCTTGGCAGTTACTAGGAATGCCTCTTTTAGGGTGGGTACAACCAATTTTGTTTGGTTTTCATTTTTATCTTCTCCTAAGTGGACAGTAAAAATTTCTTTGAAATATAAATTAGTTATCAATTGCGCTGTTATCGTTCGCTCCCTGCCATCTTGTTCCTGTAGCAACAGTGGTTAGAATCGTTTTGTTCTAAGAACCACCCTTTTGACGCAGAACACCTTTTTGTACGGTGCCGTACGTATTGCAACTTGGATTGCGAAAAACACTGCAAGTAAGTCAATTTGATTCCGCATCACCCGCTATCATACATTACATCACTGGCCCTCGAATGCATTCTATTAAACATCAGCGGCCCTCGAAAGCATCGTTGCAACATCCCTGCTCACAGCTTTCTTTTCACAATGACGACATCTTGTTAAAATGAATGCACGAAAACGATTTCTGGATTGCGTTGGAAGCTGATGCTATCATCACAACAATTGCTGTTCGTGGAGAGGTGGGTTAAGCGGTTGAAGGCGTCAGAAAACGCATGAACAAGAGCTTTTTTGCGAACAACAACCCGCAATTGTACGTTTTGAAGCATTTGGCAATTTCCCTCATTTGGATCCAAAATATTGTTGCTCGTTCACACCTTGCTTTTACAGGATTGCTATGAGCCTTAACCTCATAAAAATTTTTAACTTCCAATTGCACGGTTGCCTTTTTGCAATGACCGCTGTAGTTAGTGGCAAAATGATTTCGCAAACACAAGCCCGAGTCCAGGCCAGGAACACATCCTGTTTCTGGCCTGAATCTTTTGCTTTAATGCGGTTTAAAAGCTCGGGAAAACGAAAAGCAATGTACTGCAGATCTGACAGATCTTCGTGGTGACTTATCTCCAGCAGCGCAGAGTCTATCGATCTTTAGGGCAAACACCTCACGGGCTTGAGTTTAAGACAAAGGGAATGTCAAGACTGCTGCAGAAACGACATTCAAATATTTTCGATGATTAGGTTGAGTTAGTGCAAAGCACAGCAGCGTGCTGAGTTCACACTACTGACTGCAAAGTAAGCGCGCGGATTTTTCAACCACGTAAAACTCAATTTTCGACGCATTGCACTGTAGTTTGGAACTTGCAGACCAAAATTCGAACTTTTAGGCATCTGAAAATCCAAGAGAGCCAGTAATTGTTGTGGCGGGGCGAAAAAAATTGATTTTGTCTCCAACGGTGAGTCGATTTTTTCGAGGATTTTAAGGCCCTTTTGTATCTTGAGATGTTCGATAAGTTTTTGCAACGACATGTGTGGCTGCGCACAGACAGGTTGCAATCGATGCAGTAACCCGAGCGCCTGGATCCCAACCTGTTAAGTTCATTTCTTTTTCTTCTGCCGGCAATTTTGCCCTGAAGGTAGCAGATCACATGAGCGACATAAAGTCGGGACAGGCTTTCGCCGAAGAATATCAAAACGTGTTTTGAGATTCCACTAATTAGTCTCCACCGAGGTGACGCACTCGAATCAATCAGCAAATTTTTTAAATAATAAACCGATTTCACGTAACTCTACGCGCCCTTAGTTCCTGACATTTTTTTGAAATACAGTGGATAATCGTGATAAGTTATACACCGGCAAAGTGGTGCAATGCGGTGACCACACTCTACCAAAGCTGGTAGACTGGATTCGATTCCCGATCAGGTCATACCGAAGACCTGAAAACGGTACATGTTGCCTGACGTATGGGTGCGAGGAAAAGGTTGGGTGCGAGGAAAAGGTATGGGTGCGAGGAAAAGCTTCCCTTGCGGTGCTGCCATTGACTCAACCACCAGTGTTGCATTTACTGCGAAAGTCCCCTCGAAGCATGCAAGTGGAGATGGGCGCCGTTGATCAGTCAACGGTCAACCAGTCGTGAGAGTACAAAAGCGAGTATAGTGAAACTAAAGTTATGCAAGCCCAATTTATTGCAGCACGTGTGGGTAGACCTTACTGATTCGCCCAGTTCACTGAAACTAGCAGCTATTGTGGATTTGTTTTTGTCCTTGCATGGCTGCTGAAAGGTCTGTCCACTATAAAACAATTGTTAAGCTGGTAGGTTGCACGTGTTTAAACATCTTTGGTTGCGTCGGACAACTATCTGTTATTTTTGCGTGTGTAAACGGATGGTATGTAAGCAGCGTTTTTAACGAGTGGACAGACAGGTTTGGAGTGGATTTAAATTTCGTCACTGAGATGGTCAACAGAGCCTACCTTACAACATTCTGCTGCAAAGTTGCTCAGAATAGACGATACATCACTAGATCCGCTTTGTGGCAAAAATCTCTTCCACACGAACTGTTGTTTTCAATGCAATTCAACCTGAAGGCATGAAAAGATTATTGCAGTCTTTTGTGATATTACCTTAGCGCATGACTGTCGCAGTACTTGTACTTGAGTTGTTGCAATGTGTGTGTCTGCTAGTCAAGACGTTTAAAAGGAGATAGTGAAACTACGAAGACTCCAACAAGTCTTCGAATAAATCCGGCGTCAATTGCTGACAAGATCAGGAGTAAAATTTATTTAATGTGTGTTGCCTATAAAATATAAAAGAGTTTTAGAAGTTACCTGAGAGACGCTGTCTTTAACTGCTTTTGCAGTGCCTTGTTCAAACGCAGCAAATACTTGTGTGACGTTAAAAACTGTCTTGTAACCTGTCTCAGTAGATATATTGCAGGAATACATTTGCGTGGTGACTTCAGTAGCTGGTGAATAGAAGATTAATACAACGCGATAGAAAAGTATGAAATCCATGTGGTGTGTAAATATGCCCCTCACTCTATCGAAAAGAGCTTACAGTATTTCGAAGCTTAAAAATTTAGAAATATCATTGTAAATATGTGCATAGTTGAGGTAAATGCTGCATCGTGGACAAACGCCACAAGTGCAGAGCTGTTAAACCCTTTAAGACCGCAAAGCCACTGAAATGGCTTGGACCTTGTCCAGCCATAACTTGCCGACATATAGAGCTAGAGAACTGTTAAAACTCTCTAAAGAGGCAGAAAGTCTCCTAGGTTCGATTTGAAAAATCCGGGCGCTTTTAAAATTCTGCCATTCTATTTTTGGATCAGCAAACATTTTCGGAGCGTTTGTACCAACGAGTTTGGAAGTTGAAATGGTATGCTATTTTTGTTTTCTGCTAATAATATGCTATTTTTAATTTTCTTTATTTGATGAAGCTGATTTTCCACGTGCCAGTAAGAGATCAAAGTCAGCTTTTAGCTTAACGCCAAGTACCATGGGTAACCGCAATTGAATCCGCTTATGCAGGCGAAGAAAGCAACTTGACCGAGCCATGTAACTTGCCACAAGTCTTAGTTATGACTGACGTCATGCAAAGGTGTTTCTGTAGCATGCTTAAGCGTGTATATGGAGTTGCTGATCTTCATGCCTATGTCAAGGCACTGAAGTCAAATGTTGTACTGTCAAATGTTGCACTAAAGCGGGGGTCACCAACGTGGTGCCCGCGGGCACTAAGTCGCCCGCAAGGACCAAGTAGGTCACCCCCGGGCCTGTTCTGAAAACAACATCAGCATGATCAATGTCTTCAAATTAACGAATATCAATACTAAAATAATTGAAAGTAAATTGAGAAAAATTTTTATTTCAGAAGTGCGCATCAAACTAGTAGCCCTTTGCATTAATCGGTACACAAGAAGTAGCTCGCAGTTTCAAAAAGGTTGGTGAACCCTGTACTAAAGGATGCTTCAACTTTGCAACCAGGCGTTTTGAGAACTTCAGCTTCCATAAACCTGCAGCTGGTCTGCTACAGACACCGCATCGGGCCATGTTCGATTAACTGCTTTAATCTTAAAAGATTCTTCGTATGCCATCCACAAATTTACATTAACCTCTATCAGGGTCTATCTTAATCATGAACTCATTCATAATAAAGCATAACAGATGACGGTAAAATCAATGACAATGCTTGTAATCAGGAAATGTGAACTTGGTTAAACTTTGAATGCTTCCAGAATCGGATGATACCTTTTCTTAAAAATTATTTGATAGGATGGTATTAGATTAGCAAAAAGTCTTAAGATAAGATTTATTTATTAAAAATAGCGACTTTTGCAACGCAGGCATATCTGAGAACTCCCAAATGTAGAGAATCATGTTGCGAGATTCCAGTGTTCCTACCTTACGACATCCAACTGCTTGCACTGCTTTTTTAATGTGGGCCGGCTATAATCGTAAAAGCATGTTAAAATTTCCTAGAATTGCAAGAGAGCAGTCAGCAGTATGGTGGCCCGTTTGGACTACCAACAGGAGCTGTTACGTAAAGTTTAATCAAAATAAAAAAACAACAACATGAAATGTTGGGCAATCAGCCAGTGTACCGTATACACTGTGTTGATCCAAATGCATCCTGAACAAAACTTAACAATAAAAAACTTGTTCTTTGTTTGGTTCGTGCAGCGCGCAGTTTTCTCAAAAACATCCCTGGGCAATTTTGTAAGCTCCTAAAAATTTTGAGCTTCAGGATGTTTCAAAGTTGATTTTGAAAACATTTTTGTGCTATTCTTTCCCCACAAAAAGCTGGAAATTACGTATTCCTGGTCGGCAGATAGTCATGGAACGATCACAGGTGTTAATTTGTAACACTCTTATTAATTAAAAGTGATTAACTGTAATTGAAATCCCTCGTCCTGGTTTTAATTACGTAAAATTGCGTGTTACTGGATGTCGACCACAAAAAAGATGTTGATGAACAAGCTTCATTTTATTGCAAGATTGGGCAACCTAGGTTAGCTTCACTGCAAAAAAAACACACCCGTGCCAAACATCAACAGCTGTGGATGATTTCTTTCGGATGTCGACGCCTAGATGAAAATAAAAGCGTGTGCTGCAAAAAAACTTTGAAAAAGAGAAAATCAGCTAGTAAAGCCTTCTACGTGGAAATAGATCGCGAGGTTTGCAGACCTCATCTCTTTATTTTTTGTGTTTACATTTATAAACAAGACGCCAGTGGTGAACTGGGTTTTAATCATCAGGTTATAAACAGGCCCTTACCCAGCTTGGGACACATGGTGGGGCAAAGAGTTTTCTACGAGGGACCCAAATTTTTCAAACTATGTCCAACACATTTTCAAGAGGGGGCGAAAAAATTTTAGGGAGGCATTCGCCCCCTTGCACCACCCTGGTTACCGGCCTGGTTATAAACGATAATGAGGTCACCGCGCCTTAAATCTTAAATGGACATAATCTTGCTATTGCAGTTGCCATCTTAGGTTTTCTGAAGGGAAACGAAAGATTTTGAAACAAAGCATTTTATTGCAACTAACGCTGAAAACGAACCGAATGCTCTCGACTGATCTCTTTTCGTCTGGAATGTCTATGCGATGCGTCCTGGAATTGTAAGAAAGTTTTTTTTAACTTCATTTTTCGAAGATCATCAGCAGTTTGAGATGGTATAGCATTACAACTTATCCCAAGGGGTGACGGATCCAGAGCAGGCGCAGTCATACAGGGGGGTGTCAAAAAATCTTCACCCTATTTTTCACAAACTGCACAGTAAAGAAGAACACTGTTGTTTTCCCAAACAATCTCTTACATCTGCAAGATGTATTTAAAACATACGGTACCCTACAAATAAAGCATGTTGCGCGCTAGTGTTTGACACTGTTCTGGTTATCCGTAGCGAGATAAAAGAAAACAATGTCTAAACGTATTCCCTACCTTATTAAAATGGTTCTTCTTACACTAACAAGTCACAACTCAAGTACCACGATATGAGTCGTATAAATAGGTAAATTACTATTACGTTTCCAGACAAAGCTTGCGCAGTTACATATACTTGGAAAGCATACTTGTTACTAAAGCGACATATCAAAAACAAAAAATGAATAAAAGGCATTTGTTATGGCTACTCCAACTTAAGGTAGCTTTGTTAGTTATCGTGAAAAACCATCTCATAATCGCGTGATAGATTCACACTTGTTCAAAAAGCATATTACCAGGTGCGTCTAGATGGGCTTAAAAGCTGCTGCCCTCCCTGAAAGGTGCAAGGCATATGATGCCGCTACTTTAATTTTGTATTTACTCAATGAGTTAGAAAACACAAGCATTATACTGCTTCCTATGCAACTATTAAATTGATTTGTACGATCTAACGTTTCAAATTAATGTAATTGTTAATGAGATTTTGTTTGTACTAGCTAAACAGTGCTATCATCAGAAACGCCATTAACTGAAAATACCACTAATGATTAGTCATGGCCAGCGCAAACACATCACATGTTCACCCAGAGATGCAAAATTATAGCCCCCCTTACCATTTTCACAATGAGCAACATTTTGAAAAAAATATCAATCCCATTAGACCACTTTTAAAAATGAAGTTGTGACACTGTTCAACAGACGCAAGACACCGGCAGTCCAACGTCAAATTTGCGTCATATAGTCATACGTAAGCCAAGCCTTTCTGTTTGTGATGCGTCTGCTTGCAGTATAAATATTTTTCTAATTTTTTCAGCCAACACCATCACAACAACTTTACCAACCTAAAAATTGTAACTGCTTATCGATGTACCGGTTATTTGTTGCAATTTAAGCGAACTAAATAGCAAACAAACTGAGTACTGGCTTAGGACTTTACAGACCACATACAGTTTGTCAATTCATTATCTTAGGTCAACTTCACATCATAGCGTAAATGTTTACTGCAACAGAAAGCTATTTCGTGATATTCACTGAAAACCCAGCGTTGATATCACAGTTACCGTTTCAAAGCAAACTAGGAAAGTGCCGGGTTTTCCCAGAAATCGTAGTACCAGGTACTGTAGCTCATCAGTTTTGAAAGGAAATATAAGTTACGTTAAGGCGATGCTTTTCTTTGCAAAATCTCTCCAGTACATAGCGAGTTTCCTGCAGAAGCTGCCTATGCATTCTCGTCAGTGATGAGTTATCCATATTGCGCTCTATTTTCACTTTTTGTCTTTCATTTCAATGTTGCCAACAGGCATTAAAAATGAACTTGTAAGTGAAACAGACCAAGATTGCACAGCCCTGCGAGCAAATTGAGAACTGTGCTGTGTTAGTCGAGTGAACTTACCATAAGGCTGGGCATTTTACACGCTGAAACGAAATACGGGAACAATAATATTATCACAAAAGAATAGCATTGTTGATGCCATTCGATAATAGAGGCTGGGTCAAAGTCCGGCACGTCACTCCTGCAGTTCAACGAAGTGTTGAGCATTCTTTAGTTTGGAGTATTTTTAATCTCTGTTTCTACTTCGATAGGCTCTGAAAATGGGGCGCATATCAAAAATGCCCCATTCAACGGGACGCCACAGATGTTTGGGGGTGGAAGTTTCCCCAAACTGCCCGCTGGACCCGGCAGTGATCCCAAGATATCTAGGCTGGAGTTGCTGAATGCTCACGAGTGCTCTCAGCGGGATACACTTTTCTGACAAGCTTCCGCTAGAAGTCGCATGTCGTCTTTGATCAAATAGTTGGGCATGTTAAATCTATCAGTTAAATTCTTGCCCACTGCAGACTCAGGAGCAAGCTTTTTAGCTTTGTAAGTAAGTCTTAACAGGTTGATCAAAGATAGGTAAAGAACTTAAGATTGTGTGTTAAGCAGTCTTCAGTTTGTTAAAAAATCGAAATCGCGAAACTTTTCTCAAAGCTTCGATGGCAACGAAAAACGGACCATTTACTGCGGACACGTTGCTTTGCCCCATGCTGCCTAATTTGAACAGCCGATATGTTAAGAGAATGATTTCAACAAGTACGGATAACAACCGAATTCTTTTTAGTTACTTTCCATCTTTGAGAAAGAAACTGCCTTGTTGCTAAACAGCGAGTTTGCACTTGCTTGCCATTGACCCTTGGAGGTAAAAAATGCCGAGAGTCGTTCTCTACCGCTTATGGCATGCTGATCACTATGCCGCTTCGTCAAGAAAAGATCAGTGGAATCCACTTTCTATGGAAAATATATATTTTGCACTCTCCACAGTCGAACCAACCGACAACGTCACGGTTACAGTAGATTCCCGACCAAACACATAGCCTGCATATTTCACAAGTTTCACTTGAATTTTTTCGTATCTGTGCTCACCAGTAGTATCCGCAATGCACATTTTCGTAAAGCTAAACATGCTGCACATACGTGTGGTAGTATAAACGCTCAAAGGAGTGAGCACAGCCGGCCCGAAACAGTTCTGAGCCCGAGGCAAGCTTTAATATTAACGCCCCAGTTTCACGTCACACTAAAATGTTCGGGACATGGAAACCAAGAAAAAAGCGGGTTCTGCGGCCCTTGAAAGTTGCGCTCTAGGCGGCCACCTCGTTGGTCGTGTGCAGGGGTCGACAACTTTTTTAACAAAAGAGCCATTCTGCTTCATTTTCCAGCCGATATGACCGGTGAGGAGACACAAAGCGTTGATACCGTAATATTTTTCATGCGACTTCCTATGGATATGAGCTAAATTGTACTCAACGTACTTTTAATAATAATAACCATAATCAAATGCAAACTTAAAATTCAAGTTTTGGCAAATCCAGAGAGAGGCACTTCAGGGGCGCTAAAAATCCGCATGCGGCTCTGGAGCCGACCTCTGGCCAACCTCTGGCCAAGCGAAAGGTCCGCTCTGGTCATGAGAACCACGTTGTGGCTCGCTTACCACGGGGTGCGAAAATCTCACACAAGTGCCTTAAACATGAGCAAAAGTGTTGCTGCTCTGCAACATACGTCAAGTACAACGCAACCAAATGGTTGCAACAGCTAGATTTCACGACTAGTGCATTTGTTACCCTTTCAGGCTGTGAAGAATCGAACGCAACGAAACCGTCGAGCGAAAGGATATGAGGCTTAAAACTTCCCTTATGCTGTCATTATTGAAATTCGAAAGAAAAAGCTACAATCATCGCATGTAGTAAGACTGACCATAGAAAAGTAAACAATTAAAAAGTTTTTGTCCTTGCCGTCTTCATAACAAAATCATCTAGGAAATTTGCTTGCCAAGTTGTCACTTTCAATGCACAAAGTGCTCAGTGTGGATAACCTCTCCTGGGACACTGTGACCACTTTTTGTACCCTCTAAAAATTTTACACTGAACAAATGTTTGTTTTAGTAAGTATGGATACGTTAAAGCTGAGCCAGTGAAGTTCCAAGTGAAATATAAACTTGGCGAATTATGTCAATAAGGATAAAATCTTATGAAGATACGAATAAGTACGCATTTAATTCAAATAGCTTCTAAAATGGCTATGCCAAATGCTCAGAAACGTCATGCTGCAGCCTCAAAGATGTAACTGATAGGCTATTTTACTTTTAAATTTGGAATGTTGCCATAGCGCGCGAGAATGAGATTTCACTGCGCAAATGATCTGGTGTTATTGCGCAATTGCGCACATTAGAGGGAACACTGATTGTGACCTTTTAATTTTTAATTCTTTTGAATCTTGAAAAAACTTTCTCCTGATCAGTTACTGACCAGCAAGCTAGGAAATAGGAGTTCCGAGGGCTGGAAATATTAAGAACCACTAACCTAAGGCATCATGTCCACTTCTATGATTTTGCTAACATGTCCTGAAGGGAGCAGTATAATCTTGCACAAGTGCCCAATAGCAAATCTGATTTCTGAATGACTTAGTTGAAGAAAATTAAAATGAAAAAAATCAAAACTAAAACTATTAAACGACCTTTACGACCAAAAAGACGCTAACAAACTACTGCATTGCTCAGGTTCAGAAACATTGTGATACCCCTTGATTACAGTGATATCCTACTCTGGATCAAACTTCTCGAAATAAGCAAGTCTCCACAGAAATGTTTTAGTTTTATGGTCAGTAATTTTAACTTAAGATTTAAGCAGGCCCGTAACGAGGGTCGCAGGGTGGGCGAAGCCCCGTTGGAAAATATTTCGCCCCCGCTGGAAAAATGTGTTGGACATAGTTTAAAACTATTAGACATGTTTAAAAAAATTTGGGCCTCCTTCAGAAAACTCTTCGCCTCCCATGGTGCCCCAAGCTGGTTACGGGCCTGGATTTAAGTCAGTATAATTAAGCTATTCGTTCTCACTATTATTAGAATTAGGCCTATATAACGTTGGATTTTACTATGTTTTTATTGTAGGATACTGCTAGCCCTACACGGACTTCTTATCTGCAATATGACCTTAACCTTTGGCCAGGTGCACATCAATCACGAACAACCATGAGTTCCTCCGCCTGATTCACACGAAACGATCGGTACTATTCAGTAAACACACCCAACGGTGCAGTGTGACGACACTATAGTCTCCATGGGGAATGACCAACGGATCATATTGACATTCGTGGAAACTCGTTAGAAGACCTGGCGTTATTAACACGAAATCTGATTAGGTGAATAAATCTAAATTTCATGAAGATTAATATTTAATACGTAAATTGTTGACGAACCTTTATCAAACTCATCTTGTACCGGCAATTGACTCTGTGCGTACCTGTTTGCTGGAGGCTTAATCTCACTAAGCCTATAGGTAACACCGGTCCTAATTGGAAGAGACATCACGAAAAGGTGAAGCAAAAGCCGTCACCTCATTTTAAAACTTCAGAATACAGCTTTTTTGCCATCGACATAAACCCAAAGGTCTGAGAAGTAACTACTGTACTTAGTTCATTTGGACGCGAGACATGGAAAACGAGACAAAAACGAAGTTATGGCGGCGAGAAATAGTTTGCCCCTAGTAGAACCCTGGAACAATTTCCAACCTGAATATACACATTCTGTTTAAATCAGTTTNAAACTTCTGTTCAAACCTTTGNTATTTTAGTTCTATCCTATTCTGGCTTGCTGTACATAGTTAAGGCTTCCTGAAATCGACGCTTGCGTTACTATGGATGGCTGCGTTACTATGGATGATGCAAAGGTTCTTAATTTTTCTATTGCAGCTTGTCATTTATTTAGTTTTAGTTTTTTTATTTTCTTAACTATACTTTTGATAGCTCGAACTCTGCACACCGAGGGTTAGGTTGTGTTTGTCTTCATTTATGTGCTTCACATCAATCACCGTTTTGGAATTGCAAATTAGAGTTTTGGTACAAATCTCAGTTTATGGTGCAAAGGGGCAAAGTCCATGACGAGCAAACTGTTTTTTTTTATCTACACGCAAGGTAAGATGAAGCAGCTGCGATGCCTGCATATAACAAGAAGAAATGGCATGTTTTGCACTTTGTCAATAATATTTAAAAAAATATATCTGTGAAAAGAAGAGGAAAACTTGCAGAGGTTGCCGCAACGCAACTGAGAGTGCCTTGGCTTTCACAGTGAATAAAGGAAACGGTGCCTTTCAATTCTCGTCGAGAGTAGACTGCTTGTTGCAGGAAATTAGCCAAACTATACCGACGTAGCCCACCCTTTCCGCTGGTATACTACTGCCATCATTCTTGCTAACGTCCCAACGCCACAGACACAAATTTGATCTAAAATTTGGCTTTTCTCCGTTTATGCGTTTGTAGCACTAATGGTAAAAACAGCATAGACAAAGGAATGATAACGACGGTATATTTTCGAAAGGGTTGTATCATATCAGCAGATCTTTTGGTTTGCGGGTACCAGTGGAGCAGTCAGCCCAAAATTTTTTTGGACCAAAATGTTTGATTTCAGGCGAATAGCACTGTTTTGTTTAGGATACCGCCTCTCAAAACGCAAAATGACTATATATGCTAAACATTTTGGGAGGTATGGGCCACCATGGCTACGCCTATGGCGGATACCCCGATTCATCAGCAAATATTGACAAACCACGATCGTAGCTAAGTAGCTCGAATGGCGTTTCACACAAAAAGTCCGGTGTTCCCGGAAAAACTCTTTCTCCTCTAATATCTCACAAAAAGTAAATTTTTAAATTGAGTTCATGAACACATCAACGACGTAAAGGTACAGTTAGAAAGCATTTAGGTGCAACGTATGTGTGCATTTTTGTTTGAACGTTTTATGGTGATGAACCAACTGGACTTTCATAACAGACTTTCAAACTTCTGGTTCTAGTCAAACGTAAATAAAACTCATCGCGTTCAGCTTTCTGGTGGCTTTGCATAATCGTACATTCACACTTAAGGTAACAGGCTTACCTGAACTCTTCCCGCTCAAGATATTCAAAACTTTCTGCAACAGGTTCTGCCCGCACTGAATGATCCTATCGGTCACAGCTCGGCACACTCCGCCCAAGGTGAAGTTGTCGCCCTGCTGATCACTGTCTGGAGCGTCGGTCGCATCTCTGTCCACCCACGAGTGGTAAAGGGGTTGTCCTCCAGTTGTTCGACTAATATGATTGTGACGTTTGCAATTCGCCGTGCCAGGCTGCATTCTGTTGCAGGTGCTTTCCACCTCAGACGCATTTTCCGAATCACAACCGGCGATACGTTTCGGCGACTGGTCCGCGTCCGGTTGCTCGCAGACCTTGTTGGGTACGTTTTTGCGAAGGAAAAGCAGCGACCTTTCGCCGCTGCTGACTGCGCTTTCCCTCAGACTGGAAGTGCGAAACAGACCTGCGACGTTTTTTGACGGAGACACTGGCCTGTGGTCTGCGCTGACCATCTCAAAACCTTCGCAATAGTTGGATGCTGCTAAAGGGTTTTGTCTGTTTAGCGACTCTGGCGTTTCTTTAAGGACTTGGGCCATTTGCTTGTGCAGCTTGCAAACGTGTCGAATCAGAAGCTACAGCACGAAGTGTTGTGTAACGTCCAGAAAGTAACTGGGCTATATGGAATGGACTGCGGTGAGGAAAGGTTCAAGTTTTACTTGCTCTGCCTCCAACAACAGCAAAAAATTAAAGTTTCTGCACGAAAAAAAGAAATATAAAAGCGAAGAAAAGTAAACGCAGGGCTTTCGACCCACTGTTCGTCACAACGTATTAAGATTTAAAAAAATCCATTCCATTCAGAAATCTTGAGAATGTTTTTGCAGGTAAAATCTAGCATAAAAGTGAGACACACAAAACAGCAGAGGTGTTTGCTTTTCACCCCGTTTGTTCACCGTTATTATTTTCTAAACGTGGGAGAGTACTTACCGCTAACACCCCAAATATCTAGATAAATTTGTCACGCTGTCCACTGTCTTCCAAATAGAATTTCGAGAGCAAACGGCTAATTAAGCAGGTAAATGCAGGACTGACCTATCTCAAATTGCAAATGTCATGAGTACTACTCAGTGTGATTCTTAAATAAAACAACTTCTCTTGCAGCGCGTAACGAGGACATCCCAAAGCGTGAAATTTTCTATGAAAATCAATCACAAAAAATTTCAAAAGATGCAGTTTGCAAAAATCAAAATAAACTACAAGTTAGAAAAACATATCTTGCATTTCGTACGTGCACTGTGCCAAAAAAATACACGCCATCTTGCAGACTCTTTGAAACTGCATGTTGTTGTCTTTAGTCAACATCTGTTTATACGATACCTACATTGTCGAAAATTGTGACAGAGTTTTTGGAATTCAGAGAAATCGTATTGATATGCCATTTACGTTTACCAAACTCTGAATTTATTCCTTTCATTTCGAAACGTTGCCTCTCATTACATAATCCTGCTGTTTCCAGTCGCGAAATGTTTCAACGTGAATTTTGCAGCGGTTCGAGCGCGGATCGGTTTCGGTTTTTCGCAACACGCGAAAAGCGCAACGGCCTGCTGAGGAGTGCCGTCGATTCCTTACATTTTCCAATGTCTACTTTGAAAACGTTCGACAGTTTTTGTGACTTAAGTTTATTTGTTGGGCATTTCATCTAATTTCAATGTTACACCGGATTTTCTTAAGCAAACTTCTTGTCCTTCTGAATCTTTACTGTAAAGTAGCCTAAAGCAGTATTCGTTGTAATCAAAAAATAAATTTGGGAAATATAAATTTTTCTAATTAAAAAAGGATACTGGGCAATTTTTCACAGAACATAATAAAAATAAGTGGGCCAAAACTAGCGGGCGAATTTGTACTAAAATTTTTCCTCTGACGCGCATTTTCATGCTGATTTCGAAAGAATCAAAACAGGGTCAGCAATCCGTATAAGTTGATAAACCACAGAGGTCATAGCAAGTGCGTGTTGCTGACTGAGCAGATGCAGTGACTAGGCCTACAGTATAGCACGTACAGCAAAATACCTCGAAAATTTGTATTCATTATACAAAAACTAATTTGAGAACCAAAAAGTAGAAAGAACGTGAGCACTTCGTAAAAGCGTCGCGCTTTTTGCAGCTCTACACCACAGATGACAATCTAAGACGACCCCAGCACGATACCCAGACCATCGTAAGATTGAAGGTGACTCTGAAACTGGTTCGAATGACAAAACCTGGTGTCTCAGCACGTCCTCACTCTGCATCGGCCCGTCTCAAAATCAGCACAACTATAAGAGAAATCATCAATGAGGCCGCAAAAAACTGAAGATCTTACGCAAACGTTAGGACGACGTGAAGTGCATAAATCTTGCGTAACTTTACCTTTTAATGACAACCTTTGAACGGTTTACCGTGTGAAATTTACTTGGGAATAACGCCGCATTATTAAGCAATGAATTATTTAAATCGAAGCAACCCCGGCGAGCGAAGCAACCCTGGTAAATGCCACCTTCCCACCGAAAAATCGAGAACGCTTTTTCAGTAAATGTTCTTCCCTATTCCACAGGCATCAAGCAAAACTCTGCAATGCGTCAACCAGTTGATTTTAAACTTACTGCTAATAGAGGCTCTTACTACTCCCTTGCAGCCACTCAGTCGAGTTGCGCGATGGTTTTCCCATCAAGAGCGCGCATTCATTATTGCGTCAAAACAGGCTTCTCCGCATAAACAACTGTCTGCAGAACAGTGACAAGGAAGAACAACTTGAGCTTTTGGAGAGCTAACTTTTGAAGAACGCTAACTTGCCAAATACCGTGAAGCTTGCCTGGATGGTGATATTTACACCAAGCGGAATTTATTGGGAAAAGTCAGTATTCCTATTCATTTAGCGTTTCGTGTTTCATCGGATCACTAAAGTCGAAAAAATTTTTTTTCACAAACTCTGTTACCTGCGCCAACAAGCGAAAGGTTGTTTATTAAAACAAGGCAGTATGAGATCAAAAGCTACGCTGACCTTAATCGTGCGTTTAGAAAGTAAAAGTGGTTTTTCTAAAAAACACATAACAGTGCACAGTCGATGCTTGCTTAAAAAAACATTTCACTTTGTTCTCTTGGAAACTCATAGTTAGCACTAGGAAATCGAAAAAGAAACCTCTGTTGAAGAAGAATTTTATCAATTTATGGTTTTGAAGTGTGTTTTCCTGCATGAAAACGAAAAAACGTNGCCTTTTAATGCAAAATGAATGGTGCATTAGATCAAATACTTCCAAGCTTTTCGTAGCGAAGTTATTACGAACAAGTTGATGCTTTGTAGCATAGAGCGATATTACACAGCATATAGCTACCCAAGACAGTGATGTAATAAAGAAGAAAGCAGTTGAATTTTGTGTCATACAGTCAACTTATTCACCAACCTACCAGGCACTAACAAAATTTTAATTAATCAATGCACGTGTATATCAAAATCAATTGAACAGAAAAACACCGTTTCTGACCGGACGAATGTGGAGTTTAACCACATATCATTTATCTTGTGTCGACAAAAACCGGCCCAGGCAAAGATATTAGTAATTTTAACGGGAAGTGCACCTTTAAAGGGCACATTTTTGGATAAAATATTTCAACTGTTGCAATGTCTTTCTGGGAAAAGAAAAAGTTTCAATTGTGCTAAAAGGAACACCACATCAGCCTGCAAAGTTTCTCTCCTTCGATGCAGCAACTGCTTTTACACTCGAGTACCTCCAAGCAACATCACCTCCTCAATGCTGGGTCCCTTCGCAAAGTACCAGCCAATGTCATTGGCCCAGGCAACGGCGACATGGATCAGATCAAATCAAATTACCGCGCAGCAAAGCTCGCGCCATTGATCGAGCGTCGCAATTCTGCTGCAAGCGCGCGCATCTGGTTCGCAGCTTGTGTCTCTTTCTAAATCGGCTTTGAACAAGAGCAGCTGCTATCGCTTGCTCGCGCGGTAGCGCAGGACTCGGCAATGAGCGCAAATTTGAAAATTGCCACGTAGTGAGGACAAACCGCTTTTACTGAGACGATGCTTTGGCTTTTGCTGCTGCAAATGCTCCCGTTCAAGATCTGCCATCGTTAGCAAGTGCTGCACTTTCTCTGTAAGGTGTAAGTGAAGCAGTTAGCAATTTGGCTGACAGTGGAGGGAATCGATAGAGACTGACGAGCAGCACGTTATTGCGGGTGGTTCGTCAGCTCACAGCTTCGAATAAATAGCTTTCCCTCTCGGCCAGTTTTCTATCTGCTTCGGTAAATCGGATTTTATTTCAAATAATTTTGATATTATGCCTGTACAGTCAACTGTAACTTCAGGATAGTTATCAGTTTTAAGTAGTTCATCTACAGTCCATTTTTATCACTTTATCTTTGCGGTCCTCGACAAGTAAATAAATCGCTCTGGTACCAACGCGTCGAAAGTTACATTTCCAACCATAATATCTGACGAAAATAGTTTTCTCTGACGATATTTTTAAATATTTCTATTTTAGTTCCAGACGGTGTCCCGAACTACGTCACTGTCAAGCACGAGCAAAGCTCTCTTGGTGAACGAAGACCTCAGATAGGAGTAGAGGCTGTGGATCAGCAGCTATACGCTATACATTAGGCAAAATCGCATATCGTGGGTTTTCTACAAAAAATGTGTCTTATGAGGCACTGACCTAATCGCTAGCATGCGGAATCGAACCTCTACAGCGGTAGTTATCAACCTGGGGTCGTTAACCATTTTGCAGGGGCCGCTAGCAGATAGTTTATGGACACAGCTGCATTATATTTGCTTTATTCGAGTTTTATCTGGGGGTCGTTGGGTTATAGTGGGTTGCTATAATGGGTCGCGGAACAAAAAAGGTGGAAAACCACTGCTCTACAGGCTATTTTGAATTTGTTGCGCTGGTTAAAAAAAGGTTCTTTCCGCTTGTAAGAAAACCGTTTGACAACGACCTTTCTCTATCGCTGATCTGATGTCAAATGTCGGGAACCCAAAATAGCGTTCACCATGTTAGGAACATTTGATGCCGTAATGGAGACCTATGCTATCTTGAAAGGTTGCTCATTAATGATTAAGGAGAGCAAGATAGCTACTAAGAAAAACAAGGCACTTGATGACACCAGCATACGTCTAAGTGCGCATATGGAAGTACCAAGCGTAATACAAGTTGTTACAACAGCATTTACTAGGACACAGTCGGCTACCAAACAGTCAGACGTATGAATCGTTCTGAAGACCAATACGTCGTATAGAGCACCTTTCATCCCCATTACTGACTGATATGGTTTAACATGGACTCTACAACATCAGTTCACGTCCATGAATATTTTCAACTCAGCAGGAAATGCATTTGCTGTGCAGAAGGAGCCACATTTGTTGCATAGCTTTGGGCCAACGCACCGACCGAACGTAGCTTTTATGGTTTTACTTTAAACTCGACAGAGCCCTAGATGATTCACCAGATCTCATTCAAACATCTTTTAGCACGATGGAGGTTCTGATAAACCAACATAAATCGACAGTTCTAAATACTTATCGGAGAAATATAACGGTTGATCGTCATGTCGAAATTCGTAGGCAATTTTCAAACAGCAAAACCATCAAAATTACTTATAAAATTAATAGCAATCAGACAAAAGTACCTGGTAATTTTTCAACTGAAAAGTAGTAAAGACAACAGTGCTGAAAAACCCTTGCATGTTTCGCTTGACTAAAAGGAATGTATTGGATGTTCAATTGCAAACTCGATCATGGTTTGACCTACTCGTGCTTCAGCAAAGCAATTGCTTTCCTAAACACAAAACTATTATATCGCCTTTTCTTGGACAGATGATCGGATTTTAAGCAATTCAAAAGTCAGACGGCTTACAGATTGCGAGACGACACTCAAATAAATGCTTCTCGTGGTAACACCGCAGGAAAGAGCCCACGTGACTTCATGGTTCCGTGCCCGACGGCTGACAGTGCAAGAAGCCTCGTTTTCGACAAATTGACCGGATATCGACTTTCTAATGATTAAAGATCGATTCAATTTTGGTTATTTTTCTTACTTGTCGCAGAGTTTGGGTTTCCAAAGCCCAGTGTCTGCTTTGTAGTTTTTGACTTTCTATTTTTATGCATTGAACCCAGAGACGTGGTTTAATTAAGTCGACGTTCCTGCTCCACATTTAATTCAGACTAATTGTTGCCACAGATAGAAAGAATTAAAAAAAGAAAAACACCCAACCAGGTGGCATCCTCACAAAACTTAAAAACGATCAACATTTCCAACTGCACGGTCAGATCCTTGTTTGATGAACGGAGCTGCGGTGAGCTGTTGTTATTTTAAATATATGGCAAGTCCTTTAATCGAAACGATCTGAATTTGGGCTGAACGGGGATACGGTGTTCACTGTGTAAGTTTTCAACAATGATTTTTCTCAAATGCGTAAAAAACAGTTTATGAACCACCGTGACAAGTGATATTAAACGCAGCACAGGAAGTTTACAAACGAGCCGAACCAAACTGTTCTTTTGGTAAGTCGCTTTGGGGAGGTTTTTGAATGAACGTTTCTATATGTTACTATTCAAAATTTTTTAAATTCTGATTTTTGATTTTATGCATAGCGTGAAATAAACGTTCGATGGCATGCCATATCTTGAGATTTTATTTGGTAAAGCTTCCCAAAGTAGTGCCTAAAGTTTGTTTAACTACCAATTCAATATCACTCTTTCTTTAAAAAATATGCAAAAAGTTCAAATACAACAGCGGTTATAAAAATCAGTTCCAGCAGAACTGAGCAGAAAAACATGACTGTTGTGCCTGATGTTTGCATTCCTTCATAATGTTAAGACGTTTCTACAGATTTAAGCCTGGACAGACTATATTCAAAGGAAGTCTTTCTCGGCAAAAATCAGGCGCTCTGACGGTAACAGAGATATATTTTTCCTACTAAGTAGGTATTTTCCCTCTTAATTGTGTACAAGACATAAGCCCGCTACTTGAAGAACTGCTTTTAACTCTTTACTCATGAAAGGAAAAGCACAGCGTACATATCGCAACTTAGAACTCATTCACACTTAACCCTTCACGCTAGGGGGGTGTTAAAATCGATTGCAACTGTGTGATGAAGTGCAACGTGCGTGGAACAATTTTCGCTGCAATTGAAAAAAGTCAGGGGAACTTGAAACAAAGGAAAATTACTCAATGGAGGTATGGTAGAGAAAAGGTTAAGAACCACTAGCCTAATTGAACAAACGAAAAACGTGAACGTTTTACCTGCCTTGTCAAAAAAACTTTCTGCCGACGGGGGAGGGACGTGGGGACGTATCGCGGTCAATTGGACCCAAACAAAAAACTTCGACAAATAAAACTTTTGGGCAAGGAAATGACATATTTTACATTCTTAATAAAAACAGTTACTTCCTCAAAGGGTTATATTACTGCTAAACAAAGCTCTTCTCAATTGACGTTAGCAGCTGTCACGGAATCTCTTATTAATAAAGCAAGTAATAAATCAAGTAACAACTGAAGACAAATGCTGCATGAAAATGGTTTGCAATTACCGCTGGTAAAATTCAATATTTGCAAAAAACTTTAACAATTTGTCGCATTCTCTGCAAAGCCTGCTTAAAGGACTGCTGCAAGTTNTGAAAGCACTTAGTTAGACCTGCGGTTTAATCATATTTCTGAGACCTTCGTTCTTCCATCTTAAAAAGTGGTTGATTGAAGAAAAGCTTTAGCTTCGGTTTGTCGACAAAATGCGACCCAACACATTTCATCAGAGCTGAATAAAATGTTTTCAAAGTTTGTGACCAGGTCAGCAACAATTTTAGATGATTACTATGAGCTAAAAATAAAATGTTTGTTTAATTTAGGGTCAAAACTGGTGCAAACGTAGAAGTAAAATATAAATCAATCTAAAGTTTAAATTAGAAACACCTAACTAAAATTTGATCTTTTAAAGATATTTTGTAGAGTAGCATCAGTCACAATAAGAATTATTGCTTTAAAATAGCAGTCAAACAATTTTTCTTGATAAAAAGCAGTTCTGTTTTGCACTTCGTGTTGTACTTCTTAGAAGCAATATCCGTTTGCTGCATTCTGCTTTGCTCTATTTCATGTTCATACTACAGTATAATATACCTCAACACTTTTCAATCCAGTGTTTTCCTTTTGACGCACACCAGTAAAGCTAAATCGACCCACGTCAAAAAAACTGTTTATTTGCATATGACAGCTGCTCTTAAACAGCGACAACGTTTCTTCACGGAGTTTTAAGATTTCTGACACATTGATGTTGCAAAGGCAACTGTATGTGCTTATGTATACAAGAATACAAATTAGCGGATGATTTTCGTCCTGATACACCTTGAAAGCACTTGACATAGAGATCTGAAACTACCACTGGTCTTCTGAAGCAGCGTGCATTGGCTACAATGTTAACATTCATGCTGAATGTTCAACTATTCACCAATAAGCACTAATAGGTATAGTTTATCCTGCGCTAATATCTAGACCAGAGTTGTAAACGGACTTCAATTTGAAGTCCGGACCCCGCCCGAGCCCGAAATCACAAGCCCGAAACCCGGTCCGAGTCCGACATATAGTTTCAAAGGCCGATTTAGCCGGGAATGCCACATTTATCGAATGAGTCAAGATATGCGCGACTGCGGCATATTGGCTGCGTAGCAAAGTATGCAAAAGTAAATAATTTACAATTAATCATTTTTTATTGAAGATTTAATTACATCGATTGCTTCAACAGTAACTGACGACAAAAGTGACCGTCGTTGCGAAAAAATTTTCTATGCAGACCCGAAATCGGCCGACAATTTTTGACAGACTTAAGCCCGAAACCCGGCCCAACCTGAAAAGCCCGGCCCGACTTTCAACTCTTAGGTAGACTTTATCATCGGCAAAACAACAGGAAGATGTTGGTGCACCGGGAGAGAAGAGGCGCATTAAAATTTTGATCCGAACAGTGTCTGCGGTCTTCAACAAAACTTGATATATAAATATCGTTTTGATATACAAATGCCACTGGCAAAAGGATGCAAGTACATCATTCAATTTACAGACAATGCTATGGGTCAGTTGCGTGCATGCGTCGCATTAATTATGTAAAGCCTGCTAATAAGTTGGAGAAAGACGCTGGGTGATCAACTGGATTTTCAGTCAAGCCCCTGACTATGTAACGAAGATAATAGCTTTCGTGTCTTGGACTATCGGCCTCGTGTCTGCTAATTAGTAGTGAAAGTAATCCGACAAGCCACTGCAGCACCGATGCTCAACGTTTGTCAAAGAAATTTACTGTGAAACACCAACAGCAGTACTGCGCTAGCTGCAAATTAAGCGCTGTCAAAGCACGGCTCTTGTGTTGCACCGAAGTGTCTTTTTTGAAACCATATCGTCATTTTTTGCATTTATTCCGGGTTCGCTAGCTGCGTGAAGAAACAGTGTAATTATTTCCATTTCTTCAGTGCTTGCTGTTACGGCGCGCCAACGATGCATGAAAAACCGTCAGAGACTTATTCATTGTTAGGTGCAAGTGCAAAAACCCAGTGGTGGTCAAAGAGGCCACACAAAAGTAAATAATATTGTTTCGTTCTGAAAAATCCACTCCACTAAAAGTAGAAGTACTGCTGTTTGAATCTACTCAAGTAAGAGTAGAAAGCAGAGGACTTTAAACTGCTTAAATAAGCATTTTGGAAAGTAGCTATCCATCTAATGTCGGGTTACATGGCAAGGTTGCGAAAACGCAAACAATTTGATATCACATTCAACACAAAATTTTTAGTTTTATTGTTAGCTAAAAGGAAATGATGATAAAGACATCAATAACTTCAAGAGCTGATTCTCAAAAATTAGAGCCTTTACTGGCATGTCTTGGATTTAAGGAAGAGTCAAGCAGAGCTGAAGAGCTCTTCACTTGCTGCAGAAACAAACACTGGAAAGTTCAGTGGCATGAACACCTTTTTGATAGCGGGCCATGAGTGCAACACTTTAAGGGCACGTGATAGCACGGAATGAACAAATTAATGGGCAGGTCCAGTGGTTTGTTGAGTGGAGCACAGATCGATTCCTTGTGAAAGAAAGAAATACTCTTCATCAGCTGAAACTAAATCCCTAGCAAGACCTCCTGCTGGAAGGGAACGCAATTGAAAATGCTTGAAACACTGGAAGGTAGAGAAAAGGTGTTGCAAAAACAACCTGTTCAACGTTCAACAGCAAAGTACAAAAAAACGTCTTTACCCACATCCTAAAAGTTCGCAATCTTGACAAAAAACCTAAGGTTTCAAACTTATATGACATAGGCAAATTAAATGCAGAAAGCTTTTAAATTTACAATTTTTGAAAAACGTCCTCGTCATTTCTATGGTATATGCAGAAAAACCTGAAAACCAGAAAACTCGCAAGTCAGTATTTTAAAACGGTTTATTCCTCTAACAGAAACGGAAATGCTTTTAATTCAACATTTTATTGAAGACCATTGATTTAAATGTGGTATACATACCTAGCAGAACCAAATGAAGAATTTTATGAACAAAGAGATACAGTTTCGACAAACGTCCAAGCAAAATGTTAATGCAGCGAGGACCCACCTAAACCTAAGCAGTACTGGAATATCATGGTTGTACTTATTGCAACGGCTGGAATTCCTTGAAAGTTGTGCTTCCGTTTTTAAAATTGTCTATGTATTGAAATTATCTTGTTTTTATTCAAGTGAAACAAGCATATTAAGCGTAGGTTAGAGGCTATAGTGTTACTGCCGAATGGTGCATTTTGCCAAAACCTTTGGAAGAGGACGTGTTTGTAATTGTCAGCCTATCGTCAGCGATGAACATTTGCCATCTGTCATTTACTGCTGTGTGCATTACGTATTTGCCTAGTTCAAAGATTGTAGACATTTTCCACACAGCGGAAAATGTTTTTAGGGAAGGCTGGGATTTTAATTTCACTTTGAATCGAGGTTTGGATCAACTACAGTTTGGTAATTCAGTTGGATGTCATTACTTGCACATTGCTTTTTTTACACAGTACCTCATTTTCTTTCTCCTCTCTCTTTGTCTCTCGTTCTTTCTTCTTTTCTCTCTTCTTATCTATCTTTTAATCTCCTGTCTCTCGACAAAGCTTTTGCACGGAACTTGTGTGGCAAAAACGGCATCAACCAGAGAGCAAGGACCTGTGCAAAGTCGCGAGGAACCTTAAATTTATTATGGTCCGGTCGTGGGCAGCTGCCTTTCTGGCACTGAACCTTTTATGAAACTGGATCTTCAGAACTTTTTTTGAAGCCTTCATCTTGAGATTACTATTACAGCTATTATGTAATCACTTTCTTTCGTTTCTATTGCCTGCGACAAAATTGCTCTTGTTTGATCTGAATCACACTTTTCTGCTTTAAAGGCATCTGTTCCACGAAAACTTTGTTTTTTGTTTTGCTCAAAATGTTTAAAAAGTCAGGAGAAAAGACGGGCCCAAGAGACTATTATGAAAAACGAAAATAAAATGTTACAGGCCACTAACTCTGCAAATTATGTACCTCTTGGTAACTGAGCAATTTGTTTTTCATCCCGAGAAAGTCCAGTGAAAAACAGAGCTCAAGTTATGTTTTACGCAAAGACAGAACATGCTTCTCATTCTTTTGATTTCTTTGTCTTGCCCTACCGCAACATATTCATTAATCATTTAGGGAAGTATTGTCGATGATTCAGTGAAGATGCTCAATTGACTTTTGCAAAAATAACCTGTGTTCTGGATTTTGTGTCTAAACTTCCTCCCAAGATTCTCAGCTTCTGGAGTACAATCCACCCACAAGGGCATCATTCTGTTCTGAAAACAGTTTAGGCAGTTTCAGGCCTTATCCAGAGCAGCATTAATAAAGATGAACTGTCTTTTTTATTGATGTGCAGCATTGAAAACATACGTTCACCCTTGCTGTTGCCGCGCTCGATATTTCCCTGCAAACTGTCAGGCTATTTTCACTTCCTGTCTGAAGTTGTGAAGAGAGGGTAGATTAAAAGCAAAGCAGCGTCTCCATTAATAACTTTATCCTAGTCCTTTATTGATTTCAGTAATGCGATTTCGATGTTGCTTATCAAACTTCGATTTAATATCTCACTTCTTCTCTGCAGACTGCCAGAGGCAACAACGAGGCAACGAGAGATAGGAATCAACTTCACAATCGATCGGGTTCCGTGAAACAAGGCACCATCCCATTTCTCAAAAGTGCGTGTCACAACACCATCGCCTTCTCTAAGCTTGTTCAAGACATTTTTTACCTGGGAGACATCTTTTCGAGCTCTTTGCTGCTTCTCCAACACAGAGGCTTTTTGTGCCTCTCCCCCTTACAACATTTCATGAATTTTTTCATACGGCAATGTATCAAACAAATGTGTTACCTGCACACAACGACACGTTTCTTATGAGGAACGTTTATGATTTGTCTTAATCTGTACCAGCGTAAATTTATACTTACTCTCTAGCAACAACAATAAAAGGGAATGGAGGAACGTTCGCCGAAGCTTAGCAACTCAGCAATCCGTGCCTCTCTTGCAAAGTTAGTTCAAGTCACCTCAAGCCAAAAACTGTCAGCTCACAATGCGCTTGCCGAAGATAAGCTACAGCATAAGAATTGTTGGACTTTGAAGCAGAAAGTGGTAAATTTTAACAGCTCCGCCAACTGTTGCAGTAAGGNGGCAGCACAAAGAACACNAACTCAACTACCATGAAGCTGGAGGATTTCAGCAAAGCTGCGGAGTGCCTTCCACAGTTTATTTATGTTTTCAGCTGCCAAAGCACGTGGAATTTCATCACGAAAGTGTCACAGGGCGGAGAAAGTTCCTGCACAGTTTGTTTGGATGTTAAGCTCGAAAGCTATGCAGCGATGTTTTTGCATCGATAATCCTGACACCTGGCTGCATCCTGCATACTGTGGGATAGGAAGAATCCGGAAGCTGAACGAAAACGTGTTAAATTTTGTTCAAGTGATATTCAAGTGATGCACCTGCCAATCTTTCACGTTTGGAGACAGTGGAATTATTGCAAACTGAGTTATGTTGAAAAAGGTAGAGCAAATACTGAAAAAATAACTACTGCAGCAACCAAATATAATGCACAACACACATGATACCAAATCAACTCAAACTTTGCAGTTATGCCAATCCTGAAGTAAGAAGTTGGCTGTGCTGCAAGAATTGTCTTAGTTTTTATCTTTTGTTGCTTTCTTTCTCGGAACGAAGCAACACGTCGGCAAGTGACTTTGAAGCATTGTTTTTCACATTTCACACTTTGGCAATTGTCGGATGCTCAGAAAAAAATGGTTGCATTAGACAGCGCTCGCACTGCACCTTACCAATTGCTGTTGTTGAGTAGCAATTTCCATTTTTCTTATCGTTGACAGCATTGAAATGACCACACGCAAACAAGATTTAGCTAACATTTTTTCCAGATGCTGAAATCATTTACAAACAAGCACCAAGCAAGTATTACAGTTTGTTTGACATTGTGTTACCCATTTCGGTTAAGCAGTATCTACATATTGCAATGTGCATGAAAAGCAAAAAGCTGCTATCGCCATATCAAGATTCGATAAGCGAGAATCTCAGAGAATTAAGCTCCGACACGCTATGACTTTAAATGAACCGCGAAATTAAGTTAGCTTTTGGCCAAAGAGTTATTGCTTCTTGAGAGACTTTCGTGATAAACAAAACCCTGCAAAAACATCTGGTTAACTGCAAGCGACACGACCGTTTTGTTAAGTGTCTCAGAGAATCCCAAATGATTGGATTCATTCGCCTATTACATATGCACAAGCAGCAAACGGATGTAATTTTATGAAGCCTAGTCTGGTCTGGCTTGNAGAAAACCAGCTCCTTGCGGTAATAGTTTTACACGACGGGTGTTGATTTTGCCAGTGGTGGCTTGAGGGGTGTGGTCCCGGTTTCATTCCAAAAAAATTGAACTCGCAGGTGAGTGGTCCTGTGCTACGGTTTCCGTTCTCACAACACTTTTTCCCATATCTGACTTAGGTCAAGGTAAGCACACGGACTGCGTCCGCGCAGTTTCTGCATTTCTAGATCTTCTGTTCAGCTTTAATTTGATTTATACAGAAGCAGATTTATGTGCAAAGTTGTCAAAAAACAACATGCGATACATACTCAATTTCAAACAAGAAAACGATTATTACTTCCAAAGAACTAAAGAACACTCACCAAGCAAATCGTCGTCACTTAGATAGGCTGGTCCAGGTGTGCAACAAAAGGTCAAGCATCGAGTTAAACAACATCCTCTTACAAACCTCCCTAGCGCACTCTTCCCACGATTTGATTGCCGATTTTTTGGCCGCTTGGAGACACGCTTGAGCAGCGAAGGGGTGGAAGAGGTCCAAGATGGAGCTTGCTTTGCCATTTAAAAATGCAGTGCACATGCACAAATGAAACACAACCTAGAGCCTACCAGTTTGCTAGTGAAACAGGTTGTGCAGTTTAAAAACGCATCGCAAATACACTTTCTGAAGCAGGGAATACCGGGAATTCAAAATATTACCAAATGCATTTTCAATGCCTTGAGCACAACCACAACATCAGGCATTGTAAACATGTCATATTCTAATCTAAAGCATTGTTCTTCAACTTTTCTGGCCGTGGTGCACCCTTCGAGGATTTTTCAATAGCTTAATCGCTATATTTTTCCATCAGAGTATTGACATGCACTGCACATTGAGAAACTCTGATCTACTGCATAGTTATGTCTAAAACTCTTAAAAATTCGTAAGTTCGAAATAACTTGTTGATGTTGTTCTAGTTTAATACACATCCTTAATACACTATTTCGCAGTGGTATACTCTAGTGAAGGATCTGGTTGGAGTACTGCATAGTGCATACCTGATTGAATAGCACTATTCTGAGGCACTTATTACTGAGTAAGTCATTTAGTTAGAAGAACAGGAAAAGACAGACTAGTAAACGCGCTCATTACCCGCCAATGTGTATGCAACCGTACTGCATTGTTTAAGAAAAGGCCGCTGGTATGAATAGCTGATATACTTCAAACATTTGAGCGACTTTTCGAAATTATTAAAGTTAGTGCAGACTTCTACTGAGCTATCGTGATATTAAGCCAGAAACCAAATTAGTAAATATTACCATTGTGACAAGGATTCTTTTAATATATCACATGTTAATTTCTCAGCACAATGCGTCATCAACGCTCTAGGCAACATGTAACACGTTGTTAAGATCAGTGTGGATGGTTTTGAGCTACGTCGCAACTGAGCCTGAACGCTATCAGTAATCATTGCCATTCGCAAGGATGTCGTTTATATACCACATCACAATTTCAGAATATAATGTGTTTACGTGTATTTGAACATAAAGTTGGAATTTATGGGCAAAGAATTACAAGCAAGTAGATAGAATAATTTTAGCAACGAGGATTAACTTCCATTAAAAAGCGAGTCCATGACCAAGTTTATCGCAGGACTCGAGTCCAAGTCCAGGTATTGGAAAATTGGTCACCAAGCTTTAGTGCTACAGATGGTAAAGACACATGCGACACATAAATGAAATTTGACTGGGTACACATACAGTAGGGNGCCGCCCCTCCCGAATTTAAATCAACGTATTTGCAGGAAAAGTAGGAGAGCTGTAATCAAGGGCGGTGTTAGCAAGTGGGGGGCCCGATTGGAAACACTGGCCCACTGAGTGGTGTGTATAAATTTTTGAGGGGCTGCATCAAGTCATATTGATAGAAATCAATGACACACAAAGACCAGGCTTGAAAGGGTGACGCGAAGACCTCTTCAGCAGAGACTTCAATGGACAGCGTCGTCACATTTAAAAATTCAAGAATTACAACACTCATCACCTCCTCTCTGACCAGAAGGGAAGTTTTGAGTGTAGTACTTGCAGACAGCAGGTATTGAGTGCTATACTAGTGCATATCCATGATTGAAAAGTTTGCAGTAGTAGCAAAAGATTCCATGTTTCTAGGTCCAGGAACATTAGCCATGGATTACCTACCGCTTCACCTTTTGGCAGTAGTCGTTTGCATCTGAAACTTAGAAAACCGTGTCCCATCACTCTCGTTTCTGGGAAAAACTTCTATTGTGATTACAGGCGGTCCTCTTTGGCTAAATAGTCCGGGTTAGTCCCTAACATTTCGACTCATGACATCTGGCCAAGTAGCAAGATCATTCGTTCATCAAAATGCTGTATTTTTTTGTTCGTATGCCTCATCAGATGCATTAGTCGACGAGGTTCTATCTTTGCCAGATTCAACATTTTTGGAACGACTCATATAATTTCTCATGCATTAACTTCCACTTTGACTATCTGGCGTGACATGATCAGCAGTGGCGTAACAGACGGGGGGCAGGTGTGCGAGCCGCACCCCCTGACCAGCTAAATGTGAAAACGGCTGGGCCCCCTTTAGCGGAAATTTTGATATTTAGTATTCTTTTGGTTTCAGTACAGTAGGTTGTTGTTTTTTTTGCGTTTATCGGAGTGTTTTCACCGTTTTGCGTTTTTAAAGCTTGTTTAGGCATCCATGACATCCGGGTTCCATGACATTCATCCATGACACTATCATTTCTTAAATTTTTTTCTGAGTTTTGGCTAGTGGTCCCCATACAGTGGCCAGTGGGTCTCCTTCAGTTATGCTTTGTCCCCCTGGCTCAAACTTCTAGTTACGCCACTGATGGTCAAGCTGGCTGTCTAAGTTTTCGCCATCTTCAGCGTGGCGCGGCATTGAGGTTATTCCAATTAAAATACTTGTCCAATGCAACTTTCTTTTTTCTCCTTCGGTCTTTTTTTGCCTTAGCTTTAGGCCTCTTTTGGGCGCCGCTTAATATTTTTTGCCTATGTCTCTTGGTCTTTGACTCATAATATTTAGCTTAGTGACAGAAAAAACATTCTTGATTAAATAGCCCAACATCAACTGTTAAAGCCAAAAATACAAAACACCACCGCATAACACCTGCCTATCATTACATACTTTTCTCGTGGAAAATGGTTGCGTGAAATGCACTGAAAACAGCACCGAAAGAAGTACAAATCGTTTATTAGAGCAGGATTTGAATACCGCGGAGAAGGTCAAAAATTATTTTCTCTATTAAAACTGAAGTCATAATGATAGAAATCGGTGATGTTAAAAGACGAGGCCTGCAAGGGTGACGCTATGACCTCTCCAGCAGACACTTCAATGAACGGCGCCATAACAACCAATGAATATATAAAGTGATTGTATACCTCCCAATAAGTTTAAATCTACTTTTCAATTTTTCAAAACAAGCAAGTAGGCCTGCTGTAGTAGCCTCAAACGTCCACGAAAGTTATTCGACTTTGCACCTTTTCAGACTTTTTGCAACTTTCAATTTATTAGGCTATATCTCAGAAATTACGACGCCAATCTGTGAGATCGATGCCCTAACCCTTGTTTCGGTAGTACTTCATGATGCAATTTTCAGCACAACAACGCCATGAGACTCCCTTCACTTGAACCATATTGTCACTTCTGTTACTTGTAAATGGCTTAACTGTTAGTAATTTTATGTTACTTTTCAAGGAACCGTTAGTTTTTGCACAACTGAAATAGTCATTCGTAAATTCAACTAGGTTTGTTTCAATAGTTTGCGTCAATCTCAGGTTGCTTCATGAAATCTCTACAAGAGGGAACATGAACAACGCTATTAAAAGACTGATTAAGCAGCACACATTTGCAATTAAGAACTAAACGTTACCTTCAGAAGACAAGTAGGCTAGTAGTAACTACTGAAACATCAACAACTATCGAACCTTATTTTGCAGCAAATATTGAAACCTGACATGCCAAAAACGAAACGATTTTATAAATGAAACAGAAAACAGCTTCAAAACTTTATCCCTCTCTGCCTTAACGAGGTGCTATTAAAAATTTTTGGCTAGACATTACTGAATACAATACCATTCTTACTAAAGAATTTTGATAGAGGGCGAAACCGCGCAGTTCACTTGGATTTTGATTTTCGTCGGCAATGGATTTACAAAATATTGTGGGTCCCGCCATGTTTTTTTAAAGTTTGACCTTGCTGGCTGCAGATACATTTTGAGAGACCGAAACTGTTTTATCTGTATACCGAGGTGACTGTAAGCAAGCTTTACGTGTATTTTGATGGTGGGAGTAAACAGAGTTTATACTGTATTTTGAGAGACCATTGGAAAAATTTGAGAACCGTTTTGTTCTCTCAAAACACCTTAAAAACTCTGGGCTCCGCGCCGGCACTATGCATAGCAGCTTCGATAGAAAGTGTGAACTTGTGTTGGTTAGTAGGCGTAGCGCGGGGCCCGATCAGAAGAAATCGGTCAAATCGTCTTGAAGCCGAGCCTAGCTATAATTATGACAAAAGGAGTGCACCCAAGCGGCTTAACTCTTTCAATGGCGATTTTTAAAAATGAAACGTCTTCAGCACAAGAATTCTCAGCATATTTATTTCCCGAGCGACACGTTTTTGCTGGGGAAAAATCTCATCTCAAGGACAAAAAAAGAAAATTCCACTTCCGATCGCGAACTAATGAAACATGTAATCGTCTTCCATGTCTAAACCCTGATTTATAATCGGTTTTCAACCATTTATGTGAATATTTCACATTGATGCGTTTCAATAGCGTGGTTAAAGGCTTGTTTTTGATATGTTTAGAGGAGGTATTTAACTTAAAAGTCTGGTTTATATACTAGACTTTTTTCGGCGATCCCAAGATTGGAATCAACATACGAGGTCAAGTACAACAAGAACAGGTTTTCTAATGCCTTTGCATATTCCCGGGTTTTTCTGCCTTTTCTTTTTTTAAAATGATACCCTTTCGCTATTCTTATTATAGATATGTAAGACGCAGCATGAAACAACAGATACTCAGAAGCAGCTATAGTTTGTGATATTCTGCAGGCAATAAGTGTCGCAATTTTTGCTGAGATGAAGCAAAATACATGAGATTTTGTGACAGGCATGTACTGTATGGAAGTAGAGTAGTATACAGCTTCGCTTCATTAATCCATGAATAGTTGTTATCAAGAAAATTTCAGTTTGGTTTGGACAGAAAAGTCATACAAATTCTTGCGATAAAGCAGGTTTATTAATGGAAAATGTTAGGTACCCAGTATGGTCCTGTAGGGACCCGAAAAATTTCCGACTAAATTTCATACGTTTAGAGGTGTTTTGAGCGCCATCGTTAGGCTATGGTGATGATGATCTGTATTATCCTTTTCTCAAAGCTGGTCCGTATTTTCTTCTTCTGTAGTATATTTTTCTTAATTTAGTTTTCTCTGATTCTAGTGATCCGAAGCGGGTCCCTAAAACACCTTAAAAAATCCCTGGATAAAGCAAAAGAATTAATTTTGAGGCTGCTGAAAATGTTGCATAATGTATGGCAATGACGGCGATGACGTAAGGACGACGTGTAGGGTAAATATTTCAGAAATATTTTCCAACAACTTTTCAAATGCTATCAATGAAACCTGTCATATTTTACTTATAACATATGTTTATAAACAGTTAGAATCACTGACATGCAGTTAAGCCCGAGATACACATACTTTTCGCAGATTACCTAAAGAAAAGCCAGGGATACACCGACTAATTACCTAATACGTACTTGTTTTAACAACAAAGCGATTGATCTAGCAAATTTTCAACAATAAAGTTTTTAAGCACCACGTGTCTTTTGTAACGTGTTTTCCAGCAGTAATATCCCCCTGTTTATTGACTTTCAAATATTTCCACTGCTCAATCCTTTATCAGTGGTTCAAAACATGCTGGCGACTTTCACTGTCGTTTATAAATTTACCTTGTGTCTTTAATGACTTCATTTTTAATAGAATCTTAAATTTTAGAAAAAAACAACAAATGAAGCATTGCTTTGTATTTGTTAAAAAAACAAGTCATACATCAGTAGATTATTTTGGTAAATCACATGGCGCTGAAAAGGTGTAAAAAGTCCTGTGGAATATTTTTAGCTATACATTGGCGTAGGATATGTTTGCTGAAGCTGTGCAAAGCAGTTTAAATCAAACTGTAAAGATAAGGCTGGCTATTCAGAACAATTATCGAACTTGCACAAACTTGTATATTTTGCTGCTTTCACACGTTTCTTAAGAAAGGGGTTGCAATTCTGCAACTTGACCTGGTCCACAGATTCCCTGCTACGATCCTGAAGACTGATGAACCATGGTACTATGTTCATTGTCATGAAAATATAAGTCTCTGTTGCTTCTTACGTGTGTTTCAGCTTTATTTGCTCCAGTCACAAGGAACTGAGTAACTGCAGATTTCATTGGGTTTCTCCGGTATTGAATGCAATGTGGGACACTCATTTTAATATGTAAAAGGCCGGAACATTTAAGGTGTCTAGTAACGGCAGATGCTCTAAATAAGCTCATACATTACTGTTCAAACCAGTTTTGTAAACCTCATTTGGTGATTCAGAGTTCACGTACGAGCCCACAGCGGCGAGAATCGAGTTCATGCCCGTCTTCATCACCTTGCGAAAGACTCGAGACTGAGACCAATCAGGAAACGTCGGGTCCAAGTCCGAGTTCATGGGAACTGGTTTCGAGTATTGACGCGAAAGTACCCGACACTGAATTCTAGTACCGTGATTGGCCAGCAGAAAAATCAATAATTGACTATGCTTGTTTGCCTCATATTTTATGCATTTGTTCAATTTCTTTAATTGAATTTATTTTAAAATAAGCAGAAGCATCCAGCAGGTCATCGTTTACAGAAAAAATTGTCTGACACGTTTAACAAGCAAGAAGTTTATGCCAGCTTCGATTTGATTTGGATGAAATACGCCAGACGAATGTCCTGATCGTGTGAAATAATCCTATCCCTATGTTTTCGTTTACTAGTGAAATTTATATCTAGGATAACACAGAAATGTGATGCGCTACTGTGCGTGCTGACTTGTGTGTACGGTTTGACAAGAACCATTCCTTCTTGTACTTCAAAAGCAAGTAACTAATTCAAAAGCAATACATAGATTCATGTTTGCGAATTTCTGTCCTTTCAGGTGCGTTGTAAAGATGCGCTTACTTCACACTACCCTCTGCATCGATTTAACATTTTGTGAGCAAATCACATATAGATTGGTTGAACGAAGAACACTGCTTGAATTTTTTTTTTAACAGCACAGAAATTCTGTAAGTAACAACAAAAGTTAGCTGCCATGTAGGCGTATTGGCTGAAATGGACAATGCAAGACAAAGCTTCACTGTTTTTAAGTCACTGTAGGTGACGAACGAATAAAAGCGTCCAAGATTGTCAGTCCTAGTGAAGATTCTGTTTGAATAGCAGCTGATGATGCCTTCCTAGCGGGCGAAATATATACTCTGTTAGACCTTAGTGTCTGATTCTTTGCTGGGAAAGGAATCCATTCGATAGAAGATATGATTATCAGTCGCAAGATTTTCATAGCAACAACTTCGCCAAAGGTTGTTTGAGGATATAAGTCAAAGCAGAGAATAAATCTCGGACCGTCAAATTATTAAAAACTTTGCAAAGAATATAAAGTTGTTCAGCAGATATAACTACGCCTTACTGCTCTGCAGGTGTCGCAAATGACACCGTATTTAAGTAAACTGACGGTTATCGATGAACAAAATTTTTCAAAACCGTAATCTCCGAAAAACTGCTGGCGGCACACACGAATGCCTCCTTTGTTTAATCATTTTCTTTTTCGGAAAAACAATACCTCCACCTGTATGTCAAATATCCGATTAAATGCATTATAAAACCTACAACACAAAGCCTTATTAAACGCCAGCAGTTCTCCAAGCATACTTGAAGTTGCCATGCATAATCGCAGAGTTTTGACCAGATTTTCCCCTTAGAGAAACTTTCAGGCAGTTTTACGAAGTATGAAAGCGTTTTTTTTGCGAATGCTGTGCAGCACTCCAGGTGCAAGTGACTCGTTCTTAAAGAGTGCGTTAGTTATGATGGTCCAAACACAAAAAGGGTATCATCAAATGTATATTACGTCTAGTTTGAGCGAAAACGTGAAGCTTTCTATGAACGTTCGTTTATGTGTTGTTTGCTATGCACAGCTTTCGGGCGACCGAAAAAGAGCGGATTTTGTGTATGTTTTGCCAGAGTGGAGCTCAACAGGCAGCTTAGTTTGAGATTACCATGTCCTAGCAACCAAAACTCACGGTTGCAAAAAATTCGCAGTTTTTTTGTCAGTTTTCGAAGTTTTTGTAACGTCATCTCATAAAACAAAGAAGGTTAGTTCTTTTTAAAAGGAAACGTAGCCAGATTTATGTATTTTGCTCCGTTCTATGCTTAATTTTGTTTTCGAAGGCAAAGTATGACTGAAATCATTTCGTAGGGCTTAAACCCTTTTCCACTTCAAGCAGACCTTTGTAAATTGTAGCAGCGTTTTAAACACAAATTTCTACACTGGTACAAAAGCAAAAACGTCGCCTTCGGTGATTACAAATCATTGCTAAAATTATAAAGCAACCTGCAAGCAAAACTGTGTACCTGTTCATCGAGATAATTGACTTTAAGGACCTAAAGTAGGCAAAAAATATCCCTTTGCTTTTTCACAAGAAATACAACGAGCAACGTAATCACACTATAGCAATGCCTGCCGTAATGTTCCACTGCCAACCACTGGCAACGAGGGCCTTGAAAGCTCTTCAAGACTCAAATTAAGTTAACAGCTTGTAATGAAGTCGTGAATGTGAATAAGTCAACTCATCCATTGTTCAGTCTTTTTCACGCGTGTTCACTCAGTACTGCCTTTTCGTTCGCATTGATTGTGCTTGAATCTTCACCATATCCTAGATTCGTGTAGACCCTGTACTGTATAACCTTCAGTAAGCTGCAAGCGTTCGCATTCATGTTCGTCAGAGCACTTTGAAAGCTCTTCTCTCTGCACTATCACCTCGAGCGGTACGCAGACCTGGCAGGCTTCGCTAGACGCCAAGCGGGAGAAAAGCAATTTCACGTTTGGCAGAAATACAAGACATATGTGATGAGTGTAGATTTCGTGTAGATATGCATATGATCAAAGGCACTCATTAGCCAGCATACGTGGTCGAAAGGTCGCCTTGAAATAGTCTCGTTTGCCGCATGCTATCTCTCGTCGCACGTTCGTTGTCATAACCTGCCGATGCGTTGTAATCAAAAAGAGATTACACGCACCAGACCAATCCCATAAGTAATTTGATGAGCGCTGTAAAGTCCGGAGACATAATCGTCGCATTTTTTTCAACGCAATCGCCGAACCCTAGCTTTGCAGTGACCTGACTTGATACAGCTTGGATAACCCGGTAACCTGATCATCCTTGATGTACACTTGGATCTTATTTGAGTTGACTAAAAGTTTCTTTTTGAAACCCCAAATCGGTACTTTTAGGTTTTCCAAGCCTGGAAACCGTGAGGCTCATTGCGGCGTCTTGTGAAGACTGTCTATTCAGAGCAGGGTCCGAGCGAACGCACTGTCGATTTGTCTAAGGCCTGACAACCACGCGGATAAAGGTGGCAAAAATCATTGGCATCGCACTTTACGGAACACGTTTCGCGGTGTAGTGTGACAGGCCGCACTTCACGGTTCGGGGCGAGCGGAAGACAAAGAAAGAGCCCGAAATCGGTCGCCGTGCCTGCAACAGCCTAGCGACTGCTTCTCCGTGCGAAGCAATTATACACGCTGTACCGCTTCTTGACAGCGAATCAAACTGAAAGCGCTGATGAACTAATGGCCTTGTGGCGAACTGTCAGGTCGACTTGGTGAGGTGTAACAACGACATCGGATGGTAAAAGCGTTTGCGTAGTAGACTGTCGCTCACTAGTAATTTCGACATGCGGTTTCAACTCGAATTAAGCGCTGGGATGATGGGACGCGTTTGGACTGTTGTTAGGCTTAGCGAGAACCAACAATTAAAGAATCTGTAAACGGTTGTGATTTAGCTGCTCTTCACTAAACAAAATGTTGCAAACGGTACACATCTGAAAGCTTTAAACTTTGTTGCAGAGTGCCACTGAAAAAAGTGAGTAGCGTATAATAATTTACCCGAGACGTCAACTTCCACCGAAGAAAGAATATACAGCAACGGCCAAGCTTCTGCGACTCTGAGTTGTCTTAGACAAGTTTTGTAGAGTAGTATTATTACTCCAACCCAACGCAATATCAAAAAATAACTTTGTCGTAGAGATTATTTTCAAAGCAAGTGGTAAGAAAAGAATAAACCTTATTTTACCTGACGTAAGAACTACGCTTTCTCATCTGTGTGTTACGTAATTGAACTTATGAATATTAACTGACTTATAATCTACACGTAATATAGGCCAATATATTAAAGCTACTGACCAAAAAGAGATAGCGGGCATGCTGCAGGTCGATATTGTTTATAACAAGCTTAACCACATGCTTTCGAACCAGCTCATCAAGCTGTTACATTAAAAAACAAGAGTGAGATGAAGTATAACACCAAGATTGTTGTATCAATGTTACACTTATTGCATATTTTGAAGAGAAAACAAGCATGTCTGCTCCATCATCGCCGTTTCTGCCTTTTAGTTGCTGTTACGTTTCAGTGTCATTCCCTTCTGTGAACAATCGCTTAAAAGTGGATGAAACGCGGTGCCCAATCTTTTTGTTAATTTTGGCGACGGCAATTGGCGGCAGGCCTAAGCCTGAATTGTGCTTCTTGCCGGGGCGATTGAGGTGAACGCTCTTGCCCAAGGA
>JGI24159J19872_10000191_pt1 | contig 44400 bp, 24 predicted proteins | sample Ectturendosymbi4_FD_19872 | JGI IMG/M metagenome (IMG submission 19872) | reverse complement strand
TAGGGCAACCAATTTTTTGACCTAAAAACTTAAAATTTTGACTTTATAATTTGCAAATTTTGACTTTATTTTGACCTATAAATTTTCTGCGTTTGCAACTACAAAATAGTTCAGCCTTAGGAGTTGAGGTTAACCCAGAAGCATATTTATGCTCTCCCTATGCTTCGAAATTTTGAAATCTTTGGTTGTTAAACTTTGGGGTTGAAATATTAATAAGTACATAAATAACTACAGTAGAGTCAAACCTGAGAACATCATAAAGTTGAAGCGTTATATGCATAACGGATGGAGCATTTACCAAACCAAGTACTGTAAGACCATGTTTCTTGCCTCACCATGCCTATGCTACATACTATTCAATCGTCCAATAGTGGGCAAAACAGCATTATTACGCTAGAAGTCGCAACAAACTCACTATTACTACAGAATTGGCACTAAATTTGCAAAAACATATAAATATCTGTTGTTGTAGTTTCAATGAATTATCGATGAGGAGAAAAAAACTCTGTTGCAAGAAAATTTTGACCAAACGATAAATTTTGACCTAATGATAAATTTTGACTCTTTTTTTTATCTAATCACTTGGGATTCCCTCATGGTATGAGCGTGAAATTTGGTTTGTGGACGTTTCATGAACTTTCAAAACAGCAGAAAATTTTTGACTTTATTGACTTCTGGTTGCCGTAATCATCACAACTACAGCTACAGTCATGAAACAAATGTATATGATCGAGTTTACCTGCATTTTGAAGCAAACCAAATCGGCCTGTTAATGATGGCCTGCAAAATGTGACATATCTGGCCGTGTGTTAAGTAGGCCGTGGTTGGATGGCAGTTGAGTTTTCATGTATTATTATTTTTTAATATCCCATACTGGAGGAAAATGCGTGCCGATTGAAAACTCCGCGTAGATTTTGCCTGATCTTGCGTTGTTGTGATGCAACAATGAGAAATCCACGGCTTTGCTAGCTAACCTGGGTGTTTGGGTTGATTGTTCTATGACTCGGGGGTAGTTAACGGGAAAAGGGTTGAGAACGCCTGCTGTAGATAGTTGGAGTAACGAAATTCAGCGTCTCATTTCAGTTAGGAGCTTGGTGTTATTTAAAAGGTTGCTCGAAGAATTTAACTTCCCAACCTGAGTTATCGCAATAACAGCGTTACCATCTCTTCGGTTTGGTCAGAAGCCAACGAACATTTTATCCTCATTTTTTTTTGTTTTCATGTTGATGACAGCAATTAGAGGCAGGCCGAAGAAATTCGCTTCTTGCCAGGGCGGTTGAGGCGGACGCTCTTGCCCAAGGCTCACTCGGCCGATTCACTCAGTGGATCGAACACCCGACATTCCAACTGAGTGGGGGACACTCTACCACTGAGCAATCCTTATTCTCCTTCCACGTACAACGTCGCGTGCAGGAACCAAGCGAAGTTGCTCAGAAACCCTGATGCGGTGGCACTCGCCTCGAAATCGATGTCGTTCAAGTACATTTCCCGTCTTCGGTTGTTTTCTTTCGAACACAACGAGTAGTGGCACGTGGCTCGTGGCTGGGGAGGGTTCCGCGCCAGGGCGAGAAGGTCCTTCATCATTTTGCGCAGTTTGTCGACTTTCGATTCTGGTATCGCTTGCACCGTTCCTGAAGCGCATAAAGGACGCTTGTTTTGCCACGAGTATGCAGGGTTGCGGAGTCGGAGGTAAAATGTCCGACTCCCACCTTTCTGAAATTTCCGACTTCGACTCCTTAACATAAATTGAATGAAGTTTGGCTGCCAAGATTCTATAGCAACTAATATTCAATGGAAATTGTTGTGCACAGCAAGAATTCTCAGTTTCAACAAAAGTTTCATAAGAAATTACTATTTGAACAGGAAATTCCCAACTGGGCAGCGTGATGCAAAAAATGATCCAATTGGACTTCCGGAGTCGGACAAAAAAATCCGACTCCACCCAAAAACTTCCGACTCCTTACGACTCAGCAACCCTGCGAGCAACACGAACTCAAAGCTGGCATTTCGCTAATACAGAAAACTTCTTTTAGTGTAAAATCCTTTCCTGGCCGTATAATGGTGAATTCTCTCCACTACACGGCCAGGAAACATTCTAACTGCACGTTGTGCTTGATGACCATGCAATATAATACAACTATTTTTGAAAGAAAAGCAGCTTATTTCTTTACTTATGGTCTTTAAAACCAGTTCATCAATAAATTACGTCAAACACCTCCTACCTCATACAAAACGAACTCTTCCCAAGTATGTTGATCATGCAGTTCAAACAGTGCACGTATTTGCGAGGGCATTGCTATGGTAACGGAACGGGTTTAATGCAAAACCGAAAAGACCATTAAAGGAGAACTTTCACACATTCTGCGTCATTACTGCCAGAGCAAATTTTCAATCGAACAAATACGTTCTTAAATGCAAAAGCTTTCCAATTCTTCCCATCATCGACACGAAGCAACGTACCTGGCCATGATAAGGACTCTCTGAATGCCCTCTTGTTCATGAAGTGAAGACCGTTCTCGACCGGGTTTAAAACCGATTTATAGCTGCGCATATAAAATAAGCCAGGTGACGGTGGTGCCTGAGCATCGTGGCCTCTTTGCTCTTGTGTTAGAAACACTCTGCGCGATGTTTGCAGTCCAAATGATGTATACCACCGAACGTCACAATGCATACCACAGAACGTCACAAGCAACGTTGATCTCAGCGCAACGCACGCGCTTCGCTCATTTTCTTGGTTTCTTTCATCTTTATACGAACAAAAAATCAGCAACACGACGTATTTTTCACTTGGTGTACGCAGGGGCGTGCCGAGGCTGGATGGCGCCCGGAGCAAGAAACAAGTTTGACACCACCATGTTCGAACCTGAGGTCCTTTTTATTGATCGCATGCAATGCGACGGATTTCTTTAACGACAACTGGCGGCAGGCCGAAGCCTGAATAATGCTTTTTGTCGGGGCGGTTGAGGTGAAGGATCTTGCCCAAGGAGCGCCACGGCGAGTCACCCAGAGGCCGTGGATCGAACACTCAACCATCCGATTGAGAGGTGGTCCCTCTACCGCTGAACTAAGGTCATTCGGGAGAAAATGTACTGTACTGAAAAAAGTACTTGCGACATTGTTGGGACCTTTCGGCGGCCCACAATGATTCGGGGTCCGGGGCAATGTGTTCCCCTTGGCCCCCTCGGTGCGCGCCAACTCAGTGTCAAATGAAAGAAAAAATCGTACTTACTCATTTAAGCAATAATGCGCTCGACCGAGTGCATAGAAGGACATAGGATGAGAATACACTTTGTCGTTCGTAACGGTCGTTTCGATTCTTTTAAAATATTCAATTGAATGGACCATTTCGTTCGGTTGATTCGTCTCCAGCGACGCCATGCCCCTCGCGTAGATCAGTACGAACTTTTCGACGGGTTTCAATCGACAGCTCTGCAAGAAGTGAAAGCTGGATCAGGTCAGGAGAGGAAAGACTTACTCTCTTCACGCAACCTTCAGATCAGAGTTCAGCATAGCGCAAATGCTTAGAGGCAACTGTTACTTTAGCGACGACAAAACGCCAATTTACCACCAGGTTTAAGTTTGCCGAATCCCCTAAAAACTTGTGACCTTGCAACAAGAACATAAGACGGCAGTTTCGGACGTGGGTATTCACAGCTTATATTCAAATAGCGCTACACGAAGAGTTAAAACCGAAGTGATTCTCTTGATTCGACGACCTTTCCTACAGCGCGTCGATATTTTGTTGGCATTACAAGCAACCGCAAAGGGAAACGTTGTCAGCCTCCGAACAGGAATAACACTGGGTGGATATTTGTCGCGTTGCGGACTCTGCATATCCAATGAAGAAATATCCAGTGCCTGCAGGTTGCGATCATCACAAAAGAAATTTTAAGAGACCCTCTCAGTGTGACATCGGGTATGGTGTACCTTGCTGAAGCAAAATCTCGTGCGTGACAACCACGAACACCAATATCTCACACAAACAGTAAAGTAATTTGGTGAAGAAGGTAGCGCAAGACTAGCGCCGTGATAGAGATAAAACAACCAGAAAGATCATTAGCGACTAAACTGATAAACATAAAGGAGTTTTGTTAAACCACAAAATGTACGACCTGGTGCGGATTGTATACGAGGATGATTATGGCTTTGCTGGACAGTAAACAAAACTACTACACTTTCTGAAACGCGGACACTACGTCACGAGCAGCGTCACATCCACTCTGTTAAAAATGAGCATAGTATCACCATTTGCAGTAACTTATAATGGAGGGAACACGCATCATGGCGAAAAGTAAGCGAATGATCATCGATAAGGCTTACTTCGGCTCATCAACAAGTTTTTTCCCACCCGCTTCATCCCAACAATTGAGGAGTGAAACAAGTTAGTTCAAGAGTAAGGGACGCGCTTGGCCCCGACCCTCTAATTTGAGGCCAAGAAGCAGCGGGTCTCTGCAGGTCATCGCGCAATTCACGTACAGAGCAACGACAACACAACTGAAAGACCATGCACTGAGTTGATCCTACGCCCTTTATGCGCTCCCACAACTACTGCAAGTCGCAGAAGACCAAGGAACACCACAAAGGTCATATCTATTCTAGCGTAGACGATCACGCGCCAACAATTATTACATTGAACGGCATCATGACATATCTTCTAAAGAGCACAAATCGAAACCAAGTTCGCATGAAGTAGTGTCGGCGAACACGAACACGCATAGATATATTTTATGTGAGAATAAACGAAGATTAATTTGATAGCATTTTTTTGTTATGATAAAAACCAGCGTACTAAACAAAGACGGAGACACGAGGACAAGCAGTACGCCATGTAGGTAAATTAAAGATCCGCTCAATCTATCAGCAATATCGCGGCATTGGGACACAAGAGGGTTGAGGGTACAGTCAAGGTAACTTACACACATTGACTTAGAACTGCGACATCTTTTAGTCGCTCCTGATCCGTTCATGAGTGTGAGCACTAGTGAAAAAGCATGACACTGCGAGTGACAAACAGCGTCCTTAGTTGCCGAGTTATCAAAGCTTAACTGACCTGATCAGTTGCTTCTGCAACCATGCGCAGAGCATGGTCGTAGTCGGAGATCGCATCGTGGTAACGTGTCGCCAGCAGGGCTTGGGACGCTTGGCTGACGAGGGTTTTGTACGCTTTCAAATCAAACGGGACGCGAACGGTCGAACTCCGTGCGGAAGTGAACTGCTTCTGCGAATTGCTTTTCTGCGGTGAAACCGTTGCAGGTCACACGACGCGATGATTTGGGAAATTCTTATGGGAAAAACTTCCCCTTTCGCTCCACACATGGGTCTGGGCGACTTAACATGAGAAATTGATGACTTAAAGCTTTGCACATTATAGAGTTGAACTCGTCGCCAGCTCAGAACACATGCCGTAACCTTCGAACTTGAAAACAAGTGCAAGATATGCTTACGAGGGTCAAGACACGTCGTACCATTAAGCAACATGACTTGCTTGATGTGAACTAAATGTTACAACGACAAACGTATAAGCAACAACAATAGACGTTGTCTTTGGAAAACAAAATCATTATGTAATAACTACCCTACATATATTGGCGCGGCATGACATGCAGTTGCTGCAAACAAATAATGATGGCTAACACACGAAACACACCGTAAAAGCTTATTTTTAAAAATTCTGGATGACTATAACTTTCCTGGAAAAGACTCACTTTTCTTCGCAAACGGCATCTCGCCGTCGCTTCGAAAAACACAGCAGCATTTCATTCTAATTACGTGACTTCCACTGAAAGGTTTTCCGAGTCCTCTAGACTTCAACCAGCCAATCACAACAACAGCAGTGCCGTAAAGACTCACGTTTTTGGCGTCGCTGCCTTTCGCATCGTCGTGTTTCTTCTGTTTCTCTTTCGTTTTGCGTCCTTTGTGTTTTCTGGTCTGAATAAAAGCACACAAGCCTTTCCAAATGTATGAACGACGACGATAGAGTTCGATTCGGGCTTGTGCAGAACAAACCCAAACACAGCAGGCAGGGTGCATTGGCGAAAGACAGGCACAGGTCTTTCGGAGGAGTCCACTGTGGCGTTTATGAGCAAGAAAGTAACTGCGGCCTGTAACCCTCTTTGACACAAGGGTTCCCAAACTGGGGCACACGTACCCCTAGGGGTACATTTGGCTATCTGAAGGGGTGCATTTAAGGTTAGCAATAGAAGGGGAAATTCTTTTTCCATATTATTTATTTCCAAATATTTATATTTTCAAAAATCATATACTTGCTGCTAAATATATAGTATTAAATATAAGACATAAAAACAGAGTCTATCTTTACAGTCCTAAAAATCTAAAAGTTCCATTTAGAGTTCAGTGGATTTTTGCTATTTTACTCAGCCTTTCTGCTAAAAAAATTTTAGGAGTACATGCTCATCTGTCGAAATGCTGAAAGGGGTGCATGGTAAGAGAAAGGTTGGGAACCCCTGATCTAAGATGTCGGTCACATCGTGTTTTGTTCTGTGTTATCGTGCCTTTTCGTCTATTTTCGGCAACTTTAAATATTTTCGAAACGACCGGTGCAAGTGCAACTGTAGCAGAACACGCTTGCAGCGTAAAGACCGTGGCGCAGTCGCATCAGAATGCAGACAGACTCGGTTTGAGGGTAAAGTAAGTTGAACACACGCATTTTATCAGGATTCATTATCCCTGTGTTGACGGCATTGAAATTCGTCCAAGCCTAAAAAGCGAAACGCACTGTTTCGAAAGTCCTTTGAAAACTGAACTACGTGCGAAGAATGCGCAAGCTTAGAGGCTTCAACATCAGAGCAAGAGAAGGTTGCTTGCAGACGCTGGTCAACGTCTGCACGTGAAAAGAAAGCAAGGACATAACCGTAGACCTCCATTTTTCTGCGCGTTATTACAAGTGCGCTGTTTACCGCCGCATTGATGGCATCTCGTTTCGTGACTGAGAGTTTCAGCAACATCGGATTACGCCGAGAAATAACGTTGGAGGCGCGCGCTTGTGAGCGTGCACTGTGTGCTTGTATGTGTGTGCTGCTTTTTGCCCTGTGTGTGCTGCTGTTTTCGGTCATTTTTCGGACATAGACCGTGTTTTTTAATGACCGAAAGAAAGTCAATTCGGTCATAATGTCTGAAAATATAAAACTAGTGTAGTGAAAACTGTTGCGGCGAGTTTTAATACTATTGGGACAAATGACGGTGATGTATCAGCGAAAAAAACTGTGTGCACTGAGAGATAAGCGATTCCCGTTATCAGAGACCAGTCGTAGAGGCAGCGTACACAGACAGCAGCACCGCGTTTTTTTCCAACTCCACTGCTACAACTGATTGCACGCCCGCGGGGCTTAGGGTTTATGACGCGCAAGGGCGTAATCGGTCACGGTGATTACACGCTCAAAATTAAACGGTAATGCACACAGGCTGGCATGCCTGTACGAAAATAGAAAGGGAGCGACGAATTTAGCAGAATCCAAGGCGAACGTCAAAGCAGGACAATGCACATCGACGCAGCCACGCGTGAACACAGTATCCTTTGTGCGTTGCACTGATGTCACAATAGAGACTTTTGATTAGAGGCTTACAGATTGACCGCGAGAAACTGTGGCGTTGTTCGAATAGAGAAGATTGTTTGGATAGATTTGATGAGTGGTAATGCACTCAGCATAAAGGAAAATTTCTAGGGAAAGGTTTAACAAGTTTACATAAGCTGCGCGCAGCACTGTACAACTACTGCTTGCAGTTAAAGCAGCTTGACCTTCGAGTAAAGTGTAAACAATATCAGAACACTGACTGCAGACACAGGATGGACAAGCGACGTTTAAGGACAGTTTGCCCAAGACGGAACTAAAAAATGTAAATTGTGTCAATTTCACAACACATCTGGATAAATCAAAGGAGAATTACCCCGGGAAAAAGCTTAAGATGTTTACGAAAAGTGGAAATTATCTTTCGTCCCCTCCGGCATGAATACAAGCTACAAACACAGTCTAATGTTCTCACGGAACGACTCTGTTTTCGGGTACGCGAAGAAATCAAACCGTGCGTGTTCCAAGATCGCCGCTTGCAACACTGCGCCGTCTGGACAAGATACGAAATAAGGACGTGTGCACGAGAGAAGGAAAATGATGCGGAGTTAGGCAAGTATTTCGCAATATTGATAAACTTCTACAAGGCAAGAAAAACGTGCAAAGGTTTCTCGTAGTGATAAAAACGCAGAGAGAATTTTTCGGGTCTTATTTTCTGTGATCTGGCCCTTGCCGGGACGGAGTTAAGCTGCGGCCCTGGAACCATCGCAATGAGCAGCACCGCCCAAGTTCAACCCCTCACGTGACTGTGATGAAGATCTCGTTTTGTAAATGGAGCTCTGGTTCAGGATTCGTGAGCAGATTGGCGACTGCTATATATATATATTTAGCAAATTTTAAAATTTGTTATATTTTCAATCTGCTTGGTGTATAAACTTTTGATTTGGTTAATACGGAAAATTTAGCATATACAGTATTCGGTACATTTTTTGGGAGGTTTAGTTAAAACTTTAAACCAAATTATTTGTTATATTGCAAAGCGTAAACAGAGAACACAGCGGTGTTAAAGCTATATATAAAAAAAGTTTAGTGATTTTGCTTAACATGGGGGTAAGCGTGTAATTTTGGTAGGCGGAGAACGAGACTGGAAGAGATCTGGAAGGTTTTCAAAAAATTGAACGTAGCTATTGGCACGCGCTTTTAGTCAGCTAATGCACCCTAAGGTGGGAAATCTGCGTATGCGCGTGTCATAAGATTTGGAGGAAACTGACTGATGCAGTTTGCATGGCTTGCAAAGCCGGATTCTGCTGGTGCTACATATCCCTTCTGCAAATTGTGCAAAAAGAAAATTAGAAACCACAAAGGCGCTACTATACAGCAGAATATTGCGGTGGACCACAAAAGAAATGAAAATGCAGTTTGCAGGTGTTGGACAGTTGAGGATCCCCGTGGTTAATAAATCTGTCACTGCTGGAGTTAAGAAAGTAGAAATTGAGGCTGCAGCTTCTTCATGATGCCACTGCACAACAGCAACTGTTGATCATCTCAAGTGAAATAGTACAAAAGCATGAAAAAAGCAGCATTAAATTTTATGTTTGTTGTTAGGTATATGTTTTGTGTAATTTTAGACTAGGCTTGGTATATCCGTTGTGAAGAAGAGTTGGTAACATTGGATCGTGAGCGTCTATGTTTTCACTTGTGGTCGCTCGGTTAGCAGGCACGGCGGCAAAAACCCTCAAGTGCTGCGATCTTCTGTGGTATCAGGTTGGCCGCATACCTCAGCACAAAGCCATTCACTCAGACTAAGCAAGGACGTTCCTTGCTGACAAGGAAATGCGATTTGCTGATATTAAATTTTGCTTTTAATAAATCTGCTTCGGACCTAAGCGGTTTTGTACTTAATAAGCGACGGATCTAGTAATCATCACAACAAAAATGAGTATGTATGTATGAAAAGGAGCACAAAAATTTAGCACATTGTACAGTATTTGTTGATCAGACAACGCAAAAAACTGATACAGTAAGGCTTATTTGGCTGGAAATGTCACTCAAGTCAGGAGTTCTTGAAGTTTGCCTCAATACCTCCAGGGGTACTGAGACTAGATGTTGGGTGTATTCAACAGTGTTGGAAAATACAGTCCAAATCTGGACTCAAATCCTCATTCTAAGAACATGGACCAACTTCCATCCAGATTGACTTTTCTAGCATTCGTTCTAGCAATCTAGCAACATTGTACCCACATGAAGAGAAATATTGGTGCTGATTAATATGATGAAGCCTTTGCGTTGATCTTTTCCCACACTACTCTAGTGAATATTTCTTTACCAGTTGTTTTATTTCATACAATTTTTTGTTACTAAGCTTTGTTGAAAAGAGGTATCCAGATTGACGAAAATTTAACTTATGGGTATTGAGGCGTTAAACTTTAAGGGCGACTGCTCTAAGCCAATCCTCTAGTTTTCTCTACATAGAATCAAACATACCAGCCTTTGGATGCGGCTGGTATGTAATTTTTCACAAAAATCGTTTTTATAAAACGGATTTATTAAGCGCATTTTCGGTTTGTTAACCGGCGATTTTTCAACGCAAAATTCCGCCAGAAAGCAGAATGGATTTAACCGGCGGTTGGATTTGTTAGCAGTGGATTTTGATTTATTACCGGCGAATTCTGCTGTGCAAGCAAAACATGCGCTTATTCTTTTCAGGAAGTGCTTATGAAAGCGAGCGGTTTAAAAGTTTTATAATCTTCGGGTCGGAAGCTCGTTCGCGCGATCTGCTGACTGCGCAACTGCACTTCGGCAGCTGTATGAGGAACAGCAACCTGACAGCGAGCGAACAAAGACGAGTTTGTTGCGGGCTTGCGGTTTTCCGTGCAACCGGATAAACGAAGCGGGCAGCGAGTGCAGATCCGGAGATGAGCTTGCGGCATCAGTCAAACAGATGCGAGCTTCGCGAAGCAAAACGTCTCCCCGCACTAGACGATCAGACGTGTGTGTCGTTCGAACCGATGAGTAAATGGTTACAGTCACGCTCCGATAAATGTCGGCCGACGTAACGAGGTACAGTAGCTGCTCGGGAAAGCTTTCATCCATTTGCTAGGCGTTGAAAACCACTTGGGGCGATTAGGGTCGAGGTGTTAAATTCGCTACGCTTGGTTTGCCACCTCGTTTCGCCTACAATGGCGGCGATCAACTTCTTTGCGCCTGCCGACCATAAACTGAACCCGTCAACCCATAACCTGTTTTTCATTTGGGAAAGTCGAAACCAGCCCTTTTTTTGTAAAAGTACCCTGATAATTTTAACAAGCACTTGAATAAAAACATACAATCAAGTCTGCGAAGCTTTGAATATTTTTAGACTAAACCAGCGGAATCTGGTTGCGCGAAACATTAAACTAAAGCCGAACAACTGCATGTGCAGTAGCAAATACAAAGGCAATTCGGTGCAACTACCCTCTCAAAACGACCTTTTTCCCTTTTTCTTGCTTAAGGAGAGCATATCACGTGCAAGTAGTTTTTGTGAATTGGCGGGAAAACAGGGCAGCACTGACGTTTTCTTGGTGAAATTCCGCTCAAAGGAGCCGACAGTTTTGTTCCTCGCATTCTTGTACGGAAAAATTACGTAACGACGTGCACTTCATTGGTTAAGTGGTTGTAAACTGTGGAAATATTTTTAAAAACATTCAAATTTGGCAATGCATTGCGACGCCCCCTTATTTTACTGCTCTCCCCAAACGCCGTCTGGATCGGGCAATGATAGCAAGTGACTTTTTTTCTGTGCGCCCATCTTTCGGGGCGAGCACCAAAGCTTCAACCTTAACGTGAAGATTCACAGCAAAGGCAAAATACCGATGCATTGCTGTCGATCTTGCACAAGTCACTGGAGTAAATTTCGTTATTCAATTAAATGGCAAGTATGAGTAAACGAACACCAACGCGCTTGCAAAACAGTCCTCCGAGCAATGTGCGTGCCTCATGCGTGGTTGATTACAACACAGGCACAGCATTCAAACTCTCCCGTTCGGTCGCGAGCTTGGCCACGATCCGAGGCCAAGAATTCCCCACAGATGTTGACCGTTACGGGGCAGTTGTGTGCTGCAGATGAACGTGCAAAGGTTTGGCTGAGCGGCGAGTGTATGTGAATGGCACAATCGATGTTAGAATAGAACCGGGCGCAACAAACTATATTGACGAGACTTCACAATACGTTCTAAGTAAACACATTTGCGAAGAGACCGCCAAACGCATTCCGAACTTGCTTTCAGGTAAAACATTAGTTTCAATCCTTAAAGTTAATTAAAAGCTTTAATTTCACCAGACCAGACGAATTGCTCAGTGATTCATCTTGAGACCTCAAAACAATTGAAACTTATTAACAAGTCGAAGAAGAAAAGCGTAATTCCAACTTGTCCGAAATCCGTAACAGCGAGACAGTCGTTCAGACGTTTTGTTTCACTCCAGACAACTTTCTATCCGAGATGGAAGACATGAGAACGTGCTAAGATTAGTTCTTTTGTGCTGACTTTGTAAACACAGCTAAGCGGAAAGAAGAAACGCTCCTTTAACTTGATGCGAGGTTCCGAACCGGCCAGTTTTGGACACGTCCGAACACACAAGACGTCCGGTGGCCACGACGCTTTGTACGCACGATTTGGAAGATGTCATCACCGGTTGAGGAAAGAAAGGTTGTGACAAAAGCGCTTACGTCATGCTGCAACCTGACGACCGGCAACGCGTTTTACATCTAGGCTTCGCTGAAGGCAACAATTGAATGCCGGCTAAACAACGCATAGCCAGGCTGCGATCAAGTGGAATGAGTTTTATCTGCACACAGCAGTTTTCGGCTGACGCCGGTGGCGTTCGGCTGAAACAAGCGGTTCCCACACGCCACTGCTCGAGCGGACGGACGGAAATGGCGCGCGCCGACATTCTCACAGATCGCGCTGAACGTCGCCGACATTGAGCTTCAGCGGCGCGCATTGTTGAGGAAAGTACGACGTTCTCTTCCGCTGCCGTCCTGAAGAGATCAGTGGAAACCGAAAGCAAAAGTGACAGACAAACAAAGAGATATCTTGCCAAACTATTTTTTCAGAGTCCACACACAGCAACTAGATTTCATCCATAAATTGCCGTGAAGTCAGTCAAAACCACGAATACTGCAGACTGCGTGGCCGTGTCAAAATTGCGTCTTGCTGCCAACAAGCATCAAGAAAGTTCAAAGAAAATTCGTAGCAATCATATGTGAATATAACCGGAAAGACGCGACAAGAGACCATTTGTCTGTTTTCAAACAGTAAATTTGGCGCGGAGTAGAAAAATTTTGACGTGTTTTTTAGGCACACTTAAAACGGACAGCCCCATCTTGTCATCAACCACATCCGATTTATTTTGCTCTACAGTACACAAGCCTCGCAAAATTCGGTTCTGGTCTTGCATCCCTTGTTGAAAAGTTGAAAACAAACAAAAAAGCAACAGCTGGAAGTCACTTGACCAACAAAGCAAAATCTAGATCCCGTGCTTAGCAACCAATAGGATAGATCTAATCTTTTCTGTGCTGCATTTCACGCGCAATTACTTGGTGAGTCCCCGAATATTTTTTAATTGGATCCGGCGCAAAAACGCGAGATTGCAGGTGTTATGGATCAACCAGGTCACAAACACATAAATTGAAAGCAGTGTCGAATAGTGAAAATATTTGAAACAATGAAATACAGGTTCGAACAAAACACACATCATCCTGTTTTATTCATTTACGTTTTTTTAGAATTTATTATATAGCTTTCCTATTAAGAAACGGAACGGTGCTGGTGTGGAGACTAATAAATTTGAAGAAATTACTCAAATATTTACCAATTCCGTAGCGAAGTACACAAAAACTTCTTGAAAAGCTCTTTCAAAGAAAAAAAACGACAGACTGTAGCAGTAATATTTTTATCAAACTTATTACACAAAACTAAGCCAAAATGTGCAAAATGGAAAATGCAAGAAATGACAAAAACGTGCATTTGATATATTTTGCCAACGTCGCCATATACACTAAGCACGGTGAGAGAACAAGGTTTTTTCTCCTCTCGTTTGAAGCACCAAGATAAGTCGAAGCCGCACGGCTAACATTTCCTCAGCACTTTACCATAAGCACATAATATACATTACTTGGCTGCAGTCAATGGACATGCCGTGAGGCGCTGTACGAAAGCAAGTTGTAAAATTGACGTGCAGTCAAAATACAAATACGGCGAACATCGACAGATTACATGTTGAACATGCCGCAACGATGTTCACACGCGCTTGCCCGATTGTGGCGGGGCACGCAGGTTTTAAGGAACGATGTGCGCAACGTCAGGAATTTCTATCCGACCGGTTGCTCACACAGATATTTCGGTCGCTCTCGCGTTCGGTGAACGGGGGTCGGGGTCTCCTGTGTAATCGAAAACCCCTAACGGAGATCTGCCTACGATCGGGCGCTGACAACCCGAAACAAAGCCCCCAAAAAGCGCATAACTCGAAGCTTAAAAGCAGCACGCAACGCATCCTGATGGTCATGCATCGGTGGCGAACAAACACAAGACATGTTAGTGCGCTAAGCCAACGTGATTAATCATCAAGACGCGAAGCAGTTTGCTGTATTTTGTTCGCGGGCAGTAGCCGTGTTTACCGCTGCTGGCAGTGACTTAGCACTTGCCTGGTATGTTTCAAAGCTGGCAAACAACGATCCTGCAACTGCGCAGAATTTCTCCAAGCTGAGGCGACGTTTAAGGATTAGCTGCTCGATTCGCCCCACAAACGAACCGAGCGGTTTTGCACATTAAACGTTCGGCGTGGAGCGAAAAACCCGTATTTCGCGCTTTTTCGAACACGACAACTTTCGCAAGCAGCGTCTTTGGTAATGGAGCGCAGTGATAATGGAAGAAGTCGATCTCCGTTTTTTAAACTGTTTCTCACCGTCGACCTCCCATCGACATGTGAACAGCGTCCCGATTTTTTCCGGCCGTTAGTTCAAGTGCATCATCAACGTGAAACGATAAGGTCATGAAAGCAAGGACATGACCACTGGAAAAAAAACGCAGACGAGTGGCCGTGGCCATCACCGAATGAAGCAAGTGTGCCAAGCATCGGAACATGGACTTAACTTGTGTCTTCGACAATATCAATCCGATTCTTCGGTAAAGATCATAATTTTCTTTCACTTTCGCGACGTCTAGGTTGATTGCGATGGTCACGCATTTCGTGTGAAGTTGTACGCACGCGCGAGGTTTACCTAAAGCTAGTGTACATGTAGTGCGGGCTTTCCATTGATTTCCACACATGCGGTTCTGCATACGCTTTTAAACAAACAAACGTTGAGGTCTACATTACAACCGCTAACCCAGTCAGATCGGATCTAAGCTACGATTGCCTGCTGCACATGTCTGACGCGCGGTTGCCAAAGAAGACCAATCTGCAATGTTAGAGTAAAAAACCAAGAACAGTTCGGTCATTATACGGTCGTGCGCACGACGACAAGGGAGCAGTACATTCACACACGCTCGCTCGATGTCAGCGCAAGCGAACATCTTCGTTCCTGCCAATGTTTGGCGACGATCGCAGTTGAAGTGTTGGGTACTCTTTTATTTTCATCGGGAAGTAACTCGTCTCCACACATGTGAAGAGTTTGAGTCAATCAACTCTTCACCTATGTGGAGAGTAGTTACTTGAATAAAGGTGTGTGCAAGTTTGCATCATCGCACAATGAAGAAAGCAGAGCCCAGTCGGCTGATTCCTCGAGAGCTTGCAGCAAAACCTTGAGCTTTTGATAGTAGTCTTCCATCATTATGGCTTTTATTTCCATCGGGATGTGTACAACAGGGTTGTGCAGTGTTTTGTGAAAACGCACTATGACACAAACGAATTGTCAACCGCGGCAGTTGAAAAACTCAAAGACTTACCAAATCGACTGTTTTGTGCCAAACAAATTAGTGACGTGCTGCTGTGATGTTAAAGTATCTGATCTAGATAGTATTAAAATCATTTTTTCTTCATTTCATCGTTTTTCAAACACCTTGCCAACGCGATTTGGCGCACTTGCGTTGCCATGCAGAATAAGAGTTTTTTACGTCGCGACGCAAGCAATCAAACAACTGAACCAAAACGGCATTGAGTAGTCCAAAAAAAGGTATTCTGGACGTTTGGAATTGGCGAGAACGCGGCAGCGAATGATAAATGTCACAACCCTTGTCATCGGTGGATCGGAGTCGATAAAACAAATAAGGTCAGTTCGAGGTGCGTGCAACCGGCTATAAGCGGCGGCTTGGAGACGGAAGGAGAGAAAGGTTTTAATTTCAACGCCAGTTTGACAATTTCTCATCGTTCGGGTCAAACAGTCTTTCCGTATAAGTGCTACGCGCAGTGAGAGCTGGACTCATTTCAGCCAGCAGAATCAGGAAAGCTACTGTTAAATTTCCAACGCTAAGCCCGCGGCTCATGTTCTCCGCGAGAGCTACCGATGAGGAAGTACTTGTAGACATTTGCGGCAAAGCTCTTCTTAGCGCGCGCGGGCAGTTTGGATAAAAGCGCCAGAAGCCACTCGACTAAATTTGCTTCCTTGAAACTTGAGTCTCGTGCGGTTCCCACCGTAGCAAACTAAGAATTGAGCGGAGTAATTAAATCAGGCCGCAGCATCACTGCATGCCGGTCGTTAGCATTTTTTCAGCAACAGATCCGAGTTAGGCCGTCGTCTGGTTGCAGTGTCGGTGGTCCGGGATATGACACAGGAAACAAACAAGGACGCCTTTCAAGGCCGCCGCGCGCCATCTTATCAGATGGAAGCGTCACGCGCTGCGCAAAACGGGAGAAAACCGAGAAGCGGAAACGAAGACAGCAGCTCGGCGATGTTCGGCGGACATCGCAGGTGTGAAAAACAAAGGGTCTACGGCGCAGTGTCGCGAAAGCGGTCGAGAGGACAGTGACACTGGAGTACAATGCTCGGAGGTTTGCAGATGAAGTCGCGGGGGGGACGGGGACGGGGGTGTACACTGTCTTTGGAAATGAAACTTCGCCGCGGTTACTGAAAGGACTGATGATATGCAGCGCGCATAACGCCATACTGGAAGTACACAACAGGTTAGCTCAAGGTTTTTATAGATGTTTTAGGGACCCGATCCAGGTCCATACCGAGCACCTAACAGTTTCCTTAAAAAAACTGGGTTAGCTGATAACAAACACTTCCATAGCTCTTTCATGTATTTGTATATGAATGCTGCCAACTTGCTTCAAGCCGGTAGAGGTACCAAGATGTCACGTCTTAAATAAAAATAGTACTATTCGGTCGATTTGTTTCGTTCTTAAAACCCCGGTAATATTTCTGAAAAGAGCGAAACTTGGAAATCTTGAATCAAGTCTTAAGAAAAACAACACATGATTCAAATGAAATCGTATTGGACGTTTAAAAAAAATAAATTCCAGCAACAGACCGACAACAGCTGTGCGTCAAAGCGTCCAATACGATCTTCATAAAAACGTTATTTTTTAACGTTGTTGTTGTTTCCCGGGATAAGAAAAAGCAGAAACCAAGTTTCGTTTAAAATTTTATGGATTCTGAATAACAGTTTAAGAGAGCGAGCTTAATTGCAAACGAAAGAGCAACAGATATTCGGTTGCAAACTTTCCACCCGTTTAACCAAGTCCCTCAGGATCGATAGGATCTAATGTGCCACGCCATTCCGTTTGCGACATGGATTAAAATCTGTTGAAAGCGTCATAATTAGTTGATCGCAACTCCTCTGGGATAGAGCGCGCTGAAAGTGTCACCAGAGGCAAATATGACCGCAGCACTTGCATTTCGCAGTGTCGCTGCAGCTCCAGCTTATGCTATTCGACGCAGCGACTATGATCAGCAACGAATGATTTGCAACCGTTGGTCCCATGGTCGTACGGGTCGACACGAACTGTTAAAAACAAAATTGTTCCAGGATTGGTGTATGTGTTCTTCTCTTTCAAGCTTAGGTTTACGATTGGCGCACGTCTGCCAATAGCCATTTCCTCGGTGCAGATGGTTTGATTTTCAAAACATTAATCTGTTCCGAACAACGACGCACATTTCGTTTCGTAATTTTTTTTAAAAAGTCGCACGCGAGGAACTGCAAGGTTTTATTGAAACAATTACTTATTTTGGCAATATCGGCCACTAAGAAACGCCAACACCGAGCAGACATGAAGCTTCCGCCAGAAGGTGTAGGTTTCGATGGGGAAGCCTTTCGCTTTGGTGCAAGCCCACGAGTAAAATACAAGTGGAAACACCATTTCCAAGACAAGGAGTGATACAGACTTTTTGCTTTGAAGCCTGGCCGCTGCAAAGAGGCATATCGAGAGAGATACGAAACCACAGAAAGTACAAAGAACTCTGTTGCAGTCAGTAACCTACTTTAATGCATTCGATGTGGATTAATTTGGATTTATGTGCATGGTTCCTACGCCGCAATTTCGGATATAAATTTTCATACTTTTTCCAGACCTTTTCCGGATTTTTTCCAGTCTTAAACGTTTCCCAATGACATACCCAGGTCAAATACAGGCACCATAATAGTTAACATATTGCAAGTAAAATGTCAATCTTTAATAAAATATTATGAAAATGCATGTCAAAAGATTAGGTCAGGAAAATCATTTTATTTCTTCATACTAACAAACCAAAAACGATTTTTTCCCGACTGGAATATGACCAAAATTTTTCCATACTTCTCCAAACTCCATAGGAACACTGGATGTGGCATTCAGTGGGAAAGCAATCGTCTGGGATGGAAATCTGGTAGGGTTTTTTAATCGGTACTACTGCACAACTGCAAATTACAGCAAGTGACGTGCTGTTTTTCCATTGCGTGCACACACATACGCACATAATGACAAGTGTGCCGCACACGAATTGATCAACAATGGCGAGTTGGCGATCTGAGGCCATTGTGGCATGCTTGCCATTCAGATTAGCGGCGAGCACCGGAGCCGATTTTCCATGTAAAACTCAAGAAACTTGGGCTTAGGACCAACGCCAGCTGTGAAACGTTGCGAACAAGCATCGCGTCGATTGCACTCGACGTTATTGAAGAAAAAACAGCAGTTGTGTTCAGGCTTTGTTGGTGAACGTTAATCTAATAGAGGCGCGCACTGTGTGTTTACGTGATGTGTTGTGTAGCATCAGCGCAGTAGAGCTTTCAGCGAACGCGCAAGCGGTTTCGAGTGTTGTGTTCCACGACAGTCGATAACAATCACATAGTTGGCAACCGGGAAAGTCTGCGCCGACTGATATAACGTCGTTTCTGTGAGAAGCCAGTGCTTTCATTCAAGTAACAGTGTCAGTAGCTCCCTGCGGAGCTCAGGCAGGTTTTAGCCAAGTTATTGCCTCAACTAGGAAGTACAGCGCTGTGCGATCAGAAGTATGAAAAAGCAAATTACACCACAGGGTTACCATAGTCTAACAAAAACATGCTATAAACGTTTTATATCCACAGGGTTGGGTCAAACTTTATCTTTAGTATACTTCGAAAAAATAAATGGCTACCACGCAGGCAGTTACGGCTGACGTAGCTCAGAAGATACTCACGGCATATAAGAAGCACTTACTCATCTCAATTAAGGTGTGTTTGTTAAGCAATCACTAATTACAACATTACCATTATTTTCACCAGTAGAAGTTCTGTGTTCTTGGCGTTTCAAAATTACGAGGCTCGTTGTAATACCACGCCTGAAAATTTGCTTTCGGGCTAGCACGCATATGCATCAGGCAAATAAGGAAACGACAGCAGTGTTATAAAATCGCGCAAACTATTGTTAAATACTGCAATCCTAAAGACTTCAGAAGTTAGGTAAGCAAATGACAGGTTGATAAGATACGTAAGTGTTTGATTAGCATAAAATTCGTTTTAGCACGCGTACAGACATAAGAATTTCTGAAACATTTGAAGCAATGTTTGAAAAACTATCGGCAATAGTTTCCGGTCGGTCACGTTGTAAATTGTCGGGAATCCGACTCCTGTTCAAACCCCGGCAACTATCGATGCAACCGAAATTTCAATAAGTATTAGGTACATGAAAAACAAAACAACAAAAGAAGGGGTTTAGTATGTTAGAGAATTATTTAGTTTTAAGGTATAGTTTCACAAAAAGTCGTAGCTTATCTATGTAGACTACCCATTGGAGATGAATTTAAAAGTTCCAAAAATACACTGTTGCCCCAAGTTTTTCTTAAATCCGAGATCTTTTTCGATGCGCTAGCTCCACAGCGCTAATGCTTTGCAAGCTACGTCTGCAACCACTGCACGTGCAGAATCCTGAACTTTGTGTGAAGAGCTACAACGCAAGGATTTTCCCCATCTGTTATGTCGCCAGACTCCACTGGCCACGGCGAGTTTCAGTGTTTTGGATCTAAATATTTTTCAACTAGATTAAACTTCTTTAGCCGGATCTTAATGGAAAATTCTCTTTCGCGGGCATCAAGCACCTGACTCTAATTAAGGCTAATACCCAATTTGATTCATTGCCTATTTAAGGATCGCAGAAGCTGATGTATCGGCTGTTTCGCTCGGGCATTGTCCGGTCATAATTTGCCAACCGGTAGATTTAGAGAACTGTTCAAACCCACTAAAGAAGCAGAAAGTCATCTAGCTTCTATTCATTAAAAATCCGGTGATTTTTTAACTTCTTTTGGTGTGACGTCACGGCTGGAAGAGGTCAAGGGGTTTTTGGAAGACGTAATCAGGGTCTGAGAAAAAAGTTAACGTGGCAATTTAATTCTTTTTTCTTTTAAAATAAATTAGGCGAATATTTGCATCTTTAGAGCCCTGGATTGGCCATGTAGCGGCATCATTGTTGGCAAATTGTGGCCAAAAACAATAATTAATTAATTAATCCCCTAAGGTTTACCAGGGTGTGGTAATTGCGTTATGCCCGCCGGCTAATTGTTATGATTGCTTTCCCGCTGCGCCGAATGCAACCCCTTATTACGCGCAACGACCTGCTTTGGGCGATTACGATAGCAAGCCTGTACTGCAATGTGTTGAAGGTTCATTTTGGCTACTTGCTGCATCCGCTTGCGGACGGTACTGCGCAGAGCTGCTTATTTCTTTGCTTGGAAGTTTGTACTTCGTTTTTAATTATGTTAAAGCTAATTAAACTTGCCACACACGGTTTGCTGCATAGGGATTTTGCACCTAAAGCCTGAAACAAATTCACCTGCGTTAAATGCAGAACTACCATTTTTTGCCCTACGGATAATATTTCTGCCCGGTAAGTAATATTTTTTCAATACTCGTACGCTGATGTTTTTATCTAATACCCAGTTCTTTAGCTTGAAGTTTGCTCTGTACCACGTGACGCGTGTTTGCTCGACAATAATTATCAATTTCCCGTCACGAACTAAGCTTTTTTTACATTTTTCTGATTTGCAGACATGAGAAAACCTGTTTGTCAATGAGGTTCAAGTTTTTCATTGACAGTTTCAGTATTTTTTGTCTCAAGCTGACAATAGGATGAACAGTAAGAAGTTTTAATTTCTAAAGTGCTTCCCNACAACGAATGTCAGATTTGCGTGACAAAAAAAAGGCTATTTTCAAAATTGGTGGGGGCCAGCTGCCCTCTCGCCCCCAATCATCACGGCGGTGTTAGTGCCTTTAAGTTTCTGAAAACCCCACATATAATATTGATTCCTTTTTTTTATTTTTATCACACTACAATTTTTCAATATTGATTTTTGTTTTCTTTCATGGATACATTACGGACACTTAGTTTCGCGCATTAACCCAAATACCTGCCCAAAGAGCAATGCTCCCGACTTATACGGACTCCTTGTTTCTTCAGACTTAATGGGTCTTCTTCAACCTCTGAAATCACCTGGTAGCTCAAAAACTTTGCCGACCCCTGAATTATTATTTGCGCAGACAGGTGTAGGACAGCAACTCATGTGGAGGGGCGAGTTCCAAGGCTAAATACGAAGCCGCGCTAACTGACTAATAATTGTTACCTTGCTAAGCCATCACGGCCCCGTGCGGTTTTCAGTTCACGGAAGAGCACTTCCGAGTTTCTGGCGCAAGTTACTGCAGAGCGAAACGATTTGCCGCTTCGTTTGAAGATCGCCGATGCGCGCGCAGCGATGGAACGGATCCGGCGACGGCCACGGCCGCGTGACGTCACACTTACCGGGAGCGATAGTCGCTTGAAAGTTAATTGCAACGGTCTACAGACGATAGACCGCGCCATTGCCTGGTAATAAGCGCGGTTCACGGATTTGCGGTATTCCGTAGCGCGGCGGGCAGTTTATGCCCGCCCGGGGCAGAGAATTGCCTGAAACATCAACAATACACGGTTCTAGGCCAGGAGCGCGCAGCCGCCGCCGCCTTTCCGAGCGTTGAACCCGTTGGAGGCGGCCATGCGTCGCGAGCTTCGAAGCTCTCGCGCTGCTAATCGCCAGGTGAGCACCTTCCTGCAGTCAAGACCGTGAACAGTTGATCGCGGGCCGCGCTGGCGTGAGCAAGGTCGAATAAAAATCGCGGAATTTCTGGCAAGCTTGTGTTGCTGGCATCGGAGAAAGTCGCGCCACTGTTGCATTACGAGAGCTCAGTCAAGTATCTAGCCGTTAAAAAAAGGAAAACAGTTGAGCTTGAGTGTTTTGAGGCGACAGGTAGCCACCCGCCGTGTGCATGTAAGTTGCTTTCGTGGAACAATTAAACAGCATACGCGTCGTCATTCATTGTTCAGTATGTCCTACTGGATGGCTGAAGAAGTTAAGTGACTATGCCATGAACAAGCGAATGATAAATTTGCATAGATTTGTAAGAAGCATTTATCTTGGAAACAGTATCCACCACTAAACGCCAATTTCGTTTTTTTTTAAAAACTGCCTCAGAAGTTGAAAGCGACATTGAACATACCAGAACACAGTAGTTTCATCACAGGTAGTAGCTGTTGGTTGATCTAAGCGTGGTTTGTGTGGAGACGGTCGAGCGAAATTACACTTCAAGAGATTAGCACACCTTGAAAAACGAGCAAAATTTTGGATTTGAAATTTGAATAACAACATGCAAAAGTGTTTTCTAAGTTTTTTTCATCGAGCTCACATGGGGCACGAAAAAGTGCGAAGGAAAGGGGTTCGCTCGACGCTGTCTTTTCGTCGAATGCTTTTTTGAACGTCGGCAGATGTCCCAGCGCCGCGCAAGAGAAAACGGTAACTAATGAACAGTAATTGGAACACCGCGAGCTGCCATTTGCATCAGATCAATAACGCGCGTGGCGTTGAAGCTCAATGGCTCGCTTCGACGCAGTACATTGTGACGGAATGACATTCCGTAAATGACGTGAGCGTTTCGCTCACGATTGAAACGATGGAACCGGATGAGTCGAGCACGATTGGTGAGAAGGGCGCGTGGGCTAAGTGCTAAGCGATGTGCAAGTAAGGATTCTTGTTAGCAGGGTCGGATTGGAGGTTAACGCTTAGCGGACAGGGAGCGGAGACGTCGCGGAAATTCAATCAGTGTGTGAAAGACTCGAAGCAAAACCAACCTACAGTTCTTAAACATTGAGCTCGGCGGTAGCGGAGAGTGCGCAGCACCGAAAATGGTTTCGGAAAACGATGACCCATTCACGCAAAACAAAGTAACCACGAACGGTCATTAGGAACGGAGCATGTTGTCAAGTATTAACCACTGTCAGTGTCAGCTGAGGTATACGAAAACCAAGATGGCAATAACATACAATATGTGTACTTGCTGGTATCTTCAATTTTTTCGACAGAAAAAATGTATGCTTGTAGGGGAAGTCAGCTGTTCAGTAGTTGAAGCAAACTTGCGACATAAGTCGCTGTATTTGAAAAGCACAGCAAAACTTATTTGAAACGACATCAGGTACAAACAACTAATTGCTGATGGAGGCCGCACTGAATAAACTGCTCAACAATCGTTCGGTGTTTGACCGTTTTCTCATCCTTTTTTGACCGTTTTTTGGTGTTTGACCGTTTTCTCATCCTTTCTCATCCAAGGCTAGTTTTTGTTGTCACGTTGCTAACGCACTCGCGCCGTGTGAGCCTTTCTTGCCGCGAACACGATTCGGAACCGGTTCCACCTGCTGCGCAGTAACCTGCAACTGACTCGACAGCCAGCCTTACTGAAAAGCGCGGTACGTGTCGCCGGCAAACCACATTAAGTTCTCCACAGTGATGCTATGTCAACGAATTGATGAATCTGCGGGTCGCGCACCACATTCGTCGAACGGGCGCAAGGCTGTGGACAGAAAATATTGCACGAAAAGCAAACGAAGACATGGTGACGCTTTTGTGTCGGTTGACAGCGAGGCAGAGGAGCAAAACAAGCGAGTCGCAAACATCGCGTTCTGGGACGCAGAGCGGTGGCGAAGATAATTTAACATTAGATTTTAGCACAGGGCGTCGTCTAAAATGTGCAGGGTGAGAGATGAAGCTCTGTTTGTTCGAGAAGACTCTTTGATTTAATTTAGAAAAAAAAAGTGCTGAACAAATAAGGCGAAGTTAACAAAACAAGACCGGTCGTTTGCAGACGGTGTAGAAATTTACCCCAGAACAGCGATAAGCACACCAGGCGCATTAACTGCAACACGACATCGAGCACGGCATTGTGCCGATTTATTTTGTTGCACGGTGCAGGATAGCGAATTCAGTCGATTCGAACCGAAGAGCTTTGGAAATTGGGTTTGAACACAAAGATAGACTGCAAGTATTGTTATTCGCAACAACAATAGGACTTGCTACGCCAATTCAGCAGAAGAAAATTTGCTCTAAATCGTTGCCGGGCGGAATTTCTCGCAAGTAGTCCACACTGATAGCAATTCGTTTCACCGCCATGCTGAAACAGCAACGCGGACGTTTAAGCAACAAAGAAAAAGATAACACACTTGCCGGGTAACGATGTTTGCTGCCTGCTGTAAATGGCATTTCCAATGAAGCGCACAGGTCTGTGCAAACAGTCCGCTTCAACTCAAGTCGCCACGTTTAAGCTTCGACAAGTTGATTGGACTTAACTACGCGCTGAAAGAGATAATCAGCCGCGGAAAGTGACCGATTACCAACCCGGGCAGAAGTCGAAAAGCAAATGTTTGCCTAGCAGCGAGAAAATCGGATAATCGTTCGGTTAGTAGGTAAGTGTCAAGTAGCAAACAGTTGAGCGGCAACTGATGGAGAGCGAAAATCTTGTGTTTTTTGACGAAACACTAAAGGAATTTTCCTCAGATCGCTTCAAAGTGTCAACTTTCTTCGCAAATCAAAATGCACCATCTTCTCTAGCTTTTGCGATTTGCAGATTGTAGGGTGAGTCGAAGCGCATTGTTCACCTTCCTCTCCTTTGTAGCTTGCCCGCGTTCAACCAGCCCGAAATCTTCAACACATTATACCCAACACGAACAAAAGTAGCCAGGCAAAGTGTGCACCTGCTTTTTTGAATTCGAGGGCCGTATGCAATGCAGCCGTGCCGCAACGAAAAGATTAAAATGGTCCGAGAGCGGCCACAAAATAACAGAAACGACAGCAACAAATGCGCTTAAATGTACGCGAGCATAAAAATGGCTCTCAGGTCGAAGGCTCTTGTAATCCGACATCGGAGCCATTCCAAAACGAGCTAGGTCATCCAGCCCGGTTCTCTTATTTCTTTTGCAAGCATCGTAAACACCACTGAATAACGCCCAACCCGATACAATAATTAAATTCTCTCTATCGTCTCAACCGACAGCTCTGTGTAGAAGTAGACTAGCAAGCTGGTGATTATAGCATCGTTGCAAGAGATGAAACGTGCTTAAGCACTGCTGCACCACTGTTCAACGATCAGTTGCGGAGTAAACCGCAAACGAGGCTTGTACCATATTCTGCGTTCAGCGGAAGGGAAACGATGTTGGACGACCACGTCACGCTCTCCTATACGGAGAACATCTTCATAATGGTGTTATGTCTGGTGGGGATCATCCTCAACACCGGGATGCTGATCATATTTTGCTCAAAGAAACAGGTGAGCGAGTTCAACGTTGTTGTGATTCTTTAACGACGGTCGCCAGTAGGTAAGCGCGATGGTGTTCAGAGACAAGGCGGAAGGAAAATCCAGCTAAGACCGTATACGTTCACCAATGAATCCACGTTACTGCGTATAGGGAAGTCATCTTTTCAGCCGGTTTGCCTACCCCCCCCCACTAACAGTGGCTCCCAGTTTTTTATACTTCCTTCGTGCGACACAATAGAGATGGGTCTGATTCCGTCAAAGCAATTCGTTTCCTTCAGAAACGTGTGTCCTGCAGTCCACTAGGGCAAAAACAAAGCTGTGTATATCACCTGGGCAGCGAAAAATTGGGTGAACAACGCGGAAGCGTGCGAAACAAATAAATGGACAGCGAGTTTTTCAGGGTCAGTAACAGTGAGTCTATACATCGCACAGGAGGCGTGTCGAAAAAAAGACGGTTTGCACATCAACAGACCAGAAAAAAATGCCAGGGATAAAAACCACTGCGGCGAACAAAACAAATCGCAGCGCAAAAACGCCTGTTTTTCAGATTTATCTGGTAAATCGTAAGGTATTCCAACGACGTGCTCGAGACGTTTATATTGTCAGAAAGCCATGTCGATGCGCACGACCATGCTGCTTCATTGACAATCTGTCTGCGTAATGTAACTGGCGTCCGGCGATCAACATCAAAATTCCTACTCGATGGATGGATGGCCTCAATCTAGCAGCAAATATGCCAAAAGGTCAGGTTTAGTGAAAAATGATGGTAATGGCAAGCTCTTCCCTAATTCGGATTGTCAACACACAGGTAACAAACAAAACTATCTTAGATGACAGAACAATGGTTCTTAGATGACAGAACAGTGGTTCGCTTGATTGAAAAAGAAAAAAATTGAAACAGGCACCAAAGCTGTATCATTATAACCAACAGTTTCTGTATGACGGGTTTACGTCAAGCTCTCACTGGTCCAGGAAGGACCAAGTATAGTCAAATCGACAAACACTCGAGCCGTCTGAAAGGCCTCTTGAAGCCCCCAGCGTTAGCAATTGAACGGCCGAGGCCTGCAAATTACTCAGTGCCACGGAGACTGCCGCACAACAGAGTTCGCCACCTTCATCAAAACAAGTTGAAGCAAATTTGTTTACTTGACACGGATGGTAACACAGCTGCACAACACATGACTAACACATCGTTTGCTTTAAGCAAAAAAAAAACGCACGCGGGTGTTAACAGTAGCAAGCGAGCGACTGCCAAATTCCACCTTCGACAAGTCATCCACAACAGCGCGTGGATTTGCCGCGGATTTGGCAAAAAAAACTATTTTGGACGAACGGAACGGCCCACCGCTGCATGGACTTCGACGTCAACAACAGTCCTGTGTCAGCTCGGCGCTGCGATAAGGCGAGTGATGATGCATTGACGCACTACGAGACTACACCAGTAAGCCCGTGTCTTCGGCTTGAAATTAAACGAGATTAGCCTTTTCAGGCGAGAGAATGAAATCCCGCAGAGTAGAACGACTTGCAGAGGAGTGGTAAAAATTCACCCTTAGTCACCCTTCTAGTGTTTGAGCCAACAAACCACAGTGGAAGAAGACATCGCTCAACGTGCTTCCGGCGCGTGCGTCTTTGGGCTGCAGTGAGTTTTGCTTGCGGAGCGAGGCGACTTGCAGGTTACACAGCCTCTCTGTACGATGCAAGCCATTTGGATTTTGAACAACAAAAAACGCTATTCCGACCAAGGCCGCGAAGAATGATAGTCATATAGTGGAGAAAAACCACGAAACAAACATATTCTTTCTCCTCGAAACGCAACAAAATACGGGGCTACAATCGTTGGCGCAGTTTCGGCGACTTGACTTCCTTGATTGTTCATTGTGGTCCGTTTCGAAGTTAGTGGTGACGTGTGTAATTAAGACAAGAGCAAGGATTTGCCGGATAATCATGCGAGCCGATCTCAAAGGAATGCTGGCGATAAAATCTATGCCCGCCCCGCTCGCTGGCCGAATATAAACATGACAACAGCAGGCTACAACCAAAGCGTCAGTGACAGTCGCACGAAAGCAGTCGACTGCTGATTGCTTTTCTGGATCTTGATTCATTTTGAACGAGATGCAAATACAATGCACGGGTTATGGCTACGAAGCGACGCGACCGTTAACTTTGTAGTGTTGCCCTTTCCACATAAACGGCCAGGTTCGCCTCATAATTACGCGTCGTGCATGCATTTCCATGTCGTTTATAAAACCATACGAGTTTAATACTGGTGGAAAACTTGGTACATCAAATTGCTTGGAAAGCCAACAGCTAATGTATGTTGTGAACCTCACAATCGTATTATTGCACTTGGCTTCGACCGTGGCTGTTAGTTAAAGCAAGAGACCCAGAAAAGTTGTATAGGCAAAGGTCTCACCAATCACTGCATTCATTAGCGTTTAAAACCCGACCTGCCAGCAAAACATACCGCAACTGTTCATCTTCACAAGCAACGAGTTGAGCGCTGTGTTTCTTTCGCAGGTCCGCGGGTCGGTGTATACGACCTACATGATCCAAATTGCTTTCACCGATCTCGTCGTGTGCGCGGTGTGGTTCATAATGGCCTCGCTTTTGATCGACGACGTAAGAAAAATGCAATCCATTCAACATGCAGGTGAGCCAGGTCTGCTGCTTTATTGCATCCATTACTGCGTCAGGCAGACTACTGAGAAACGCCACTGTCCGTAGATGAAAAGAAGCGTATTTGAAAGACTACGGTATCTGATAAAAGCACAATGCAAACAGGATAAGCGGGCTATCCTAGAGATTTTTTCAGGAGCTCGAAGTGTAATTGTGACGTTTCCGCATGGCTTGATAATAATGCTATCGTGCCAATGTACCACTAGCATTCATGACACAGTACGTCAGTTGCATTTAGATCAGTGATTCTTAACCGTGGGGCGTTAATTAATTTCCAGGGAGGCGCGAGCTCTTACGGGCCCTGCAACATGGGAAGTTTCATCATTAGATTTACCAATAAATACATTTGCTTTTACAGTTTATTCAAATTCAGCGGGGCCTTGAAGCAGAGGACAACTACTTCAAGGGAGGCGTGGTAGAAAAAGGGCTAAGAACCACTGATTCAGATCATATAATACAGACCGAACAAAGCGCACAGTACTAGGACATGCCTTGTATGCTGTGAAGGACGCTAGTGCTCAAACAAGTGCTTCTTAGGCCAACAGCAGCCGGTTCCTGTTGTGGCACTTCGCTAGGTGGCGAGTTAGCAAATACCGGGATGTGTCTTTATACCTTGCGTGCCAAGGTGCTTCAGCTTCTCGTCCAAGCGCAGCCTACCAAGTCCAAACAAACAACCGCACATCTGGCATTACACCGTTTTTTTTATGACGTTCAAAGCGTTTTGCAAAAAAAACGCTGTTGTTTCGGAAAGTGGCCGCGTCCGAAAGGCACAAAAGAGACAGAGGGCGAGAGTGCTTTCAAGACTGTTTCGCAACCAGCTCGATGTACACAAGCCGAAAGGAAATAAATCCATCCATTCATCTGTTACGTTGACCCGTTCCGAACCCTCGAGACAGCCTGAGACATTTTAAAGAGGAAGATTGATCTCACGCTCGATTGCACATCGACGTCACACAATCAACCGCACAAAAAAGTGATGCATTTCTGTCGGTATTACGTCACCTTCAGAGAGTAGNGTGTTTGTTGTGGGATTTTTGTAGTCCTAAAAAATTGAATCAGACCTCATTCCACTTACTGACTCACTCGCATGTGAATCGCAAACGCGGTGTTACGGCGCGAGTTCGCAACTCGAACTCGAGTTCATGCGAGTTAACAAGCCTGCGCGCATCTGACTTTCATTCCGACTCTCACTTGAAGCAGCAACGTCTTTTGTGGTAAATATTTGATTAGGGAAGCGCTGCGGGTGAGCGGGGTTGAGACAACAAACCATTTAAAACAAAGCGGGCGAACGAAAATTATTGTTACGCGTCCCTGCACTTCATAAAACCTTATGCGGTGGCAAGTGCCACACGCGCCACTGATACTGGAGCAAAAATGAAAAGAAACGCGTTTGGTTTTCCAAATCATCACGCACCTGACACCGAATTTGCCGCACGCTCTTGATCACCTTAGAAATAAGTTAACACGTACTAGCACGATGACTGACATGGACAGCACGGTCGTGACCATGCTTGCACGAGTGCAACTGGAAATGACACAACAACGGCACCAACAGCTCTGCTGCGAATTGTGCCAACGCTTATTAAGAACGCTTCACTCGTCGCTGCGATTTCAGCGAGGCTTATTGGAAGCGACAAAATCTCCGCGTTTGCGCTACAGTGAGATCGTGACAAGTACGTCCCACGCGTGAAGACGCTAATAATTCCAAGACAACTCATCGCGCCTCTTTCAATAGCTGCTGCATTCAGAGTGCAGCAAACAGCAACACTATGGTATCACCAGAGTTCCTCGAAATATCGAAGCTAAGCCTAATTCGCCAAAACGTTTCCACGGTAAATCGTTCACTGATCGTAAAGTCGGGAACGACCCTTTTCTGTTGCCAACTGGATGCGTGACCATTACTACTCCACAGTTAACGCCATTTTCGGTACGTGGTGGCCAATTTTCAGGCCATCTCAAACAAAGAGTCACCGTAACGTGTAATAAATGCTGCACGTGTGGCTCGAGACGCATTCACTATATCCTATCCGGACATTATTCGAATATTCTCGCATGACCACTTCGCTTACAACTAAAATCATAGCAATTTCTTAAGATTTCAAGTCGATTCTTGAACCCATACAGTGCTGGTTTGTAAAAAGAGTGTTACGATTAAGGTGTCCGCGCTTACTATCAGATTTTCTCACATCAGTTTTGTTAGATCTAGAACAAATGTCTTTGCGGGTGTGTGCTTATCATGTTTTCTTCATTACTACGTAAAGTACTTGGACCCGCGCGTTGGTGAATATCACCTCAGTCGCCTCGCTCGAGTTTTGATCTGAGGCAGCTGTTCAATTTTAAACCACGCCGCATACATTCACGATCCGAAAGTGCAAAAAGACTCAAGAACTATGCCAAAATGCAAACGAGAAACGAAGCTTGTCTGAAAAAGAAGTCCACCAAGTAGAAGTAACACTGGAAGTAAGAAACGCAGGAGAATGCAGTTGCCCTCTTAATAGCTGTAAATGCCACGTACGAAAGTCTAACAGACGGTTTGTACAGCAAAAAATTGCTACACAGCGGCTACGTCAGTCTTAGTCAATACAATAGTGGTTCGTATTATACCCATGTACACCTGAACATCGCGCATTCGACAGCATTGCCGGGCTGAATAATAGTGTTTAAGTTAGACGATTGAACTGTTACTAGCGCTGATACGCAAGAAGCCTGTCGGAAAACGGAGTGGTAGCTTATTTCACACGAACAAGCAGTGAAGCAGAAACCATCTGAAGGTACCTTCACGCAGTTCACCACAAGAAGGAGTCTGAATGATTTATGTGCACACAACCGAAGTTACTCATACTACTTGCAAACATGGGCGACTGGGCGTCGGCAGTTTGTTTTCCAAGGAGGGACCAATAGTGGATTATCCAGGAATAGTCAGAAATATTTTTGTAGGGGGCCAAAAGTGCAAAATTTCATTTTAACCACTTGAAACTACGAAAACAACCTTTTTTGCTAAAAATTTCATGGGAAAATGTCAAATTTCAGAATCCAGGAGGGGGCTTGTCCTCCCTGCCCCCCTTCCGACCCCCGTGCTTGCAAAAATCTGCGCAGAAAGCTTCTCGAGTCGATTTAACGCTACCAAGTGAAGCAGATAGTTCAAAGCCGACTCACACATTCAAACGCATCACCTTTCTTAGCCGTTTGACAATCACTGATAGCAACAATTAAGACCTCAACACGGATGCAAACAACAGCTTCACAAACCAGCGAAAACGTGTCGACTTAGAAACACGAATTGATTTGCCAATAATATTAATTAAAGCAGTGCGTCTTAACCTTTTCCGATTTCGTTCACCCCTGCTATCGATTGCTGCATTCCAATTCACCTTGCTGTGAATGCATGGCCGATGTGACAATAATCATAGTACAGCACATCAAATGTTCGTTGTGTCATTAGAGGCATAGGTGCAGTTATTTGTGAGAAGTTGCTGACTGCTACAGACGTACAGTTACAACGCTTGAAGTGTGTCATTTTATTCACGACTGCTGGTATGTGTTGCGTAAAAAAAAACTAAATGCACGTTTCCAGAACACAAACAAAATTAGGAACAGAAAATTCTTTCAACCTTCTTTCGTTTACCCTAACAAAAATTTCATTCACCCTGGGGTAAAACATACACCCGGTTAAGAAGCACTGAATTAAAGCATCAAATCGTGTGAAAGCAGCGCGGTACTCTTAACTGTGACATTTTTTCATAACAGATGTTACCGACCTGGAGGTGGACAGGAGAATGTGGAACGAGGGCAGGATTCCATTCTATCGCTTCGGGCTTGCCTTATACTACCTACACTACTACTTCAACATCTTCCTGCTGGCGGCCATGAGCGTAGAGCGATGCATCGCAGTTTGGAAATCGATGCGCTGCTTGAGACACGACATCGCAGTAAGTTTCTATCGTATCTATCGTGCGTGGCGCCGGTCGCCTGTGCTTTTGAGGATGCTGTCAGCAGGTTAAGTGTCACAAACAAGCCAAGCCGTCACCGCGACCTCGGTCACTGCGTATGGTCAGTCGCGGCGAAAATACGTCACGAAGACGTGTGTTTTCACAACTACCAGGTTATTCGTGGCAATAGATTTTTTAGGGTCTGACAGAAGTCACAAAAGCAGAACGGAAAAAAAACTTTCCGAAAAATCGATTACAAGCGCTTGGTATCGCCAGCCTGGATAGTTCAATTTTAAGTAGCAAACTGGTACAAAAATGGGTCTAAGCTTTTATTAGAAACCGTTGTTAACCGACCGCAACATATCGTAACTGTACGTGATGATCGAAAGTTCTGAAAGGTTGGGAGCTTCCAACGCCAGGATAAACAGCACAACCCGAGAATATTTAAAGAAACTGAATACCGTATTTACTCGATTGTTACCCGCTCCTGATTGTACGCCGTCCTTGAATGTAAGCCGCGCGAAATGGTGTTGAAAAATTAATGTAAGCCGCACTTGACCACAGGTTACCTAAGCCTCTGAGATGCTTTCGCGCACTAGCAAGTTTCGCGTTTATTCGCAACCCCGGTAATGCTGCTTACACCACTACAACTGCCTTCTGTTCATCACAATCCCTCGTGTGACGAATGTGCACGTGATGCTAAACAGAACAGAACGCGAAATGAGAGTGTTCGAAAAAAACGTAGCCAAGGAAAGTCTGAGCGTCATCTATACTTTTCGATAAGGTAAAGAAATAAAACAACGTAAGCCGCCCTTCATTATAAGCCGCACGAAATGATGAAAAAAAAACTTTATAAGCCGCGGCTTACAATCGAATAAATACGGTACGATGTTCCGCGGCTCTCGATTTATTTAGTGTTGCTCACACGCTGGACGCACTAGATGCAACGATTGATTTACTGGCAATAGGTCTGCTATAACTCAACGCCATTTTTAACACTGCGAGCAAGCAAAGAATCGCAGTCGCCAGAGGCCAAAACACCGCCAGGAAACGAAAGACCGCAAAGGAAAAACATCTTTCCTGACAGGCAATGCTGCTTAGCCTTTGTTCGAATACACGAGCAAACGCAAGCAATGCGATTCCCAATACGATGCCAAGGCCCGAACTAACTGTGCTATTTATTGTTTTGCAGCACAGAATAATTGTGATTGTGAGCGTGGTCATGTTCGTGGTCGCCCTGGCATGCGCCCTGCCTGGTTTTGTCAATCCGAACCTGATAAAGAAGGTGGACTTCGGCCAGGATCCAATCGGCAACAGGACAGGCAGCAATGTTACGTGAGCAACTAGTTGGCTTGCGTTGGTTAAAATACCGCTTGACTACGACGCAATCTGCACGGGGGGACCCACCGCACGCGCCGCAGCGATATAAGGCACCGATTATGAGAAAGGCAGCACGCACGCGCTAAGTAAAAGTGTTCCAAGGAATTTCCTCAGAAAATCCGATTGTCGAAAATCTGACTGGCTGCCGTGCGCACGCAATCACGGAACACAGCCAGAACCAAACACAGAAAGTCACGAGTTCTAGAATGATCTGGATAGGTCACACTCGTAGTTTTCCAGCAGTTTTTCTTTCTGGCTTGCGACTCGAAACACCAGCTGTTTGATAAAATGCCCTCTGCCCCTGACTTACACATCGCCCCGAACTGCCCATCGCCATTTTTAACTCAGGGGGAAACTGGTCAAAAGCTTTTTTTGTATTTGATTTGCACAGCAGTGTGCTTGCCATCAGAGTTCTTGACTTCTTTAAACGCCGGCTGAATGCCCATGGTAGTAACACTATACGTCGATCTTCGCAGGTCACGACAACACTCGTCTTCAACAGAACGGTGGACACTGTATGTGCGCTGTTACGAACTCCTGCGTCACGCGATTGACACGAACAGCACCGTCGTTGTCGATTCCGACGACATTTCGGCTGCCTACTGCGTAGAAATAATGGAAGCGGACATCACAAAGGGCTTGCATTTGCTCAACGATAGTCAGGTTGAAACTGACATATTTGATAAACTGCTGAGTCCGAACAACAGCAACGAGACAGACGAGGTTATCGATGAAATGCTTAATTGGGAAAACGATTACGCATTTAATGAACAGTACGAACTGCCAGAATTGAATAACACCGACTTCTACAATTTACCCGCAAGCAGCCTGGGAAAAGAAATCAACCCGCTAACATTTTTCTATACGACAATCGAATGGCCGCCGGGTAGCGGAGTGACTGTTACCGTTCCGTACCGCGCATACTATCAAGAACTGTTCACCATAAGCTGGCATGCTTACCCGCCAGCGGTAGAAAGCGACTACTGCAAGCCGAACTTGTCGCCGGGAGCCCAAGTGTACAGGGTTGTGGTAAACCTGGTCATCGGCTTCTTCATACCGTTCGCAGCGATCGTCCTGAGCTACAGCTACATTGCTTTCATGATAGCGAAACGGGCGCGGGAACGGATGGAAGAGGACGAGAGCTACGGCGAGGAAACCTTGTCCCGGCGAATGTCCGACTTCCTGAAGCAGTTCGTCAGCGGCGGGCAGCACGTCCGCAGGACCGACGGCGAGCGCACGCCGCCTTATCGCTTCAGTGCCTCGCCTATACTGCGCCGCAGCCTGCGTCACAAGCGCCTGATCAACGACAGGAACGACACGAACAACGACAGTAGCAGCAAAGAAGACAGGTCGCGCCCGACAACGGCGTGCTCCACTCTGACGCCCCAGAGCCCTGAGTCGCCAGTCGGCGAGGTCTGTTTCGAGGCCAGCGTGCCGTTTCTCAACGGCAGCGCCGACGAACCTGCGACGCCGACTTCATCTCCACCACTGCCGCCGCCGATTCAGCTAAGACGCACCAGCGGCTGCTCGGCCAGCTCTTCCGAGAGCTTTCAAACGTCCCAGACGTCCATCCAGACAAGTCCTGGGATCAGGAGTACAGCGCCTAGCTTCAACAAGCACGACAAGGTGAGTGAAACATTGCCAAACGCACCAAAATTGTTTTTTTCTTTCGCGTTGTGAATAATTAGCTGGAGATTTTGACCCTTTCACGCAGCAACAAAGCATACCAAACAGTAACGTGAAAATAGACTGGACATTCGTTAAATGCAACAGTTGCATTGATTTATCGGCAACATGTCGCAAATTGGTGATTGATTGGTTTGCCTTTCCACCTTTTTAACTTCACCTAGGCTAGTTGTTAGGGCGTGCGTAGCGTTGCTTAAAAACACAAACATTTTTCCTATTCCTAACAGTTTTTGGTGAAGCGAGCATGCTCGGCTGAAGGCAACACCACCGCACCGGCCCAAAACGGATACCAGCAGCGCTGGCCGAGCGAGGTTTTGCGAAGTCAATCTCTTGACGAAGAGCGTCAAAAGAAAAGTCTCAACAATAATGCCAAGCATCCGGAAGGTAAAATCACGGCGATGGTATTACAAGTAGGGAGTAGCAGTTCCTCTTGGACTAGAACCAGATCAAGTTACTGTGGTGGTGTGAAAAAACATATCGGGCATTTTTTCACTTGTTTTTCAAAAATGCGCGTCAGACGCGATGGTTTACCGGCTGCTCAGCTTTTACAACAAGGTCGCAACTTCAATCTTGTTGTTGCACCACGTCATGCGTTACACAGCGCGAATGCTTCCACGATGGTGGAAACCATGACCTACTCTCAAAATATCAGGAAGCCACAAATGAAGATTTTTCCCTGTTGCAAGTGTAGAATCGGGGCAGAAATATTATCTACGCCAAATACAACGGACTTACTGCTTTTAACTATCACATCAGTTTTTGACCATTTCTTCCGTTGAACTTTTGTTGTTGTGTTTCCATTCGAAAATTCTGTGCCAAGCTACAGGTCGGCATTTGGCGTTTGAACAAGGGGTGTGATCATCAACAGGATAAAACAGCACCACCTAAGTTCTACAACCTCGCACGAACAGATTTTGCGTGCCAACACTAAAAATCTGGGCAGCAGATTCTGCCAGATGAAGAACATATTGCCTGCGCCTGTGCTGTTTTACGAAACCGCGTTACGATTTTGCATTGTACAGCATTTTTCATTTACAGAAAACGAACTGCCAGATACCCTGGAGCGCGAAACATATTTCAACCGCATGTCTGGCCTGTCATCTCGTGGTGGACTATACGAAAACGAGTCGACGCCAGATGGCGACATCCCTCGACCTTATTCACAGAAGTCTGATAGCGGGAGGCGAAATCAATTCAACCGGCAAATATCATCGACGTCCGGCTATCGAGGACGAGCTTACTCTGGCACGTCGCGAGCGAGCATGGCCAACAGCAACAGCAACAGTAAGTCAACATTCCAGCACATTATCAACAAATCTTTTTCGCAAATGCGCACGAGGTTCGAGGTTAAACGATGGATGCTTCGTCCGCATTTTCCTCTTGCGAGTTCTGCTTCCAGCTCCTGTACCTTGCTTTTCAGGCAACGCAGGAACGCTGCGCAAATCCTTCAGCCAACGTCACGCGGAACGTCACATGCGTGTTTCGCAAACTATCATTATGTACGTCATTGTCTTCTCGCTCACCTGGCTCCCTCAGCGCATAGTCGAGACTTTGTACATCACAAAGGCAAGTATTTCTTTTGACGGCGTGCGCTTCGAAACTCTAACTTTTGGGCAGATATTATAGTGTGACGCAATAAAGCGCTGCGTGGAGGACCGACAACTCAATACTTTCGTTCAAAAACACGTGAGGCAAAAAAACAAGTTAAAGACACAGATTTTCAGATGCATTTCGCGCCCAAATAACCTGCAAAACATCGAAGTGACTGCAGTGTTGACTTTCGCCAACTTCCTCAAATTAGCCCATAGAGCACGCTGTTTAACCGTGAAAATCTTTGTTAACATTGGTAAATTCTCTTGTCATTGTATTTTCATTTATTCTAATTTCCGCCAATAATTGGTTTAAAACAACAAAATGACACGCATTAAATTGCATTAATCGCGTATTTTGTGCCGCTGTTTATTTTTCTTGTAGCATCAAGCCTAGCGTCTTGTGCGCATATAGTTTCCGTCTATCCAGACGATTCTGCCAGACCACAGCGCGCATCTACATTTACTCCTTGACTTGTTTCACGCAGGGCTTGACGAGCAGCAGCGACTACGCGTGTCACGCTGCTATCATCGCGACTCGCATCGTCAGCTTCCTGAGCGTGCTGCTCAATCCGATCGTGTACGCCACGACGCAGCGGGAGCTGCGGCAGTACCTGTCCAAGTTCGCGCGCGTCTTGCCGTGCGCGCGCCGCCGCGGCGATCGACGCGAAGTCGGCCGGGTCGCGGCCAACGGCGGCGGCCGGCACCGGGCGCTGGTCGAGAACGAGCTGCGCGACTTTTCCCTAATGGCCGAGCATAACGTCACGAGCGATGACGTGTCGAAGCGCGAGCGACATCTGCGCAACAAGGAGCTGTGGACGCGAATGGTTCAGCGTTTGGGCCACAAGGGCTTTCGGACGTCAATGACCGTCAGCGGCTGGACAGGCCACGGCGATAAGCCCAGTGACGACACAATCGACGAGGAAAAAGACGAAGAGGTCAAAGGTCAGTTTTCGAAAAGTCAAAGTTCGTCCGGCTCGATAAAGCTCATCAGCAACTGGGAGGACTTGGAACAGCTGTGGACTACGACCAAGAGCGACGAACCATCGCAAGGAAAAGAAAACATTTTCTGATTGCGTTACTTCTGCCGATCCGTTTTAACCGTTCGCGACTTCACCTGATCCGTTCCTACCAGTGTTGCACGTCACATCCGTATTACTTCGTACTTTCGTCGCGAAAAGCGCAGCCCGTCTCAGCGATGTTCACTCGTTGATGCGTTTTTTACCTCAACTTGCAGCGCGGCCCGTATTCACGAGTACATCGGCAAAGCAACGACGGTGCGCATGCCGTGCGGGCGTTTCCGCGCAAGACTTTAAATGCCTCTTTTGTGAACAATCAGATCTAAAAATTTTAACTCGTTGCTGTTTCGAAGCAACGAAGCACCTAGACGCTGGCATGAGAAAGATGGGATCCGGCACGAAATATACGGACTGATTAATGCTCAAAGTTCGCTGCCTTGCTTTCGGTTTTCGATAAGGTGGGGAGGATATAAAGCCACAATCACAGGCATGTGAATATACTAACCACCAAGATCGATCAAGCTGCCTGTAAAGAAGATTTCAGGTTTGTCAGAATCACTTGCGATCAAACAGAATCTACGTGGAAAGTGCTTTCCTCACTTAAAAGTCACTGTTATCCGACCCGTTATTTTCGAGAAGCAGCATTTGCAGAATGCTAAATTCCAATGTTCCTTCGCTACTTGCTACCAGGCGACATGTCGTACCATCCATGCCTTACGTTGCAAACACCTGACTTCTTTCGACATTCAGTTTTAAGGTGCATACCTTGCAGTGTCGATTACTTTCATTTTCTATTTTTGTGTCTTGCTTACGTGTTTTCGTTGAACAACAGAAGATGTAGCTCCGTTTTTGCGGGGTCAAATAAAATATAGTGCTTCCGCTGCAACCACACGTTCTGCGCTTGCTTCCGATGTCTGCTTACTGAACAGAGGTCGCGTAAGGGACGCAATACTAACTGGAACGGACCACAGCAGCTGTATGCGATTGTTTTGGTCTAAGGTTAAAGCAACAACAGGTTTCAGTATCGTTCACACACGAGAGAAATCTCGTATTTGCACCTGGCTGTTGTTTCTCAGCATAAAAATACACCTGTGAGGATGGCGGCAAAAACTATATCACCAACTGCGAATGCAAACATTTTGCATTGATCGTTTGCGTCAAGTAGTAGCTGCTTCGAGCAGCAACTAACTCTAGTCGGCTTGTTTCCGCGATAGCAAAATCTCAGGGTGTTGCTTTGAAAAGACTGTGTGTGTCAGTGATATATAACCAGTACATTTTCAACAATGGAAACACGCTATTTTCTCTTACGCGCTCCACGCAGCAGATATTTACCTTTGAAAACGATTTTTACATGGACGATGGGAGAAGGTCTCCTTTGAGAAAGTTTAAAAACACCTTTCATGATTNCACTCTTACTTAGAGTCCAAGTAACCTACTTTCGTGATTCCACTCTTACTTAGAGTCCAAGTCAACAGTGTGATTGAAAACTCACCACCTACCGGTCAAAATTCAAGAATGCCTACCAGGGAAATCGCGCGAGCTGAGCCGATAGATTAAATGGGGGGGTGGTGAAAGCACTGACGCAGAAAAACAACTTTTAAACTCAAAGCAGTCTGCTCGAGGCGCACGTTTACCAGACACACCATCGGCAGTCCGACAACAAAAATACAAGCTTTGTTCCGGAAATGGGCGGTCTTCGCTGCATTGGACTGTGTCAGTCATTTAGATTCTTGCGTCAGCGGCAAAACAAGACACCCTGACGTAAAACAATGAGCACGGCGCGATTTCGGTCAACAGCGCGCCACCCGGAGGCGATTGTCACTTTCAAGAACGGCATGCACAGTTGCTATGTCTGACAGAGAATATAGGTTCAAGATTACGTTAGATACAAATGAAGGTAGGTCTTTATAAGAATACGAAGCAGTTCGACATTTCTGTGTTGCAGCTGTGCATTCGCACCTGACATGCGATTGATTATATTATGACGTGCGATTGATTATATTATGCTTTAAACTTTACTACTTTCCATGCACCGACATTCAGGGGCTCGTGTACCGGAACCGGTACATGTGCCGGTAAATTGCCAGGTGTCGAATGAATGGGGCGAATCTAATTCAAGCAACACTGTGTGTGCGAAAAACATTCCTCGCGATTTTCGGAGACTTTCCATGCATAGACGACATCCATCGCCACCATCTGACAGCAGTTTTTGAAAAACGCTGCTTTAGTCCGTTTCGCCGCCGTAACCGTGACGATCTTCCGCAAACGTTTCGCTGATGTGCGAACGCCACAAAACATCGAGGCTTGCCCACGCAGCACCCACTGCAGCGCACCGATCATGCTACGAAGTATTTCGTCAATTTATTTTGGCAGCTTTTGCACAAAATGCTGGCAAGCACCGGTCCTTTCGGAAATAAACCAAGTTCGTGACTGCGTACATTTTGCCTTTAATCATCACTGCGAGGAATATTAAAATTGCCAAATATGGGAGTATTGCGTAACAGTCGAGGCCGCGAGTCATACAACCAGCATGCGTCATTAAGCTCTACGTCAAAGAAACCTTGGGTGACGCCAGAGCATCGTTTAAATGCTTTTGTGACAAGATTCCAAGCTTTGATGAAACAACTCGCATGGCAACAACACAAACTCTTGCGTACAGAAAAAGGAAAACTTGTCAAGAGAGTCATCTCCAGCCTTTCCGAAAGGCATAGGCAAATTATTCGTCTACAAAGTGTATTGTGTGACTGTTGTTGTTGTGGTCGCGCTATTCCGGTTGCAACTAGTTTTTCCGGTTGCAACTGGTTTGCGCTTCACGTGGGTTTACGTTTGCCGTATTCTTAGTGTGCGTTTAGGTGTTATGAAGTTTATTTAATTGTCGTCTGACAACAAGTGTGACCCGCTGCCTGATTTCCACTGCTATTTCTTGGGCGCTGTTCTGTTCTTTAGCCATTGTTCCCGCCTGTTGATGTCTTCACTGCATTATTACGGCCACAGTATGTTTAGTGCCTCTGTGCGCGAAAAATACAGCGTAGAACAACAACCGAAGCACATGAAGTCCAAAAGGTAAACACGGTCCGAGTCCTGGGTAAATATTGAAAATCCCTGAAATAACTTGGAAGTTGGGCGCAGTTTACATTCCGCGCTAACATTTATCGAGGGACTTACCTCTTTTTTGACGACTTCTTCGACGGGTTTGGAATTTTCTTTGTCTTCGCTTTCTTTAGTTCTCGTTTCCTGCAGGGAAGTAAAGCAACGTCTGAATGCAAAACTACAGCACAGGAAAACGATAAACAGCAACATGTATATTGAACAGGCGCTCCATGTTGTTGAAAGCTCGAGACTTGGATCAATAAAAAGCAACAAGCGACTTGATTCGAGGCGTTTGTTGGATCGTTTCTCGACCTTTTCGTTGCGAAGGAGCATCATTCAAATATTTTACAAACGCTCAGCGATTGTATTGGAGCGATTCTGCAAAGACCACCTCCGTTTGAGATCTGCCAGAACTGCACATACACCAGTAGCAGAGCTGTAGAATAGCGCGTCTTGGCGGAGGTGGCACTTTCTGCATATCGCCAACACTTCCGCCTTTTCCCTATCTGCTAGGCATCCTACAGACCATACATTGGGACGGGAAAGTCAAGAGTGGTGACAAAAGTTAAGATCACACCAGAGTAGACCGTCTATTGATTTTAGTGTCTTTCAGACATTTCTGAGCTTGTGGCTGTCACGAAACTGGAATCGGGTAAAGCAGCAGGAGTGAGCAATTAATTTGGTTCGGAGGGCACTTTGAGTAGGACGCGTTTAGCGAAGGGCCGTACCGTCCAATTTTAATCGTAAATTAAAAAAAAGTATACCCAAAAGGTTGTATTATAATTGTTCTTGTGCAGATACATTTTATCTTGACTGAAACAAGAAATTCAGTGAGATAGCCTCAGTTGAACTGAGGCTAAGTCAGAGGAAATTTCAAATATGATGATTTTTTCCTGAAAGCTTTCGCCGGCCACTAACAACGTTGTGCCGGGCCACATGTGGCATGCGGGCCGCTAATTCCCCGCCCCTGCGATAAAGCGTACGTTGAAGCTGAAGCAGTGCTACCGGAAGTACAAAGGTGGGCAAAGCGGATCGTCCACGTGCGATGGGTTTCACCATAACCAGCGTCAGCACTGGTTTGCTGGACGGAAGATGCGTTATGCGTTATTAAACTGCTGCCAACAAGGCTCAGCGAAACAGGAACGTGAAAATCCGTTTAAAGCTCTTCGCACCAAACAGCACGGACGAACTTTGCTGATTTGGAGACATCGTACGGGGAATTTTTTATATTTTGCAAGTTTTGCGCTGTGATCAATGGAAGTTAATCTTGCGAACCACAAAGTCGCAAGACTGTTGGAAACGAAAGTTTCCAATTCTATAGGAAAAAACCGCTGGAGCTACAGAGATTACCTTATCCCCTAGAAGAAAAAAAATTCACCACTTGCAGACGTAGTGATTTAGACTTGTTGCTAGTGATTTCAACTTGTTAGCAACATCATAACATGTGCGGCTCCGCAAGCGCTTGTGAGATTTATGTGTTAAAAACAAATTCCCCATGTCATGCACAGATTTGCTTTCACAGTCCAGGGCCAGGTACGATGCTTACTGCGAGGTCGCTCGAATGGAGTCGTCGCGAGGGGAAATCCACTTTTGCGTCAGCTGCTTGCTACCTAACGCTGCACGTCACCATCAAACGATGTTTTTGTCCAAATACCTGAGCACTGCAGCGTCTGCCGCGGGACCAGTCTATTTTATCACGTTTGCACGTAGCTGGGGCGATGTCGATCGCAGGCTTAAACATCGGCAACATTATACGAGTTGGCATTACCTTCAGGAAAACGGGAACACACATCGTCTTTTGTTAAATGGAACGACAGGAATGCCAGTCGAACGGTTGGCCTGAACAATGCGTAACAGAAAGGTCTCGCAAACGGTTATTTCCCGTCAAAAGTACCGTGAAAAAATGACACAGAGCTTCGCGTTGGCGATTGTGCTATTTTAGGCAGGATAGAGGAAGGCATTGGTATCCTGCACGCGAAGTCTTTCAAGCCTCGACTATTGTTAACAGCGACAAAACTTTGAAAATTTTGTCTCACAAAAACCTTTATCGCGCATGCAGCGTGCAGGAATGTCACAGGAGGAAACATACGACGCGCGAACTTCCATCGGTCTTTTTCGCTTTAAACCGTTCAACAGAAATGCGATCATGATTGAATTTTCGCTCAACACCTGAGTATTCACACTGGGACAGCGTGAGACCAAACCAGGACCCACGTTACGCCCCCTTACGTACCCACGCACGCTGCGAACCCCGAATACAAATAAACCACTCATTGCAGTGTTTGTAGCCTTATTATACGGGAGGGGGCAAACCCAGCGCTGGGGATGATGATGTTAGCGGCACGTAAACATGAAATGGAGTTTCCCTTAAATAGGAGAGACTCGCATGAACTTAAACGTTTACAGCACGTTGAAGGACTGAAATGGTAAGATCCTCTCTCAAGCCCAGAACTCTGCAGAACTGTTGCTCGTTTCTTGGTCGTTGCCGCGCGCGAATTGCTGCTCGCCCCAGCGCAGTCGTTCAGCAGCGGCGGCACGGGTGAAACTCTTTGCGTCAACGCGTTGACTCCCGAACGTAAACAAGTCTCCACAAACGTGAAGGCTTTAAATCTATCAGCAAATTTTTTAAAAAATAGGAGGAAATCGATTTCACGCAATATTGCGCATGCGCAGTCTAAAAGCTTATTCAAAGTTAATCTCGAACGTGAAGTACTTGTGCGAAGCAAGTTGAGGCAAAATCCTCTCGTAGCCCGATTGCTTCGCAAAGGCATCGCATTGTGCGCACGAGTCGAGAAGGTCAGTCGCGGTGCAAAAGCAGAAGATCGCGCGTTAAGCCAAAACGCGCTGAACGCGCCGTTCTGACGAAATCACTGGAGCTGTTGTTGACGCAAATGGACGTCACAAAAGGTTGACACCCACCTCGTTCTTATTGTTGCTGCTCTGTGCCGCGACAAAAGCTGCCAGTTCTTGCTGGACTCCTGCTTGTTCTGTCACTGAAACGAATCAAGATACAGTAAGTACCATTTAAAGCACATCATTTGAAGCACGATGTAAAATATTCGAGAAACAGCGCAGTGTTCGGCCCTTCCTGGAGAATGCACTGATCACACACCGCAAAGGGTTTGTCGGTCATGAAGTATTTTCAACTGTTTACCATGTCTCTGATCACGTGATCGCTGCGCAACAGTTAAATCGGTGACCAGGTTCGAGTAAGTCTACACTAGCACAGCGCACGATAGCGCCAAGTCCCGTGTATAACGGACGTTTTTTTGGCATCAAATGCACCGGAAGGAGATTGTGGCGACACCGCAGTTGTTCCGAGCGTGAAAAAATAAGGTTGCACAGTCACAATGAGGTTGTGCAGCCACAATGAGGCTGTGCAGTCGCAATGAGGTTGTGCAGTCGCAATGAGGCTGTGCAGCCACAATGAGGCTGTGCAGCCGCAATGAGGTTGTGCAGTCGCAATGAGGTTGTGCAGTCGCAATGAGGTTGTGCAGTCACAATGAGGCTGTGCAGCCACCAGCCACAAT